>PPYE01643807.1_pt1 | contig 17752 bp, 14 predicted proteins | sample 1559881 | NCBI WGS metagenome assembly PPYE01 (sample SAMN08240022, study PRJNA423297) | Human gut metagenome, whole genome shotgun sequencing project. | reverse complement strand
TATGCCCCCGTCGCAAAACGAAATCGACACGCCGTTACCGGTTTTTCTGGCACAGACAACGGCGGAAATTCTGCGGGGTAATGGCGTTAGCGGCGGACTGGCGCTTGGCGTGGCTATGTATTCGGGAACGCCGGATCTCTATCAGCTTGCTGAACGGGAGGTTGCAACGACGCCTGAGGTGCAACGTGATGCGCTGCAGGCCGCGCTACAGCAGGTACGTATGCAACTTCGCGATGCGTTACATCATGCGCAGGGCGAAGCCGCGACGGTGCTGCAGGCGCACATTAACCTGCTGGAGGATGACCTTTTTGAACGCGCGCTGTTAAGCGAACGCCCGGCGCGTAATGCGCTTGCGGCGTTAGCGCAGGCGTTGGATGAACTGAGTGCGCCGCTACGGGAGAGCCGCAGCAGCTATCTTCAACAACGTGTGTTGGACATCCAGGATTTAGGCTTGCGTTTGGCCACACATCTTTGTGAGCAGCCGCTGATGCCTGAGACGGTACTGCGGCAGGACACCATCGTGATAAGCCCAACCCCAATCACGCCGGGTCAATTCCTGGCGCTGCGCGGCCCGCATCTGAAAGGCGTGGTGATGGGGGCGGGCGGGGAAACGTCGCACACGGTGATCCTCGCGCGCTCGTTCGGTATTCCGCTGTTGAGCGTTGAACCGGCAGAAATTACCCGCATTCGCAGCAACGAACCGCTGATGCTGGATACGCGCTACGGCGTGGTGGTTCTTGCGCCGGACGCGCAGGCTCTGCGTTGGTATCAATTAGAAGAGGAAAAACGCCAGCGACAGCATCTGCGTTTACAGCCGCTGATCCAGCGTCCTGGAGTGACGCAAGACGGCGAGTCGGTTGCCATACTGGCCAATATTGCGCTGGCTGCTGAAGCTGAAGCGGCGTTTGCCGCAGGCGCGGAAGGTATTGGTTTGTTCCGTACCGAAATGCTGTTCTGTGAACGCGCGGCGCCGCCGGATGAAGAAGAGCAATATCAGGCCTATCGCCACGTTCTGCAACAAGCGAAGGGACGCAAAGTGGTGATTCGCACGCTGGATATCGGCGGCGATAAGCCCTGTGATTATCTCAATATGCCGCCGGAGGAAAATCCGTTTCTCGGCTGGCGGGGGATTCGTTTATATCCCGCCTTTAACGCCGTTTTCACCACGCAGGTGCGGGCACTGCTGCGTGCGAGCGCCACCGGGCCGCTGCATATTATGGCGCCCATGGTGACCACGCTGGAGGAAATTAAGTGGCTGCGCGAACAGTTTCAGCAGACTGAGGCGCAGCTGCGCGCTGAAGGTATCGCTACCGGGATATGGTCGTTGGGCATCATGGCGGAAGTACCATCGGTGCTGTACCTGCTGGAGAAAGCGGCCGCTTATATCGATTTTGTCTCCATTGGCAGTAACGATCTGACGCAGTATTTTCTGGCCTGCGACCGGGGTAACCCACAGGTGCGCCATCTCTATAACTATTTCGACCCCTCGTTTCTCCAGCTGCTCACCGAGATGACGGCGCGCGCGCAGCGTGCCGGTATTGCGATTAGCCTGTGCGGTGAGATGGGTGGCGACCCGTCGGCGCTGGCGTTATTGCTGGGCGCAGGATTGCGACAGTTGAGTATGTCGGTCAGTCGCATTGCCGCGGCGAAAGCGCATTTATCCTCGCTGACGCTTGCCAGTGGCGAGCAGAAGCTTGCGCAGGCGCTGGCCAGTGACGGTGCTCAGGCGGTGATGATGGCGCTAAAGCAGCAGGTGACGGCGGCAGCGAAGCCCGTGGTCGATCCCGCATTGATCCTGCTCGATCGCCCGGTGGCCGACAAGGCAGAGGTGATCAAGGTACTGACCGATAATCTGGAAGTTGAACAGCGGGTGATTTCAGGTCCAGAGGTAGAGAGCGCTATCTGGCAGCGTGAGGCGATTTTCTCTACCGCATTAGGTTTCGCCATCGCGCTTCCGCACTGTAAATCAGCCGCAGTCAGCCATAGCAGCGTGTCGCTGATGCGGCTGACTAAGCCGTTGGCGTGGAATGATGAGGTCGATGTGTCGTTGATTATCATGTTAACGGTCAGCGAGCAGGAGAAAGGCGATCACATGAAAATTTTCTCCCGACTGGCTCGAAAGTTAATGCATGCCGAATTTCGACAGCAGCTACTGGACCGTGCTTTACCGCAGGATGTCGCTGAACTTTTGGCTCAGGAAATCGCGGGGTAAGGCAGAGTGAATAAGTCCCGCCAGGCATTCGTTTTGCTATCCAGCGCCTTTTTTTATTGGGGAGTCCTGACGGCAATTAATAGCGCCATGATTCCCTTTTTCCGCCAGCTGTTTTTGCTTTCCTGGCGAGACGCCATGCTGGTGAACGTCGCATTTTATCTAGCACCGTTTGTGGTCTGCCTACCGTGTGCAAAATGGATGATGCGGTTTGGCTATCGTCGAGCGCTGGTATTGGCTTTGGGGCTGGCGGCGAGCGGCGCGGCGATTATTGCCGGATCGCTGTGGCGACCTTCTTTTGTCGGCTGCCTTGCGGGCATATTTATTATGGCGATGGGGGTTGCCGCCATGCAGGTAGTGGCAAACCCCTATGTTAATCGCCTGGGCGATGGACGAAGTGCGGCTGGGCGACTGAGCCTTGCCTCATCCATCAACTCTTTTGGCGCCGCGCTGGCGCCTCTCCTGCTTGCGGGGGTACTGACGAGTTCGGGCGTTTTGGTTTCGGTTTTATACATTGGGCTGATGTTGGGCGGCAGCTCTCTACTCCTTATCCTCTATCTCTCGAGGATCGATGATTTTCATGATGTTGGAAATCGTGTGGCGTCATCGCTTTTTACCTTGTGCCGTTACCCGCAGTTCCGTTCCGGAGTGAGCAGTATTTTTGTGTATGTAGGGGTGGAAGTCAGTATTGGCACTACGGTGATCAGCTACCTGAACGATGCCGCGTTGGGGGGCTATTCGCTTGCTCAGGCGACGTCATTCATCGCGCTGTACTGGGGGGGAGCGCTCGCTGGACGCTTTCTTTATGGCCTATTAGCACGTTATTGCCGTGTACGGCTGCTGTTTTGTCTCTGTACGACAGGAGCCATGCTGTTGACGGTGGCGGCAATGGTCCTTGCCAACCGTACCGGCGGCTACTGTTTGGTTGCGGTAGGTCTGATGAACTCAGTGATGTATCCGGTCATTTTCTCTCGCACATTGTCTGGTCTTGAAGGCTATTCCGCGCCGATCTCTGCATGCCTGATCATGGCGGGAATTGGCGGAGGGGTGCTGCCTTTTATCCAGGGGATGGCGATTGATTCAGTAGGGTTAAGGTTTAGCTTTTTGGTTCCCGCCCTGGGATATGTTTTTTTACTGATTAACGGGCTTAAGGACAAAGTCAAAGTCACACAATTCGTTGATAACTATTAATTTAAGGTGATACCAATGAAAAAAATATTCATTGCTAATATTGCCGCGTTTTTCCTCTGTTCTTCTGTTGTTGAGGCTGCGGAGCATTATTCATATCGTGTGGCATTTATGCCAGATATCCATTTTCATGATGTTTATGGTCAATTTCAGGACGGTGCCTTCCACGGACTGAAAAACAGCAAAAGCGGGCAAAATGCGATGATTCGCACGATGTACGCCCAGCTAACGTCGACCAGATTATTCAATGAAAACTATTTCGCCCTGCGGGCCGCACTGGACGATGCGGGCAAGAAAGGCATCAAACTGATCGCACTACCCGGTGACTTTAGCGACGATGGTCAACCGGTGCATATTCGGGGGCTGGTGAAGCTACTCGAAGAGTACCAGCAAAAATATGGTATGCGTTTTTTTGCGACGCCGGGTAACCACGATCCCAATCGACCCTTTGACCTGCCTGGCGGTGAAGAGGATTTCCTTGGCGCGGGTGGCAAAACGCAGCGCATTTTTAGTGCCGGAGCCCATGAGTGTAAAGGCTACCGGGGCAAGACTGCGGTGATTGCAACGGGAGCCGAGCTGCCCACAATTTGCAGCGAAGAGATGGTGAGTAGCGGCTATGAATACATTATGAAAATGATGTCGCCGTTTGGTATGAACCCTCAACCGAATGATATTTATTGGGAAACGCCATATTCCACCTATGATGAGAAAAGCTATTCCTATGCGAAAGCGCAACAGGCAAGCGACTTCCATCAGCGGCAGTATGAAATTTGTGCGCAGGGAACCGGCGGAAAATATCGCCAGCCGGGCTATGGCCCCTGTTTCACGGTGGCGGACAGTAGTTATCTCGTTGAACCCGTCCCGGGGCTCTGGCTGATGGCGGTGGATGCGAATGTGTACCTCCCCCGCGAAAACGCCGACCCGACCAAACCGGAGTCGGCAAATAATTTCGCGGGCTCGGGAGATGCGGGCTACAACAAGATGCTCACCCACAAGCAACAAACGGTGGCCTGGATGACGTCCGTCGCCCAGCGCGCCAGAGCGAATAATAAAATGTTAGTCACTTTCAGCCATTTCCCGATGGTTGAGTTTGATAACGGCGCAGCAGCGGATCTGGAAGCCATCTTTGGTAAAGGAAAATTCCAGCTGGCTCGGGCGCCAAAAGAAGATACCAGCCATGCACTGGCTAAAACGGGTATTGGCGTACACGTTGGCGGTCATATGCATTTTAATGATACCGGGGTACGCAAATATCCGGACGGCAGCCTGCTTTTTAATATTCAGGCCCCTTCAATGGCGGCATATGTACCCGCTTATAAGATCCTCGATTTTGTTAGTCGCACCCGCATTGATGTGCAGACCGTTATTCTGGACAGCGTCCCGCGTTTCAATGAGCTTTTTGAACACTACCAGCAGGAATGGGATCATCTGAACATGACTCATTCTCCGCATTTGTGGAATAAGGCCGTGTTGGGGGCGAAGAACTACTATGACTTTACCAATTGGCATATCACCGAACTGACCCGTTTACGCTTCATTCCCGAAGAGTGGCCATGTGATATCCGCCAGATGCTGTTCAGCCTGAATGGCGCAGAGATGTTGATATTAAGCCAGATAAGCAGCCATAGCGATTTTCAGAGCGTATTGAGCGTGCCCGTTAGCGATGATCATGCCATTTGCGCTAAAGGCGTCACGCCACCCGTGCGGGATGTCCGTCAACAATATCTGAAAAAAAATGCTGCTGCATGGCATCGGGCGGAACAGAAAGCACAAAGCCTGGCGCAAAATATGGGCATGAAGCTGGCCGATTTTTCTGAATGGAATGGCTTCGATCTCGCCGTCGATTTTTACCGTCTGCGCAATGCCGATGAGCTGGCGCTGCGCGATATTTCCGCCACGCGATTACGTCAGTATCAGCTGCTTACACGTGTGCTGGCCGAGTCGTTACCGGCGTCGATGCCGGCGCTTACGGCGAACAGTGATTTTGAGACAATCTATCGTCTGCGTTTTGGCAGTATTTTTACGGTGATCGACAAGTATTTGCAGGGTAATCCTTCCAGAAACTTCCATCTGGATTTGGAGACGGGAGAAATTTCAGCACGTTAAACGCTGCTGTGAGGCTGCCTTTTCATCAAGAGGCCGCCTCACAGGAGAGGTGCTGACCTGGGCTGTACGTGGTGTAATCGACTGTTCTGGTTAACAAAAAATGGGCTATCCACTAAAGTTATAACCTTATAAAAACTACGGCATTGATAATCATTTTCAATATCATTTAATTAACTATAATGAACCAACTGATTACGCGGCGTTTACAGGTTTGCCGCCCGACAATAATGGAGATGATTATGAGCTATACCCTGCCGTCACTGCCTTATGCGTACGATGCCCTGGAACCGCACTTCGACAAACAGACGATGGAAATCCATCACAGCAAACACCATCAGGCTTACGTGAACAACGCTAACGCAGCGCTGGAAAGCCTGCCGGAGTTCGCTTCTCTGTCTGCTGAAGAACTGATCGCGAAACTGGACCAACTGCCGGCCGACAAGAAAACCGTTCTGCGTAACAACGCTGGCGGCCACGCTAACCACAGCTTCTTCTGGAAAGGCCTGAAAAAAGGCACCACCCTGCAGGGTGATCTGAAAGCGGCTATCGAGCGTGACTTCGGTTCCGTTGACAACTTCAAAGCTGAATTTGAAAAAGCAGCAGCAACTCGCTTCGGCTCCGGCTGGGCGTGGCTGGTGCTGAAAGGCGACAAACTGGCGGTGGTTTCTACCGCAAACCAGGATTCCCCGCTGATGGGTGAAGCCGTTTCCGGCGCTTCCGGCTTCCCGATCGTGGGCCTGGACGTTTGGGAACACGCTTACTACCTGAAATTCCAGAACCGCCGCCCGGACTACATCAAAGAGTTCTGGAACGTGGTGAACTGGGACGAAGCAGCTGCGCGTTTCGCCGCTAAAAAATAATTTGCATTGCACCTCTGTAGAAGCGAGTCTGATGACTCGCTTTTTTTGTATCCGCGTAAGGAGCAGCAGATGCATTATCCGGTAGACGTGTTTATTGGCAAAATCCGCGACTATGACGGCAGTCGCCCAAGCGCCATTGCAAAGGTCCAGATGGATGGCGAACTGGAACTCACCGAGCTGGGATTGTTGGGTGATGAACAGGCCGAGAAAAAAATCCACGGTGGGCCCGACCGCGCGCTGTGTCAGTTCCCCCGCGAACATTATGAAGACCTGATTCGTGAATTCCCCGAACAGGCAGCCCTGTTTTGCGCCCCGGCGTTTGGTGAGAACCTGTCGACGAAAGGGATGACCGAGCACAACGTGTTTATCGGTGATATTTACCGCTGGGGTGAGACGTTGATTCAGGTGACTCAGCCCCGCTCTCCGTGTTTTAAACTCAATTTCCACTTTGCTATCAGTGATATGGCTTCTCAGATGCAGCGCAGCGGCAAGGTGGGCTGGCTGTACCGGGTGATTGCGCCGGGTAAGGTTTCTACTGACGATCCGCTGGCGCTGGTGTCGCGCCTGAGTGATGTTTCGGTGTATGACGCCGCCGCCATTGCCTGGCATATGCCGTTCGATGACGACCAGTATCACCGCCTGCTGAGCGTAGCCGGATTGTCAGTTAGCTGGAGCAGAACCATGCAGAAGCGCCGTCTGAGCGGAAGAATTGAAGATAACAGCCGAAGATTGTGGGGCAAGTAGGCCTGATAAGCGTAGCGCCATCAGGCGGTCAAACGCCCATGGCCAAAAAAAATCGGCCTGCATATGCAGGCCGATGGTTTTTAGGTTCGCTTGTAAAGCGGTAGCCACAGCGTGAGCCGCAACCCGCCAAGCGGGCTGTCGTCGGCCTTCACCCAGCCGCGATGCTGCTGCATGGCGCTTTCGACAATCGCCAGCCCCAGCCCGGTGCCGCCAGATTCACGGTCTCGCGCCTCATCGGTGCGATAGAACGGACGGAAAATCTGCTCGCGATCTTCCGGGCTTACGCCCGGACCGTCGTCGTCCACGTGAACGGTGACGCCGTCTTTATCCACCGAGAAGCTCACGGCGATCTTGGTGTGCGAGTAGCGCAGTGCATTACGGACGATGTTCTCCAACGCGCTTTCCAGCGCGTTCGGGTTGCCATACAGCGGCCACGGCCCCGGCGGATAGTCAACGTTGAACGATTTACCCATCTGTTCGGCTTCGAACGCGGCGTTATCCAACACCTCGCCCCACAGCTGATTCGCCTTCAGCGTCTCGCTCACCAGCGCGCTCTTCTGTTGATTGCGCGACATCACTAACATGTCGTTGATCATGCTATCCAGACGCTGCGCTTCTGTCTCGATACGCTCCAGCTCTTTGCTTTCACCGCTGCGGCGACGCAGCAGCGCAGTGCCCAGTTGCAGACGCGTTAACGGCGTGCGCAGCTCGTGGGAGATATCGGAGAGCAGACGCTGCTGGGAGGTCATCATCCGTTCCAGCGCCATCACCATCTGGTTAAAGCTGGCCCCTGCCGCCAGAAACTCCTGCGGCCCGGATTCCAGTTCGGGATGCTGACGCAGGTTGCCCTGGGCGACTTCATCCGCGGCGTTTTTCAGCTTACGCGCCGGTTTTGCCAGGCTCCACGCCAGCCACAGCAGCAGCGGCGCGCTGACCAGCATGGTGACGATCAGCAGCAACAGCGGCCGGTCGAACAGCAGGTTGATAAAGTCAGACTGCGAACTGCTGGCCGGACGGATCAGGTACAACTGATAGTTATCTTCACCGTCACGAATTGAAAATGGCCCGACTAACTCCACGCGCCCGTATTTCTTCTTCTGCGGATGGTCGGCGTTGTCCGACTGCCCGATAAAGTTACGGATAATCTGCATTTCGTTGCGTTCTGCGCCAATCACGCGACCTTCGCTGGTGACCAGCAGCAGACGCTGGCCCGGCGGAGCCCATTTATCAATTGCGCGGAACAGCCGACGCCACCACATCAAATCGTTGGGGGGATCGTTGGCCAGCTCTTCTTCAACGTGCTGTTCAATCATGATGCCCTGACGCTGCTCGCTATCGAGCAGTTCGGTCATCTGACGCGAGTCGAGCTTGGGTAACATCAAAACCAGCATCAACACCAGCGCCAGGGTTAACCAGAAGATGGCGAAGATGCGGGCGGTTAAACTTCCTATCATGAAGCGGAGACCATCAGGTAGCCGCGACCACGCAGGGTTTTAAACCACGGATGACCGTCTTTACGTTCCGGCAGTTTCCGACGCAGGTTGGAAATGTGCATGTCAATTGCGCGGTCGAACGGCGTTAGGCGTTTGCCCAGCACTTCCTGGCTTAAATGTTCGCGCGACACCACCTGACCCAAATGCTGCGCCAGCAGATAGAGCAGGGTGAATTCGGTGCCGGTGAGCTCCAGGGTTTGACCATCGAAGCTGGCTTCCTGGCGGCCTGGGTTCAGGCTCAGGGCGTCAACTTCTACGGTAGGCGAACTGGCATCGCTACTTTGCTGCTGTTCGCTCCAGTGCGAACGGCGCAAAATAGCGCGGATACGCGCGACCAGCTCGCGATCGTTAAAGGGTTTAGGTAAATAGTCATCCGCGCCCAGTTCGAGGCCCAGAACGCGATCCAGCTCGCTTCCGCGGGCGGTTAGCATAATGACGGGAGTCTGGTGTGTTTGTCGCAATTCCTTCAGCGTGTCGATTCCGTTCTTTTTCGGCATCATCACGTCGAGTAAAAGTAGGTCGATGCTGTCATCAAGAAGCGCAAGCGCCTGTTCGCCGTCATGGGCAACCAGAACGTTAAAGCCTTCCATATCAAGCAGTTCCTTAAGTAAGGAAGTCAGCTCTCGGTCATCATCAACTAATAAAATTTTATTCATATTTTCATCCCTCCGAGGCAGAAATTACGTCATCAGAGCCAGCTAATCCATGACTTTACGTTGTTTTACACCCCCTGACGCATGTTTTCAGCCTGAATCGTAAACTGTCTCTCGTTGAATCGCGACACAAAAGTTTTTGGGAGCATGTGATGCGCAATGTTATCGCTGCCGTCATGGCCTCAACGCTGGCATTCAGTGCACTAAGCCAGGCCGATGAAGTCGTCACCAGCGTTAACTGGCACCCAGCGGAAGATAATTCGCTGCGATATGGCCAGGGTCATATGTTCGACGGTATTAGTTTAACCGAACATCAACGCCAGCAAATGCGCGATTTGATGCAACGGGCGCGACACGATCGCCCACCCGTTAATGTTAGCGAAGTCGAGACAATGCATCGCCTTGTCATCGCAGAAAAATTTGATGAAGCCGCTGTGCGCGCTCAGGCCGAAAAAATGGCCGAGGAGCAGGTGAACCGCCAGGTTGAAATGGCGAAGGTTCGCAACCAGATGTATCGCCTGCTCACGCCAGAGCAGCAGGTGGCTTTAAATGAGAATCACCAGCAGCGAATGGAGCAGCTGCGTGACGTTGCACGGATGCAACAAGGTTCGAATGTGAATCTGTTTAGTAGCAATACCCGTAGCAACCAGTAACAAACCCTGTTTTTCCTTGCCATAGACACCATCCCTGTCTTCCCCCTCATGATGAGGGGGTTTTTTTTGCCCTAAATTCGATACGGTGCGCTGCATAAACATTCCGCTATACTACGCAGATCTGAAGTCAGGAGTGTTTATGAATCAATCTTATGGCCAGTTGGTCAGCCGCGCGGCAATTGCGGCAACGGTAATGGCCTCGCTGTTGCTGATCATTAAAATTTTTGCATGGTGGTTTACCGGTTCGGTCAGTATTCTGGCGGCGCTGGTGGACTCACTGGTGGATATTGCTGCCTCGCTGACCAACCTATTGGTAGTGCGTTACTCGCTGCAACCGGCCGATGAAGAACACACGTTTGGCCATGGAAAAGCGGAATCGCTGGCGGCGCTGGCGCAAAGTATGTTTATCTCCGGTTCCGCACTGTTCCTGTTTTTGACCGGTATTGAACACCTGGTACGCCCCACGCCGATGAGCCAACCGGGAATTGGCGTGGCGGTAACGGTCATTGCTCTTATCAGTACCTTGGTTCTGGTGACGTTTCAGCGCTGGGTGGTGCGAAAAACGCAAAGTCAGGCCGTTCGGGCGGATATGCTTCATTATCAGTCTGATGTTATGATGAACAGCGCAATTCTTATTGCACTCGGCCTCTCCTGGTACGGTTGGCATCGTGCCGATGCGCTGTTTGCATTAGGAATTGGCATCTATATTCTATATAGCGCGTTACGTATGGGGTACGAAGCGGTTCAGTCACTGCTGGATCGCGCGTTGCCCGATGAGGAACGCCAGGAAATTATCGACATCGTGACCGCCTGGCCGGGCGTAAGCGGTGCTCACGATCTCCGTACGCGGCAGTCAGGGCCGACCCGCTTTATTCAGATCCATCTGGAAATGGAAGATAACCTGCCGCTGGTTCAGGCGCATCACGTTGCCGACCAGGTGGAGCAGGCGATTTTGCATCGTTTTCCCGGTTCCGACGTGATTATTCACCAGGATCCATGCTCTGTTGTCCCGCAAGGCAAGAGCGGCATTTGAACTTTCGCAGTGGTTGTACAAAGTGTGAGCTAAATCGGCATTATTTGTATAAATAACCGCCGCTTAGCCTGACCTGAATCAATTCAGCAAGAAGCGCTTGATATACTATCTCTACATAGAGTCGTTCTCTCCCCCAATTGTGGGAGCGCTTCGGGCAGAAGAATTAATTTTTAGCATTCCTAAGTTCAGAGGTAGTCATGATTAAGAAAATCGGTGTGTTGACAAGTGGCGGTGATGCGCCAGGCATGAACGCCGCGATTCGCGGCGTGGTGCGCGCGGCGTTGACGGAAGGCCTGGAAGTGATGGGCATTTACGACGGTTATCTGGGCCTGTATGAAGACCGCATGGTCCCGCTTGACCGTTACAGCGTGTCCGACATGATCAACCGTGGCGGCACCTTCCTCGGCTCCGCGCGCTTCCCGGAATTCCGCGACGAAAACGTCCGTAACGTGGCTATCGAGAACCTGAAAAAACGCGGCATTGATGCGCTGGTGGTTATTGGTGGTGACGGTTCTTACATGGGCGCTATGCGTCTGACCGAAATGGGCTTCCCGTGCATCGGTCTGCCGGGCACCATCGACAACGATATCAAAGGCACTGACTACACCATCGGCTTCTTCACCGCGCTGAGTACCGTGGTAGAAGCGATTGACCGTCTGCGTGATACTTCTTCTTCTCACCAGCGTATCTCTGTTGTTGAAGTGATGGGCCGCTACTGCGGTGACCTGACTCTGGCGGCAGCTATCGCGGGCGGCTGCGAGTTTATCGTGGTGCCGGAAATCGAATTCAAACGTGACGACCTGGTGGCAGAAATCAAAGCGGGCATCGCAAAAGGTAAGAAACACGCCATCGTCGCGATTACCGAACACATGTGTGATGTTGACGAGCTGGCGCACTTTATCGAAGCGGAAACTGGCCGTGAAACGCGCGCAACCGTTCTGGGCCACATCCAGCGCGGCGGCTCCCCGGTGCCTTACGACCGTATCCTGGCATCCCGTATGGGCGCGTATGCCATTGAACTGCTGCAGCAGGGCTTTGGTGGTCGTTGCGTCGGCATTCAGAACGAAAAACTGGTTCACCATGACATCATCGACGCGATCGAAAACATGAAGCGTCCGTTTAAAGGTGACTGGCTGGAATGCGCTAAGCAGCTGTACTAACAGCGACTAACGTACAAAATGGGCGCCTGATGCGCCCATTTTGCTATCTGCCAGGAAGGAATCGCTTATGCCAGGGCCATATCGTCACGAGATTATTGCCGCGGATAACGGCACGCTTGCCCGGTTTATTTTGCACGCCGACAACGCGTCTCAGGTGGCGCCGCACTGGCATAAGTCGCTGGAGCTGAGCTACACCCTCAGCGGGACGATCTCCGGGTTTACCATTAACGGCAAAACCTACGCCACCCGCGCCGGGCAGATCCTGGTCGTTAATCCCAATGAAGTGCATGCGGTGGTTTCGCAATCGCAGGGCACCACCGAGGCATTAACGGTTCTCTTTCCCCGCCAGCTGCTGCTAACCATCATCCCAGAATTGGACACGTTGTCCTTCGACATCCCCGATGCCGCTGCGTTTACCCGGTTACAGCGCAAAGCCTACCGCAGACTCCAGCATTTGCTGCATCAGGCCGCCAGCCTTACCCGGTGCGGTGAACAGGATGTGGGCCATAATTTGCTGCTCAATGCGCTGGCCTATCAGTTGCTGTACTGGCTACTGCGCGCCTTTGCTCAGCAGCAAAATCGCTATCGCTATCGGAATATAAACCCTACCGAAAAAATGAGCCGGATAACTGAGTGGATTGATAGCCATTACCACGAGAAGATCGCCATGGCCGACGTCGCACGGCGCTTTTATCTCTCTGAAACCTGGCTGGCGCACAGCTTCCGTCAGAGCGTAGGCCGCACCTTTCATGAGTATCTGGTATCCGTACGCCTTAACGCCGCGATGGTGCTGCTGTTTGATAGCAATTTGCAGGTACAAACCATCGCTGAGCGCTGTGGTTTTCCGAATTTTAAATCCTTTGCCTACTACTTCAAACAGGCGCACGGCATGACGCCGCTGCAGTACCGCAAGTCACGACGCTGAACATGTGTGAGCTAGCGTTGAAAAGTATAATTTGACCGTTTTTTCGCCAGGAAATCGCCTGTTGCTGAAAAAACGCCCGTCCTATCCTGCTGCCTGCTGACTTCAAATTGAGGCAAAGGCTTATGGGACAACAAAAACGCGTGCTGTTTAAAACATCGCTCTTGTCAATTTCGCTCATCAACATGTCGGGCCCGGCGGTCGCGGCGGCCATCCCGCTGATGCTCGGCGCTTTTCCGCAGCGCGCGCTGGCGGATATCGAGCTGACGGTATCGGTCACAAACTTTGGTATTTTGCTGCTGGTGGTTCTCGCGCCTTTTTTTGTTCGTCTGCTCGGCGACAAGAAAACGGTGATGGCGGGGCTGGTGCTGGCGCTGGTGGCTGGCTGCGTGCCGGTATTTAGTGAGAGCTATGACGTCATTCTGTTCTCGCGGTTTATGCTCGGCTGCGGTATCGGGCTGTTTAACTCCCTCTCATATAGCCTGATTTGCCAGTATTTTGACGGTGATGAACGCGCCACTTTGCTGGGCTACCAGAACGCGGTTTCTGCCATCGGCAGCGCGTTGATGACGTTGCTGATAAGCCAGCTGATTGCGCACGGCTGGCACAGCGTATTTCTGATCTACTTCCTGACGCTGATCCCCATCGTCCTGTTTGGCCTCAACATTCCGGCCACCCGCACCGTTTCGCGCGCAGCGGCGGAGACCCGAAGCGGGCGAATAGACTGGCGCGTGCCGGGCTACGCGCTGTACCTGTTCTACATTTTCGCGGGCTATATGATTCTGATTTTTAAGCTGGCGACGGTCGTGACCACCGTGGGCTATAGCGATGCCGCCGGAGCAAGCCTGCTGCTGACGCTATCGACGGTGATCTCTTTCCCCGGCGGCATTCTGTTTGGCCTGGTGAGCAAAAAGCTGGGCCACGCGATTCTGCCGCTGTCGCTGCTGATTATCGGCGCTGCGCTGGTGCTGCTGGCGTATTCAACCAGCCTGGCGGCAACCGCCATTAGCGTGCTGGCGGCGGGCTTTGTCTTCGCCTTTGTGATCCCCTACTTCTTCAGCTGCGCGGCGGCGGTCAGCGCACCAGATAGGCAGACCGTGACCTCGTCGATTTTGCTGATTGGCATTAACTTCGGCGTCTTCCTGCATCCGTGGGTCATCCGCATGATTCAGATGGTGGGCGGGCGCAGCGATATCTTTTTCCCAATAACGGCTTACGGCGTGCTGTTTATCGCGACCGCCGTGGCACACAGCGGCTATCTGCTGGGGCAGCGAATGATGAAAGGAGCAACTAACCATGAATGATTATGTGCAGTATACGGCACAGGCCGGTGCGCTTGATCCACAGGCGGTGGACGAATTACAGGCCATGGCACAGGGGGCCGGCCACGAAGTACCGGACCTGCTGGCGCTGCGGGATGGCATGGGCTGGCCCGCGCGGGACATCCATACCCGCAGGATGACCATCCGCAACCAGATTATTGATGGTCACGTTAACGTACGTATCTACCGTTGTGATGAAGATAAGTCACCTACGCCCGCCATTCTGTTCCTGCACGGCGGCGGTTTCTTCGGCGGCTCGCTGGACAACGTCGAGTACCCTTGCCGGGCATTGGCCGATCTCGGCGCGCTGACGGTGGTTTCCGTCGATTACGCGCTGGCCCCGGAGCGGCCTTATCCTGCGGCGCTGCTGGATTGTTACGCCGCGCTACGTTGGCTTCATCTGCATGCTGACGAGTGCGGCGTGGACCCGCAGCGTATTGTGGTTGCCGGGGATTCCGCCGGCGGCAATCTTAGCCTGGTCACCGCGCTGCTGGACGTCACGTTAGGCACGTATTACCTCTCCCGGGTGGTGGGCTACTATCCCGCGACGACGCTTGTCCCCGACGCTGAGCTCATCGACACCGCCCGCTACCCGGCGACGGAGGATAAAACGCTGATCGATGGCTATCTCAACGGGTTTTACGCTTCGATGGGGCAGGTGGCGCAGTGGTATGCGGGCAAAACAGATTGCCGTCATCCTTTCATCTCTCCGCTGTATGCCGATCCGGCGCTATTGGCGGCGCTGCCTCCAGTGTTGCTCTGCTGCGGTGAATTTGACCCGCTGCGGCTACAGGTTGATGCTTTTGCAAACCAGGCTCGCCGTGCGGGCGTCGATGTGACATCCGTACGCTACTGCGGAATGGTTCATGCGTTTATGGATAAAGTGGGAGTACTGGTGCAGGCGGAGGCGCTGCTGAGGGATACGGTGGCCTTTATTCGCGGTGAACCGTGGGTGCAGCGCTAAGGCTAAAAAATCGGGGAAGCGTACGCTTCCCCGATGCTATCGAACTTATTCAATATCCAGCGCATCTTCCGACAGAATAATGCCGGTGTTATCGGCATAGAGATGATCGCCGGAGAAGAAGGTCACGCCGCCGAAGTTGACGCGCACGTCGCTTTCGCCGATGCCTTCACCTGCTGCGCCGACCGGAATGGCGGCAATAGCCTGGATGCCGATATCCAGCTCTTCTAAATCATCAACCTGACGCACCGCGCCGTACACCACGATGCCTTCCCACTCGTTTTGAGTGGCCAGACGGGCGAGGTCGGCGTCGATCAGCGCACGGCGGACAGAACCGCCGCCGTCGACCAGCAGAATGCGGCCACGGCCGTTCTGTTCGAGCAGATCGTACAGCAACCCGTTATCCTCGAAACATTTCACGGTGATGATTTGCCCACCGAACGACAGCCGTCCGCCAAAGTTAGAGAACAGGGGTTCTACTACGTTGACATCTTCCTGGTAGATGTCGCAAAGCTCGGAAGTATCGTATTTCATAGGATTAACGCTCAGTTGCTGCGAGTTATTTTAGTATATCGCGCTCTACGCATTGTTGGCAAAATCATCAATTGTTAATTGATATTTGTCAGTTAAGCGAACGTCTTGCTGAGCACAATCCCAATGACGAACAGTAGGTTAGTCAGCAGCGCGCCTTTCACCGTTTTTTCCAGCATCGGCGGCATCGCCTGCGGCGAGCGTTCACGCACCACGTAGCGGGCCTGTTTCACCAGCAGCGGTGCGCTGAGGATAAACAGCCAGCCCCACGGGCTGTGCAGGGAGATGAGGTTAAACAGCGCCAGACACACCAGCGTACCCATCAGCAGGCAAACGTGATAGCGGCGGGCGTTAACCGGCCCTAAACGCACTGCCAGCGTGTTTTTGCCGTTCTCACGATCGCTGTCGATATCGCGCAGGTTATTGATATTCAGCACCGCCGTGGCCAGCAAACCGCAGGCGGTGGCGGGTAGGATAATCGCGCTGCTCAGGCTGTGAGTCTGTAAGTACCAGCTACCGATAACGCTCAACCAGCCGAAGAAGATGAGCACGGAAATATCGCCAAGGCCGATATAGCCATACGGGCGCGTGCCGACGGTATAGGTGATGGCGGCGATAATCGCCAGCAGCCCCAGCACCAGGAAACCGATAAAGTCGCCGGTCGTCTGGGACGCGGTGAACAGCAGAGCAAGGCCGGAGACGCAAATCAAGCCGACGGTGATAATCAGCGCGCGCTTCATCTGCTGCTGGGTAATCACTCCTTTTTGCATCCCGCGCAGCGGCCCGATGCGGTCCGGCTTGTCGCTGCCTTTAACCGCATCGCCGTAGTCGTTGGCGAGGTTAGAGAGAATTTGCAGCAGGCTGGCGGTGATCAGCGACAGCACGGCGACGCCCGCATCAAAGTGGCCCTGCCACCAGGCGAGGGTGGTACCGACGATAATCGCCGCGCAGGCCAGAGGCAATGTTTTGGGACGCAGGCTTTCCAGCCAGGCCTGAGTGCGGCTTACAGGTGTATTTGTCATAGTAATCAGCCAATAAAAATGGGGCTTTTCAGCCCCATCAATTAAAGATGAAAATGCAGTGACCGCGATTATAGGATAAAACGGCTCAGATCTTCATCTGCGACTAATGCATCCAGATGCTTACTCACGTATTCCGCATCAATTGTGATGCTCTGGCCATTGAGATCGCTGGCGTCGTAGGAGATATCTTCCATCAGGCGCTCGAGAACGGTATGCAGACGACGCGCACCAATGTTTTCGGTGGTTTCGTTGACCTGCCATGCCGCCTCGGCAATGCGCTTGATGCCGGACTCGGTGAACTCAATGTTCACCCCTTCGGTGGCCATCAGCGCTTTGTACTGCACGGTCACGGAGGCGTTTGGTTCGGTCAGAATACGCTCGAAGTCCTGGGTGGTCAGCGCTTTCAGCTCAACGCGAATCGGCAGACGGCCCTGCAGTTCAGGGATCAGATCTGACGGGCTTGCCACCTGGAACGCGCCGGAAGCGATAAACAGGATATGGTCGGTTTTGACCATGCCGTGTTTGGTGGAGACGGTGCAGCCTTCAACCAGCGGCAGCAGATCGCGCTGAACGCCTTCACGAGAAACGTCCGGGCCGGAGGAGTTACCGCCGCGCTTACAGATTTTGTCGATTTCGTCGATGAACACGATGCCGTGCTGCTCAACCGCGTCAATGGCGTCCTGTTTCAGCTCTTCCGGGTTGACCAGCTTCGCCGCTTCTTCTTCAATCAACAGCTTCATCGCATCTTTGATTTTCAGCTTACGCGGTTTCTGCTTCTGGCCGCCCAGGTTCTGGAACATGGACTGCAGCTGGCTGGTCATCTCTTCCATACCCGGAGGCGCCATGATTTCTACGCCCATCGGCGCAGCGGCGAGATCGATTTCAATCTCTTTGT
>PPYE01047216.1_pt1 | contig 17757 bp, 19 predicted proteins | sample 1559881 | NCBI WGS metagenome assembly PPYE01 (sample SAMN08240022, study PRJNA423297) | Human gut metagenome, whole genome shotgun sequencing project. | reverse complement strand
GAATATCCCATGATTAATATATTAATTAAATTTTATGGAGGAATTAAAAATGGTATTTGAAAAAATAAGAGAGATTATTGCTGATCAGTTAGGTATTGAAGTTGATGAAATTTCTATGGAGACAAAGGTAAAGGAAGATCTTTCGGCAGATTCACTTGACCTTTTCCAGATTATTAACGAAATTGAAGACGAATTTGACGTTAAAATCGAAGAAATTGAATCTATTAACACAGTAGCAGACGTTGTAAACTTTGTTGAAGCAAATAAAAACTAAAGGTGGAATTGGCAATGTATGCGGATATTTGCAAAATATTCGGAATTAAATACCCCATAATACAGGGAGCAATGGCGTGGATTTCCGACGCCGACCTTGTAGCGGCCGTATCAAATGCCGGAGGTATGGGCGTACTGGCAACAGGACATCTTAACGGAGAGGAATGCAGAAAGGAAATCAAAAGGCTGAAATCAATGACAGATAAGCCTTTTGCCGTTAACGTAATGCTTTTATCCGAATATGTTGATGAGATTGTAGACGTTATATGTGAAGAAAAAGTTCCGGTTGTTACTACCGGAGCGGGAAGTCCCGGAAAATATATGTCAAAGTTTAAAGAAGCCGGAACGAGGGTTATACCAGTTGTTTCTTCCGTTGCTTTGGCCAAAATGATGGCAAGAGAAGGCGTCGACGCTGTTATAGCCGAAGGTACGGAATCAGGAGGTCATGTCGGAAAAACGACAACGATGGCGCTTGTACCGCAGGTTGTTGATGCTGTCGACATTCCGGTAATAGCTGCCGGAGGTATAGCCGACGGCAGGGGAATGGCAGCCGCGTTTATGCTCGGAGCGTCAGGAGTCCAGATAGGTACAAGATTTCTTGTAGCTAAAGAATGTAACGTACATCCGAACTATAAGGCTAAAATTATAAAGGCAAAAGACATTGATACTACAACTACAGGACAGTCTACAGGACATCCTGTAAGGGTAATAAGAAACAAAATGGCAAGAGCATATGAAGAACTTGAAAAAAAGAATACTTCGGCGGAAGAGCTTGAAGCCCTCGGAAGAGGCGCTCTTCGTAAAGCGGTAGTTGAAGGCGATGTTGACAACGGCTCTGTAATGTCAGGTCAGATTGCTGGTCTTGTAAAAAAAGAACAGACTTGCAGTGAAATTATAGAAGAAATGTTTAACGAGTATTGCGGTTTGATGAAAAATGCCGCAGAACATACGGTTGAACATTAATATTTTCGGTTTGAGGGGTGCAGTTTTCATTATGGCTACACCCCAAATAACAAAAAGGTCAGGAGTGTATTTATGAAAACAGCATTTTTATTCAGCGGACAGGGAGCACAATATGTAGGCATGGGAAAAGAATTGTATGATAATTTTGACTGTGCAAAGAAAATTTTTGACGATGCGGACAGAGTTCTCGGATTTTCTATTTCAGATATTTGTTTTAACAATGAAACGGAATTAAATAAAACCGAAAACACACAGCCGGCAATATTGACAATGAGTATCGCTGCTTTAAGAGTGCTGGAAGAAAAGGGAATACATGCTGATTATGCGGCGGGATTAAGCTTAGGAGAATACTCTGCGCTAGTTGCAAGCGGAGCCTTTGACTTTGAGGAAACAGTACAGCTTGTAAAAAAACGCGGAAGATTTATGACAGAGGCTGTACCGGAGGGCGTCGGCAGTATGTATGCGATAATGGGTCTTGAGGCAGAAGCCGTTGAACAGGCATGTAAAGAGGCGGAAGAGTACGGTTATGTATCTCCGGCAAACTATAATGCTCCCGGGCAGATAGTAATAGCGGGAGTAGCGGAGGCTGCGGAAAAGGCGGCGGCAATATGCAAAGAAAAAGGCGCTAAAATGGCAATAAAACTTAATGTAACAGGACCGTTTCACACTGCTCTTTTAAAGCCTGCCAGTGATAAACTTGCGGTAGAACTTGAAAAAATAAATATTAAGAATATGGATATACCGGTATTAACAAACGTAACCGGAAATGAAATAGAAAATAACGAGGATATTGTTCCTCTTCTTATAAAACAGGTTATGAGTCCAGTTAAATGGGAACATATAATAAGAAACCTTGTAGATAAAGGCGTGGATACATTTATTGAGGTAGGACCCGGAAAAACACTCAGTGGATTTGTAAAGAGAATTGCAAAGGGTTCGGTCATTTTAAATGTTGAAGATTTAAAATCTTTGGATAAAACTTTAGATAAGATAAAAGGCTGACGGGAGGAAACACGATGCTTAGCGGAAAAACAGCCGTCATAACAGGAGCGGCAAAGGGAATAGGACGCGCCATTGCCGAAAGATTTGCGGCGGAAGGCTGTAATATAGTTCTTAACTACAGAAGCAATATAGATGATGAGGTTATTGAAAAAATAAAATCTTTCGGCGTTGAATGTCTGCCGTTTAAGGCCGATATAAGCAATTTCAATGAAGCTGAAGAACTTATAAAGACTGCCAAAAACACATTCGGAAATATAGAAGTACTTGTGAATAACGCAGGAATAACAAGGGACATGCTCGCAATGAGAATGGGCGAAGACGAATTTGATTCAGTTATAAATACAAACCTCAAAGGTACGTTTAACACAATCAGATTTGCTTCAAATATTATGCTTAAACAGAAATCCGGAACTATAATAAATCTTTCATCGGTAGTCGGACTGATAGGAAATGCGGGTCAGGCAAACTATGCCGCTTCAAAGGCAGGAGTAATAGGAATGACAAAATCTGTTGCCAGAGAATTGGGGTCAAGAGGAATAACGGTAAATGCCATTGCGCCCGGATTTATAGAAACGGATATGACAGGTGTACTCAGTGATGATATAAAGAAAAACATGCTTGCGACAATACCTTTGAAAAGATTCGGAAAAGCCGAAGAAGTTGCGGAGGTTGCGGTATTTTTGGCTAAAAACAGATATATTACCGGACAGGTCATAAATATTGACGGCGGAATGGTAATGAACTAGGAGGAAGTTATGGAGAGAAGATGCGTTATAACAGGCATGGGAGCAGTTACTCCCGTAGGAAATGACGTTGATACGACATGGGAAAATATAAAAAACGGCGTAAACGGGATAGGATATATAACAAAATTTGATACAGAAGAATTTAAAGTTAAAATTGCCGGTGAAGTAAAAAATTTTAATGCAGAGCTGTATGTCGACAAAAAAGACCTGAAAAGAAACGATATGTTTTCTATAATAGCAATAGCGGCGGCACAGCAGGCATTTGATATGGCAGGCCTTGTAAAGGAAGAAATAAAAGAAGAAGAGGCAGAAAGATTCGGATGTATAGTCGGCAGCGGTATAGGAGGATTTTTAACTCTCGAAAATCAGGTCAGCAGAGTGCTTGAGAAAGGTCCGGGAAAAATTTCTCCGCTTTTTATACCTATGGCAATATTGAATATGGCAGCCGGGAATATATCTCTTAAATTCGGTGCAAAAGGAGTATGCGAAGCAGTTGTTACCGCATGTGCTTCGGGAACAAATAATATAGGTGAAGCCTTTAGATATATAAAGCACGGATATGCGGATATGTGTTTTGCAGGAGGAAGCGAGTGCGCCATTACAAAAACCGGTGTTGCCGGATTTACAAATCTTACTGCTTTATCAACTGAAAATGATCCTAATACGGCTTGCAAACCGTTTGATAAGAACAGAAACGGATTTGTTCTGGGTGAAGGTGCAGGTATAGTAATGCTTGAAGAACTTGAGCATGCTAAAAAAAGAGGAGCAAAAATATATGCGGAAGTTGTAGGATACGGAGCAACGGGAGACGCATATCATATTACCGCTCCATGCGAAGACGGAGACGGCGCTGCAAGAGCGATGAAGCTTGCAATTGACGAGGCGGGAATATCGCCTAAAGACGTCGGTTATATAAACGCACACGGAACAAGCACCAAGGCAAATGATTTAGCGGAGACAAAAGCCATTAAAAAAGCGCTTGGCGACTACGCTTATAATGTGCCCGTAAGCTCAACAAAGTCAATGACGGGGCATATGCTTGGTGCAACCGGGGCTGTTGAAGCTATTATATGCGCCAAAGCTTTGGAGGAAGGATACATACCTCCTACAATAAACTATTCTGAAAAAGATGAGGAATGTGATCTCGATTATGTTCCGAATAAGGGCAGAAAAGCAGATATTAAATATGCCCTTTCAAATTCACTTGGATTTGGCGGTCATAATGCTGTTCTTTGCCTGAAAAAATGGGAGGGTAAATAATGGATTTTGAACAGATAAAAGAGCTTATTAATATGGTGAACAATTCCGAATTAAGGGAACTTCAGCTTAGTCTAAATGGAACATCAATAAGTATGAGCAAAAATGACGGAGCTTTAAAACCTGTGAAAATCCTTGAAAAAGATTCGGAAAAAAATGATATTGAAGAGCATGACAACAGATTTATCCAGGAAGAAAAGCAAGAAATTCATAATGTAGAAGCAAAATCCGGCAACATAATAAAATCTCCTATTGTCGGAACATTTTATGCAAGTGCGAAGCCGTCAAGCCCTGCCTTAAAATCCAAAGGCGATAAAGTAAAAAAAGGTGAAGTTGTATGTATAATAGAAGCTATGAAAATAATGAACGAGATAACGAGCGACTATGACGGTACAATAGAAGAAATCTTTGTTGAGAATGAACAGGTTGTCGAATTCGGTCAACCCTTGTTTATGATTGTATGAGAGGGTGATAAATTATGATGGACATAAAGGAAATTATGAGTATAATACCACATAGACCACCTTTTCTTCTGATTGACAGAGTTGAGGAGATTGTGGAAGGCGAAAAAATAGTAGCCATAAAAAATGTAACTATGAACGAGCCGTTCTTTGTCGGACATTATCCCGGAGAACCTGTAATGCCGGGAGTGCTTATAGTAGAGGCAATGGCACAGGCAGGAGCTGTAGCAATATTAAGTATGGATCAATTTAAAGGAAAAACTCCGTATTTCGGGGCAATCGATAAGGCGAAGTTCAGAAAAAAAGTTGTTCCGGGGGATTGCTTGAAACTGGAAGTTACATTTACAAAACTTAGAGGAAACGCAGGTATAGGAAAAGGAATAGCCTATGTTGACGGAAAGAAGGCGGCTGAGGCTGAACTCACATTTATGATTGGCTGAAACTGCGGATTAACAGGAGGACAGTGTAAATGTTTAACAAGATACTTATTGCCAACAGAGGAGAAATAGCTGTTCGTATAATAAGGGCATGCAGAGAAATGGGTATAGCTACCGTTGCGGTTTTTTCGGAACCTGACAGAGAGGCGCTGCATACCCAACTTGCAGACGAGGCTGTATGCATAGGACCTGCAAGGTCGGCTGACAGTTATTTAAATATGCAGAATATAATAAGTGCCGCTGTACTCACAAAAGCGCAGGCTATACATCCGGGATATGGTTTTTTGTCGGAAAACAGCACGTTTGCCGCAATGTGTGAAGAATGTAACATTAAGTTTATAGGACCGGATTCCGAAACTATAGATAAAATGGGTAATAAATCAAACGCCAGAGAACTTATGATAAGCGCAGGCGTTCCGGTAATACCCGGAAGCGACGGAGTTGTTGACAACGTCGAGAAGGCGTATGAAACGGCAGATAGACTCGGCTATCCGGTTATGGTGAAAGCGTCGGCAGGCGGCGGTGGAAGAGGCATAAGAATAGTCAGGACAAAAGATGAACTTGCCGAAGCTTATGAAACAGCAAAAAGCGAGACAAAGTCAGCATTTGGCGACGATACCATGTATATGGAAAAGGTAATAGAACATGCCAGACATATTGAAATACAAATATTAGGAGATAACTTCGGAAATATAATACATCTCGGAGAGAGGGACTGCTCTTTACAGCGCAGAAACCAGAAGGTTTTGGAAGAAGCGCCTTCTCCCGCTCTCAGCGCAGAGACAAGGAAGAAAATGGGAGAGGCTGCCGTAAGAGCGGCAAAATTTGTCGGATATAAAAGTGCAGGAACAATTGAATTTTTGTATGATAAAGACGGCAATTTCTATTTTATGGAGATGAACACAAGGGTTCAGGTTGAGCATCCTATTACGGAAATGGTAACGGGCGTTGACATTGTAAAAGAACAGATAAAAATTGCCGCCGGAGAAAAGCTTCAGTATTCTCAGAAAGACATACAGATTAAAGGACATGCTATTGAATGTAGAATAAATGCCGAAAATCCGGAGAAGAACTTCATACCTTCTCCCGGAACGATAGATTATCTTCTTATGCCGGGAGGCGGAATAGGCGTTCGTGTTGACAGCGCCGTTTATGCAGGTTATACTATATCCCCGTACTATGATTCAATGATAGCAAAGGTTATTACATGCGGCAGGACGAGGAAAGAAGCAATTGCGAAGATGTACAGGGCTCTTTATGAGTTTGTTATAGAAGGCGTAGAAACAAATATAGATTTCCAAGAAACTATATTGTTTAATAAAAAATATATTGAGGGCGAATTTGATACTTCATTTATAGCAAATGAAATTATTAAGTAAGCGGGAGATAATATATGAATCTTTTTAAAAAGAAAAACTATATAAGAATACAGTTTCCGCAAAATGCAGAATCCAACGGCGATGAACCTAAAATACCCGACGGCTCATGGATAAAGTGTTCGCACTGCGGCAAACCAATATATCGTAAAGAACTGGACGAATTCAAGATCTGCCCTAACTGCGGCGGACATTTTAGGATAGGAGCAAGGGAAAGAATAGAGATTACATGCGACAAAGGAAGCTTTGAAGAATTTGACGCAAATATGAGACCTAAAAATCCTATAGATTATCCCGGATATGATGAACTTATTAAAAAAGCGGAAAAGAAATCTGGACTTAACGAGGGCGTTGTTACGGGAAGATGTACGATACTTGGGTACAGAGTTATAATATGCGTAATGGACAGCAACTTTATAATGGGAAGTCTCGGTTCGGTTGTAGGTGAGAAAATAACTAGGGCATTTGAAACAGCTACAAGGGAAAAGCTTCCTGTCGTTGTTTTTACAACATCTGGAGGAGCCAGAATGCAGGAGGGAATTATATCTCTTATGCAGATGGCGAAAGTATCGGCGGCAGTTGCCAAACACAGCGAAGAGGGGCTTTTGTATATTTCGGTTCTTACAGACCCTACAACGGGAGGCGTTACGGCAAGCTTTGCCAGCCTCAGCGATATAATGCTTGCCGAGCCGGGAGCGGTAATCGGTTTTGCGGGAAAGCGAGTAATAGAACAGACGCTGAGACAGGAACTTCCGGAAGGATTCCAGACAGCGGAATTTCAGCTTGAACACGGATTTATAGATAAAATAGTAAAAAGACCGAAAATGAAAAGCATGTTGGGAAAAATTCTTATGATTCACAGCAAGGGGGCGATGTAATGGCAGGAGCTTATGAAAAAATCAGTATTGCCAGAAAAGTTCAGCGTCCGTCTGCTACGGAATTTATAGAAGATATTTTTGATAATTTTATAACTTTTCACGGAGACAGATACTATGCCGATGACAAATCGGTAGTCGGAGGAATAGCAACTCTCGATAATATGCCGGTAACTGTAATCGGTGTACAGAAAGGTCATTCCGTAAAGGAAAATGTAAAAAGAAACTTCGGCTCGCCGAATCCGGAAGGATACAGGAAAGCTTTAAGACTTATGAAACAGGCTGAAAAGTTTAATCGTCCTGTCATAACATTTGTCAATACTCCCGGCGCTTTTTGCGGAATAGGCGCTGAGGAAAGAGGCGAAGGCGAAGCCATAGCCAGAAGTATTATGGAAATGGCGAGGCTTAAAGTTCCGGTTATATCTATCTTCATAGGAGAAGGCGGCAGCGGCGGAGCATTGGCCCTTGCGGTTGCAGACGAAGTGTGGATGCTTGAAAACGGTATGTATGCCGTTTTGTCTCCGGAAGGATTTGCAAGCATATTATGGAAAGATTCCGCAAGAGCTGCAGAGGCTTCGGAACTTATGAAATTAACTGCGGAAGATCTTTTTGAGCTTAAAGTAATAGAAAAAATTATTCCCGAGGAAGAATCGGGAATAGAAAATAATTTAAGCTATACGACAAGTATTATAAAAAAAGAGCTTATTAAGAAGATAGGCGAACTTAAAGAAAAAGATATAGATACTCTTATTGAGGAAAGATATAAGAGATTCAGAAAATTCGGAGAGTTCACGGAATAATAAAAAGGCATGAATTTTTAAATTCATGCTTTTTTATGTATATTTTTGTATACCGAAAGACCATGATTTACACAGTAAACATAAAGCTTTCCTCCTCGCATAAGAGGAATTCTGAAAGACGGACTTTGTTCCGGATACAATCTGTTCAAATATATTCTATCGCTTTTTACATAAGCGGCAAATGAAATATAATGTTCCTTGTTCATTTCATGGTTTAAGGTTATATAATAGTCCATATCTATTTCTTCGCATTGCATTTCAATATTTTCTTCGGAATTTACCTCAAGTCTTTCAAGCTTTTTTCCGCAGCAGAATATTGAAGCGCTTCCCGTGCTTACAAGTATGTTTCCGCAGTTTGGACATACATAGAAACGTATATTTGATATATTTCCGACGTCCGGTTTATTTGTAGTTATTTCGCCCTCCATAAGTTGTGTAATTTCCGTTCCCAATATAACAGACAGATCAGGCCACAGAGATAGGTCGGGACATCCGAGACCCGTTTCCCATTTTGACACGGTTTTGTTGCTTATGCCCAATGCGTCGGCTATATTTTTTTGAGTCAATCCTTTTTCTTTTCGTAATTCGGCAATAAGTTTTCCCACTTTTGCACAATCCATTTGATAACCTCCTTTTTTATTTAATTAAGTCTAATCTAATTTAAAATATGTAAATTTGTTATGGTGAAATGCTTTATCTCCATATTCTTGAAGCATTTTTGTCAGATTCAAGGCACTCTTCCAGCAGTTTTTCGAGCTTTTCGGAATAATCAAGACTCGGATCGTCATATTTCAGAGTATGTATTACAGAGAGTTCAAAACCGTTAACACCGTATGTTTTCCAAAGCTCAAGCAGTCTTTTATTAGGATGGAAACCCATAGAAAGTTTTGCGCTTACGCTGTTTAAACTTGCTTTTGTATCATTTGAAGCCATAAGAAACGATTCGTTTACAGCTGTACATTTAAAACATATAATACCTTTTTCGGGTTTTCTGTTCCTATATTCGAAAATAAGTTCCTTTTTTCTTCTTTCATCCATTATCATCACCCATTCAGCATTTTATAATATTTAATAGATAAAAACAATCCACGTTACGAAGAGTTGCATGTTTGTTATACCTAAATGAATAAATTCTACAAGTAATTTACAACATATATTTTCTTTTACAATATTTAAAAGCGAGTTCGATTTAGTCAAAATAAAAAGAAATGACTAAAATGAATTGATAAAAGCGAAACGGAATGTTAGAATCCTAGATAGTGAGATAATAAAAATCAGCGGTATTAAACAGGGAGAAAGGTTAATATGGTTACGGGCGAATTAAAAAGCAAAATTGACGGACTGTGGGAAATCTTTTGGACAGGAGGATTAACCAATCCGTTAGATGTGATAGAGCAGATGACATATCTGATGTTTATTCGAGATTTGGATGACGCAGATAACCTTCATGCAAAGGAAGCCGCAATGTTAGGGCTTCCGCATAAAAGCATTTTTGCCGATGAAGTACAGGTCGGAGAACGTACAATTGACGGAAATCAATTGAAGTGGAGTGTGTTCCACGATTTTCCTGCGGCAAAAATGTATAGTACAATGCAGGAATGGGTATTTCCTTTTATTAAGAATCTTCATGGGGATAAGGAAAGCGCGTACTCAAAATATATGGGGGACGCAATATTCAAAGTTCCCACACCTTTGATGTTGGATAAGATAGTAACGGCTATGGATTCTATTTATGAGCAGATGGCACAGCTGAAATCTGCTGATACAAGAGGCGATGTGTATGAGTATCTTCTTTCAAAATTGGCAACAGCGGGAGTAAACGGACAGTTCCGTACACCCAGACATATTATCCGTATGATGGTGGAAATGATGAATCCGAAAGCCGATGAGATTATTTGTGATCCGGCATGCGGTACTTCGGGATTTCTTGTATCTGCCAGCGAGTATTTAAAAGAGACAAAGAAAGAAGAAGTGTTCTTCAATAGGCAAAATAAAAATCATTATATGAATCATATGTTCCATGGATTTGATATGGATAGAACGATGCTTCGAATCGGAGCTATGAACATGATGACCCATGGAGTAGACAATCCGTATATCGAGTATAGGGATAGTTTGTCAGATCAGAATCCGGATAAGGAGAAATACAGTCTGATTCTTGCAAATCCTCCTTTTAAGGGAAGCTTGGATTATGACACTGTGAGTGCGGATTTGCTGAAAGTTTGTAAGACAAAAAAGACAGAGTTATTGTTTTTGGCATTGTTTGTTCGTATGCTAAAAGTCGGCGGTCGCTGTGCGTGTATTGTTCCGGACGGAGTATTATTCGGTTCATCTAAAGCGCACAAGGATATTCGTAAGACAATTGTGGAAGAAAACAGATTGGAAGCGGTTATTTCCATGCCATCCGGTGTATTTAAACCCTATGCGGGGGTTTCAACGGCGATTTTGATTTTTACAAAAACAGGTCATGGCGGAACAGATAACGTATGGTTCTATGATATGAAAGCCGATGGTTTCAGCTTGGATGACAAGCGCAGTGAAACAAAGGAAAATGATATTCCCGATATTATTGAGCGTTTTAGACATCTTGACAAAGAAGCAGACAGAAAGCGAACAGAACAGAGTTTCTTTGTAACAAAGCAAGAAATTGCCGATAATGATTACGACCTAAGCATTAACAAATATAAAGAAGTAGAGTATGTACCGATTGAGTATCCGTCAAGTCAGGAAATAATGACTGATCTTCGTGAGTTGGAAATGAAGATTGCCGATGAAATGGACGCTTTGGAACAATTGTTAGGATTATAAATTCGGATTTATGGGGATGGGTATATGGAACAAAAACGATTAGGCGATATTGCTACTTATATAAATGGATATGCATTTAAGCCAGAAGATAGAAGGAATGAAGGACTTCCGATTATTAGAATTCAAGATCTTACAGGTAATGTTTATAATTTGGGCTTTTATAATGGTAACTATCCAGAAAAAATAGAAATCAATGATGGAGACGTATTGATTTCTTGGTCTGCTAGCTTAGGTGTATATATTTGGAATAGAGGAAAGGCACTCCTGAATCAGCATATTTTTAAGGTTGTATTTGATAAGGTAGAGGTGAATAAAGATTATTTTGTATTTGCTGTTAAATACAATTTAAAAAAAATGGAATCAAAGGCTCATGGTGCTACTATGAAGCATATTGTAAAAAAAGATTTTGACGATATGCTGATTCCATTCCCATCTATTGAAAAGCAAGCTGTTATTGCAGATATACTTTCAAAAGCAGCAAACATTATTGGAACTCGTCAAAAAGAACTTCAGAAACTGGATGAACTTATCAAAGCCAGATTTATCGAATTGTTTGGCGATCCTAAATACAATAAAAGTAACCTTGTTAAAATCGGAGAAATAGGAGTATTAACAAGTGGAGGAACACCATCCAGAGCAAAAGTAGAGTATTTTGAAGGGGATATTCGTTGGTATAGTGCAGGTGAATTGAACTCCTTGTATTTGCCAGATTCAGTTGAACATATTTCTGAGACGGCACTCCAACAATCGGCTGCAAAACTTTTTTATAAAGGTACTTTGATGATTGGAATGTACGATACCGCTGCATTTAAGATGGGTATCTTGACAGAGGATTCGAGTTCTAATCAAGCGTGTGCAAATCTAAATCCGAAGCAAGGTTATAACATTGTTTGGCTATATTATTTGTTTGATATTATGAAACCTATTTTTTTGCAAGAAAGACGGGGCGTGCGTCAGAAAAATCTTAGTCTGTCGAAAATTAAAGAATTTGAAGTTCCGTTTGCACCTTTTGAATTACAAGAACAGTTCGCTGCTTTCGTCGAGCAGACAGCCAAATCAAAAATTGCGGTACAAAATGCTTTAGAAAAAGCTCAGTTATTGTTTGATAGTCTAATGCAGGAATATTTTGGATAGGAGGAATGCTATGTGTCAAAAATGACAGTATATCATGGCGGATATGCGGCGGTTATAAATCCTGAAATTCGCATTGGAAGAAATACAAAGGATTTCGGCGACGGATTTTATTGTACAATTATTAAAGAGCAGGCTCAACGTTGGGCAAAACGATATGACACAAAAATTGTATCCATTTATGAGGTGCGTTTGAATTCTAGCCTACAAATAAAGGAATTTAAGGAAATGACTGATGAATGGCTGGATTTTATCATTGATTGCAGAAGCGGCAGAAAGCATGAATATGATATAGTGATTGGAGCAATGGCAGACGACCAGATTTATAATTATGTGTCTGATTATATGGATGGGAGCATTACAAGAGAACAGTTTTGGGTATTGGCAAAGTTCAAATATCCGACGCATCAGATTAATTTCTGTACAAAAGAGGCATTAAAATGCCTTGAATACAGAGGTTTTGAGGAGGTTTTGTAATGAACGGTACAGGACGTGAAGCTGCAAAAGACAACGATTTGTTCTTTACTTGCAGTCTGATTGATTATATCGCAAGAAAAACAAAAAATACAAGAATTGCGGTTGTAAACGCGTTAGGAAAAAAGTACCTGGCAAAAATTTACGATTTAGCGGATGTTTATCATAGCGATAATATAGACCGTGTGAGTGATGATTTTATCAGAGAAGCTCAGATAGGCATAGGCAATTTCGACAATGTCGCAGACTGTAAATACTCTATCCCTTCACATTGGGATATGGGAAAAGTATATAAAAGGCTTATAAAATCCGTAGCTGAATATGAAAAAACAGACGTTATTGACGCTTTGTTGAAAGTTTATAATTCATTTATCAGCAGTAAAATAGACGATTACAATAGCAGTATGTATTATGAAAATCCGGCATATCTGCTGGAATGTTATTTGGAGAATAAAGTTATATAAAAATTTTGTGGAGCAGGATGTTGGTATGGTTAGGAGAAAATATCAACATGGAAGAAAAGATTGTACAAATTATCAATAAAATGGCAGATTATCTGAATGTTTCACAAATGAAAAAGCTACAGGAAGTTTTGTTGCAAACATTTTCGGAAAGTAATATATCAAAAGAAGAAATTTCAAATTACGAGTATTTGCAGTTGTTTTTGGATGCGAAAAAGATTGAAGGCTGTTCGGCGAGAACCATTGAATACTATAGTTCTACGGTAGAGCGAATGCTTAAAAATATAAAACAACCCATACGAAAGATTTCTACGGAAGAAATCAGAAAATATCTGGTTGATTATCAGAAAATCAATAACTGCAGCAAGGTTACGGTGGATAATATCCGACGAAATATTTCCAGCTTTTTCTCTTGGCTGGAGGAAGAAGATTATATTTTGAAGAGTCCGATGAGGCGTATTCATAAAATAAAAACTACGCAGCCTGTGAAAGAAATAATTTCAGATGAAGTAATAGAATTACTCAGAGATAATTGTAAATGTACCAGAGATTTGGCTATGATTGATTTGTTGTATTCTACGGGTATGCGCGTGGGTGAGTTAGTGAATTTGAATATTTCGGATGTTGATTTTGAGGCTAGGGAATGTATTGTTTTCGGAAAAGGAGATAAGGAACGAAAAGTATATTTTGACGCAAAGGCAAAACTTCATTTGCAAAATTATTTGAGAAAGAGAAAGGACGATAATCCTGCGCTTTTTGTATCGTTAGATGCGCCGCATGATAGATTGAAAATCAGCGGAGTAGAGATATGAATTCGTACATTAGGCAGAAAATTGAAGTTAGAAAAAATTCATCCTCATAAGTTCCGCAGAACAATGGCTACAAGGGCAATTGACAAAGGTATGCCTATCGAACAAGTGCAAAAGATATTAGGTCATTCTCAAATAGATACTACTATGCAATATGCTATCGTAAATCAGACAAATGTAAAAACATCCCATCAAAAATTTATTGCCTAGGGGCAATTCGGATTTATGGGGATGAAAATGATGAATTATGTGATGTTAAAAGAGGTCTGTGCTATAAATATGGGCCAATCGCCTGATTCAGATAGTTATAATGAAAATGGTGAAGGCGTTCCATTTTTTCAAGGAAATGCAGATTTTGGTGAGCGTTATCCTGTAACCAGAAAATGGTGTACTGCACCAACGAAAATGGCTGCAGCTGAAGATATTTTAATATCTGTAAGAGCACCTATAGGAGCTATGAATTATGCAACAGAAGAATGCTGCATTGGGCGTGGTTTAGCTGCATTAACACCGAATAAAACAAAGGTGTCACCAGAGTTTATATTTTGGCTGTTAAAAGGAAAAAATGAAGAACTTAATAATAAGGGGACAGGAAGTACATTTAAAGCAATTGGACGAAAAGTATTAGAAGAAACTTTGGTGCCAGATATTGATTTGGAAGCACAGATTGAGTGTTCTAAAATTCTTGAGAAGGTATATTCAATTATACAAAATAGAAAACAAGAACTTCAAAAACTAGATGAGCTCGTCAAAGCCAGATTTGTGGAGATGTTTGGGGATCCGGAAATAAATAGTATGAATTTACCCGTTAAGCCAATGACTGAGGTTTGTGAGATTATTGATGGTGATAGAGGAAAGAATTATCCAACTCAGGAAGAATTTTCAGATGAAGGTTACTGTTTGTTTTTAAATGCTAAGAATGTTACTTCAAATGGTTTCTCGTTTGAGAACTGCATGTTTGTGACTAAAGAGAAGGATGAATTACTAAGAAAAGGTCATCTGAATCGTGGAGATGTGGTACTTACCACACGTGGAACAATAGGAAATTTGGCATTTTATGATGAATCGGTTCCGTACGAAAATGTTCGTATTAATTCTGGTATGGTTGTTTTGAGAATGAACCATGAAATAGTATCAGAGCGGTTTTTTATAGAACAGTTTAAAATGCAGATTGGTTCAATTAAGGAGAAGATAGCAAGTGGTTCGGCTCAGCCGCAACTGCCAATTTCTACAATGAATAAAATTGTTGTTCTGATGCCGTCAGTTAAGCAACAACAGGTATTCACTGACTTTGTCAAACAAGTCGATAAATCAAAATTGATAATAGAGAGAGGTTACAACCTCTTAAAAATATAAGTGTATTCGCTACAAGAAGGAGGTTCTTATGACAACCAACTTTGATTATTTGAAAAATGAAGAGAAATTTACTGCATTTGCGGATGTCGCAATCTCCGCAGAGAAGATTGTCTTAATAGATCCTGAGGCCTGTATAATTAACTGCCGCAGGGCAATGGAATTTGCTGTGAAATGGATGTATTCTGTTGAAAAACAGTTGGACATGCCATATCAGGATAATCTTCAGAGCTTGATGAATGCCGAAGATTTCAGAGATGTTGTCGGATACGATATTTGGAAACGGATGGATTACATTCGAAGATGCGGCAATAATGTTGCACATAATAATAAAAAAATTGGTAGAGCGGAAGCGATGCTTTGTCTTGAGAATTTATCTATTTTCCTTGATTTTATTGCATGCTGCTATTCGTTAAGTTATACTGAACATATTTTTAACAAGCAATTAATCGAGGATAGAATTAATAAAGCAAAGCAATCTAAGAAAGAGGCTGCCGATACTAAAGAAAGCTTACTGAAAAAAATCAGTGAGCTTGAGAAAAAAGATCTGGATTTACAATCTTTAATAAAAGAAAATGAGGCGCTAAAAGAGGAACTTTCAGCCAGGAGAGAAGAACAGCAGAATTCATATATTCCAAAACCCCTGGATCTATCGGAGTATAAAACAAGAAAATTATATATTGATTCCATGCTTCAGGACGCAGGTTGGACAGAAGGTAAAGATTGGATAAACGAATATGAGATTCACGGAATGCCCAACAAGTCGGAAGTTGGTTTTGCGGATTACGTTTTGCTGGGAGATAACGGACGGATATTGGCTGTAATTGAAGCGAAGCGTACCTGTGTAGATGTCTCCAAAGGCCGACAGCAAGCAAAGCTTTATGCGGATTTAATTGAGAAAAAACAGAAAAGAAGACCGGTGGTTTTTTTGACAAATGGTTTTGAAACCAGAATTATTGATAATCAATATCCGGAACGAAAAGTATCTGTCATATATTCTAAGAGAGATCTTGAAAAACTGTTTAATCTTCAAACAATGAGATCAAGCTTAAAATATATTACAGTAGATAAGAATATTGCGGATAGATATTATCAGGAAGGTGCGATTAAGGCTGTATGCGATAGTTTCGGTACCAAAAACCGTAGAAAAGCGCTCCTGGTTATGGCTACAGGTTCCGGAAAAACAAGAACAGTTATCGCGCTATGCAAGGTATTGCTGGAACATGGATGGATTAAAAATATTCTCTTTCTGGCAGACCGAAATTCTCTTGTAACGCAGGCAAAAAGAAATTTTGTAAATCTATTGCCGGATTTATCCGTAACCAATCTTTGCGAAGAAAAAGATAACTATACTGCTCATGGTGTGTTTTCCACATATCAGACAATGATGAATTGTATAGATTCAATTCATGATGAAAATGGAAAGTTATTTACATGCGGACATTTTGATCTGGTTATTTGTGATGAAGCGCACAGATCCATTTATAACAAATATAAAGATATTTTCAGCTATTTTGACGCTCCGTTAGTCGGTTTGACAGCGACGCCGAAAGATGAAATTGACAAAAACACATATGAAATTTTTGAACTGGAAAACGGCGTTCCCACATACGGATACGAACTTGCACAGGCTGTAAAGGACGGATATCTTGTTGATTTTGTATCTGTGGAAACTACTCTGAAATTTATTGATCAGGGCATTGTTTATGATGAATTGTCAGAGGAAGAAAAAGAAGAATATGAGAATAAATTTATAGATGAAAATGGCGAGTTACCGGAACGTATCAAGTCTTCTGCATTAAACGATTGGGTATTTAACGAGGATACTATCAAAGAAGTACTGCATATTTTCATGACTAACGGAATTAAAGTCGATTATGGCAATAAAATCGGAAAGAGTATTATATTTGCGAAAAACCACGATCACGCTGAAAAGATATATGAAGTGTTTGGTAAGGAGTATCCACATCTGGTTGGTTATGCAAAGGTTATTGATAACTATTTGAACTATGCACAAAGCGCCATTGATGAATTCTCCCATCCGAAGAAAATGCCGCAGATTGCTATTTCTGTTGATATGCTTGACACAGGTATAGATGTGCCGGAAGTAGTTAACTTGGTGTTTTTCAAAAAAGTAATGAGTAAAGCCAAGTTCTGGCAGATGATCGGAAGAGGAACGCGTTTATGTCCAGGATTACTGGATGGTAAAGATAAGGAAAAATTCTACATTTTCGATTTTTGCGGAAATTTTGAGTTTTTCCGCATGAATAAAGGACGTCCGACAGCAAATATGCTTGCGTTGCAGGGAGCAATTTTTCAGCTTGAATTTGAAATTGCATATAAATTGCAGGATATTGTATATCAGACAGAGAGTCTGATTGCTTATCGTAATTCTTTGGTTGAACATATGGCGTCAAAAGTGAAAGAACTGAATAGAGAGAATTTTGCCGTTCGACAGCATTTAAAATACGTTGATATCTATGTAAATGAAAAGAATTACAGCGCCTTGACTTATGAGGATACATTAGTTG
>PPYE01585479.1_pt1 | contig 17762 bp, 13 predicted proteins | sample 1559881 | NCBI WGS metagenome assembly PPYE01 (sample SAMN08240022, study PRJNA423297) | Human gut metagenome, whole genome shotgun sequencing project. | reverse complement strand
ACCTATTATGACATAATAATACCCCTGCTTTTAAAGCAAGGGCTCATAATCCAAACCGCACAGCTGGAATTTTTTTCAACTTCCCCCTCTCCACACCTCTCCCCCTTAATACTGCCAGTAACTATCCGAGAAAAGAATTATTTAAAGCTGTCCAGATGGGCGGCTTTTTTTCTGCCAGAAAAATCAATCAGCAACTATCAACCGAGAACGAACAGGAGGTAACGATGAAGATTCGTAAATTATTCAAAAGGGTTGCGGCGTTTGCGTTGGCTGCGGTCACGGCATTGTCCGCCATCCCTGCATCGACAGCGTTTGCGGCGGGCGACATCGGCACGATTTCCTTTACCCACACCTATGACGGTGCAGGCAACGCCATGAGGTACAATTCCAGTGCCAATATCGGCGGTCATACCGCAGGAGGGGCGGGGGAATATAAATACCGTATGTATGTGGACGGGGAAACGGCGTTCTGCATACAGCCGGGCGTCCCGCTGAAAACAGGGAACACGCTGGCAAAGGCGTCTTCCAACACATGGAACGCCCTCTCCGCAGACCAGAAAAAGGCGGTGGGGCTTGCCCTGCTCTACGGCTATCAGGGCAACAGCGGCAATTTATCTGGGAGCGACGACGAGAAATGGCTTGCCACCCAGACCCTTGTATGGGAGTTCGTGACGGGATGCAGAAATTCGACAAGCCCGTACAGCCAGACCAGCACGACGGTTTACAGCCTGCACTTTGGCTCAAACCAAGCCAACAGCGGGGCGAGGGCGGCTTACGACCAGATTGTGTCGCTGCTTACAAGGCACAGCACGATTCCGAGCTTTATGTCGGCGGGAAAGAAAGACATCACAAAGGAGCTTGCCTATAAGGACGGGAAATACTCTCTTACGCTGACGGACAGCAACGGCGTATTGTCCGAGTATTCCTTTACCAGCTCCGACAGCAACGTGAAAGTATCTAAGTCTGGAAATAAGCTGACCATCACATCCGCAAAGGCGGTTGACGGAACGGCAAGGATTACCGCAACAAGGAATAACACACCGACGGTCAGCAGCGGGGCAAAGATGATTGCCTATGGCGACCCGAACTTGCAGGACGTGATTACGGGCGTGGAAAACGTGGACACCATGATGGCATATATCAACGTGGAAACGCCGACGGGGACGGTCGCTCTGAAAAAGACTTCCGAGGACGGCGTGGTTGAGGGGATTTCTTTTACCATCAAGGGCGACGGCTTCAACAAGACTGTGAAAACCGACAAGAATGGGAATATTACCGTGGAGGGCTTATTCCCCGGCACTTATACCGTTACGGAGCAGTCCATTGACCGCTATGAGCCGCAGAAAACCCAGACCGTGACGATTATCGGCGGGAAAACCTCTGCGGTCACATTCAGCAACACCTTGAAGCGTGGCAGTCTGGAAGTTGTGAAAACATCCGAGGACAATCTGGTGGAGGGCGTGAAGTTCCACCTTTACGGCACGTCTTTGAGCGGGCTTGCGGTAGATGAATATGCAGTAACAGACAAGAACGGACTGGCGAAGTTTGAGAATGTCCTTATCAGCGGCAAGACCCCGTACACCCTTGATGAAGTGGACACGGCAGTCCGCTACGTTGTGCCTGCATCCCAGACCGCACCGATTGAGTGGAAAAAAGTCACGAACCGCAGCTTCCACAACATCTTAAAGAAATTCAATGTCACCGTGACAAAGACCGACGTGGAAACGGGCAGCAAACCGCAGGGCGACGCTTCCCTTGCAGGAGCGGTTTACGGCATTTATAAAGGCGAGGAACTCATTGACACCTACACCACCGATGAAAACGGGCAGTTCACGACCAAATATTATATCTGCGGTGACGATTGGAGCGTCCGTGAGATTACCCCGTCCGAGGGCTATCTGCTTGATGAAACCGTACACCATGTAGGTGCAGAGCCAGAGCTTTACACCATTGAGTATAATTCTGCAAAGAACGATGTAAATGAGCAGGTCATCAAGGGGAATATCGCCATCATTAAGCACACTGACAACGGAGAAACACAGATTGAAACGCCAGAGGAGGGGGCTGTCTTTGAGGTATTCTTAAAATCCGCAGGCGGCTTCGACGCAGCGGAGGAAACCGAGCGTGACACGCTCATCTGCGATGAGAACGGCTTTGCCCAGACAAAGGATATGCCTTACGGCATTTACACCGTGCATCAGACCTCTGGATGGGACGGGCGTGAACTGATGAAAGACTTTGACGTGTTCATCTGCAAGGACAGCCACACCTACCGCTACCTTATCAACAACGCCAACTTTGAGAGCTATATTAAGATTGTGAAAAAGGATATAGAAACAGGCAAGGTTATCCCTTATGCAGATGCAGGATTCCAGATTTACGACCCACAGGGAAACCTTGTAACGATGACGTTCACTTATCCCGAAGTGACGAAGATTGACACGTTCTACACCACGGCAGACGGCGGGCTTATCACGCCGCAGACATTGGAATACGGCAAAGGCTACTCTCTTGTAGAGGTGCAGGCTCCGTATGGCTATGTTCTGGATTCCGAGCCAGTCTATTTTAACGTGGAGCAGGAAAATTCCGAGGAAGAAAGCGGCATCACCTTAATCAAGGTGGAACGCTCCAACATGGCACAGAAAGGGAAGATTACCGTATCCAAGTCTGGCGAAGTGTTCAGCAGGGTATCGGGAAACAAGGGCTTATACCAGCCGATTTTTGCCGTGGACAGTTTAGAGGGAGCGGTCTACGAGATTACCGCAGCCGAGGACATCATTACGACAGACGGTACGGTAAGGGCAGAAAAAGGCGAGGTTGTGGATACCCTCACCACGGGCGAGGACGGCACGGCAGAATCCAAAGAGCTTTACCTCGGAAAGTATGAGGTCAAGGAAGTGACCGCCCCGTATGGCATGGTATTGAATGAGGAAGTCCATGCCGTGGAGCTTGTGTATGCGGGGCAGGAAATTGACGTGACGGAAACAGGCACGGATTTTTACAATGAGCGTCAGCGTGTGGAAATCGACCTTAATAAAACACTTGAAACAGATGAAGCATACGGCGTGGGAAACAACGGCGAAATCAAGGACGTTACCTTTGGTCTGTATGCCGCTGAGGAACTGACCGCCGCAGACGGCACGACAATCCCTGCGGACGGGCTGATTGAGGTTATCTTCCTTGACGAGAACGGTCATGGAAAAGCTGTCAGCGATTTGCCGATGGGCAGCTATTATGTGCAGGAAATCAGCACAAACTCCGCTTATCTTGTCAGTGATGAGAAATACCCTGTTGATTTTGCGTATGCGGGGCAGGAAACCGCCGTTGTAAACATCACAGTAAATGAGGGCGAAGCCATTGAAAACGAACTGATTTACGGCTCTGTCAGCGGTAAGAAGTCCAATGAGGACGGCGAGGACTTGGGCGGTGCTGTTATCGGCATCTTTAAAGTCGGGACAACAGAATATACAAAGGAAAACGCAATCGCAACTGCCACATCCGAGGATGACGGCAGTTTTTCTTTTGAAAACGTACCGTATGGCACATGGGTCATCCGTGAAATCGAAAGCCCGAAAGGATATGTACTCTCCGAGGAAGAAATCAGCGTGACAATCAGTGAAGTTGACGAGGTTGTAGAGATTGAGCTTGTCAATTATTTTATCGTAGGCAATATCGCTTTAACAAAAATAGACAAGGATTACCCAGAGAACAAGCTGACAGGTGCGGTATTTGAGGTTTACTCCGACATGAATGGAGATGGGAAACTGGATAAGAAAGACGAGCTGCTCGGCGAGATGGGCGAGGTGGAGAAAGGCATTTACCAGATGGATGACCTGCGTTACGGCAAATACCTTGTCCGTGAGAAAACCGCCCCGACAGGCTTTGTGCTGGATGAGAATGTCTATCCCGTATCTATTGAGGAAAACGGCAAGACCTATAACGTGGAGAATGAAGCGGGCAAAGGCTTCTTAAACGAAGCACAGAAAGGCAGTCTTAAAATCGTCAAGACATCTTCGGATGGCAAGGTGGAGGGCTTCTCGTTCCGTGTCACCGGCAAGGATTACGACCAGACATTCACGACGGACAAGAAAGGCGAGATTACCGTTGAGGGGCTGCGTATCGGAGAATATACCGTATCCGAGGTCAGCGACAAGGCATCCTCTGGCTATATCCTGCCCGCTGACCAGAAAGTGACCATCAAGACAGACGAAACGGCGACCGTAACCATGCACAACGAACTCCGTGACACGCCGAAAACAGGTGATGATTTCAGCTTGGGCTTGTGGGTGAGCCTTGCGGCTGCGTTTACCATCGGTGCGGGAATCTTCGGATTTGCGGGCTACCAGTGCGGAAAAAAGAAAAAGGAGGACTAAGCAGAATGAGAATGAAAACAGTTGTAACAGCCGTGCTTGCGGTATTTGTAGTCGGTGCTATGGCGTGGCTGTATATCCGCAGGAAGAAATAAAATAAAACAGGATTGGCGTGGATTGGGGCGGTTGAAAATACCGCCCTCTTTCCATGTATGGAGGTGGCTATGGACAATCTGAAAACCATAGAGGGAAAAGTGAAGTCTGTCCTGCAAAAGAATATGGATGCGAGAGATGATGACATGGTATTATACCTTGCCCTCTGCAACCTTTATCTGGAAGATGCGGGAAATATGCCGCTTGCCCAGATATTGACGAACCATAAGGAGCTTGGCTTGCCGAGCTTTGAGAGCGTGGGCAGGACACGGCGAAAATTGCAGGAAAGACACCCAGAGCTTTTAGGGAATGTGCGGCGGCAGAAAATCAGAGCCGCAGGCGAAAAGGCATACCGTAAGTATGCAAAAACGTAAGGAGGTATCTATGGAGGGAACAAAATGCTCCAATCAGGGCTACGAAATCATAGAGAGCTGTACTATCGGGAATACAGAGCTTGTCATCGGGCATCATCCGACAGCACCCAACCCTTATGTGTGCTGGTACTGCAAGGGCGGCGACAATTATTACTGGGGCTGCTACTGCAATACCCTTGAAGCCGCAAGGGAAAAGCTGAACGAACGCTACCAGTCGGAATGTGATATGCCGTATAACCAGCCGCCCGACAGAAAGGCGAAGAATCACGATGGGCGTGAGCGGTAACGAGAAAAAATATGACTGTACAAACTGCCCTTATCCCCGATATAAGGACAGCCGTGTCATCTTCTGCGATGTCTGCATCCGCAAGATTTTAGACTGGCAGAGGGAGAAAAAACAGGGAAAGGAGAAGCACGATGGAGAATGAGGAAAAGCGGATGATTAGCTCCTACGAGGTCACGCAGAGCATACACGTCGGAAAAAAGGAAGTGGTGTTCGGCATAGATGAAAAAGAGGAATACCCCTATTTAGTCTGCTGCTGCACTTATGACAATCCGCTGTCCGCAGAGTGGGTGACAGATGCGGTCGGCTCTGACGATTATCTCGAAGCCATGCAGATTTTTACGGACAGGGTGCAGGAACAGATAGGGCTTGTGAGAGCCGAGCAGGAACAATTCAAATTTGACATGACCCCGTTTACCATAGACGACTGCATCCCAGATGATAAATGCGGCAGCATTGTGGGAAAGGTCGTTGTCATCAACGCCGAAGTCAACCGTTATGAGTACCGACATTCCGCCTACCAGCTTGTACTGGCGGACGGCGGACACGGTGCGACGGGCGGCAGGGGGCAGGCGGTGTTCGGGACGAGCCTTGCGGACGGAAAGCACGCCCGATGGGAAAGGTGCGACGTGCTTGGCGAACTCAAGCCAGAGAAAATGCCCGCATGGGCGAAAGAAGCCCTTGTAAAAATCAAGGCACAGGAAAAGGCAAAGAAATCAAAGAGCAGGGAGGAACGCTGATGGAGGTACGGGCTTTATCGCAGCCAGAACAGAAATACACCTATGCCCAGAGTATGCAGCTTGAGGGGCAGACGGGGTGCATCGGTCATCTCCGAGGGGACTTTGGCAGCTCTGGGAATGGCTTTTACAGCACATGGTTTGATACCAGAGAGCAATGGAAAACAGATGGGTTTAAGGCGGAGCTTGATGATATAATCAATGCCCTGCGTGAAGATAAGGGGCTTCTGCACAGCCGCCGTGATATGTCGGCTTTTGCAGGGGCAAACCCCGAAAGTCTTTTTAAGGGGAACTATTGTGCGGAGTACGGATTCCGTGCAGATACGGACAAACACGCTTTCCTGCTCCGCTGCAACCCGACAAAGGGCGATTATAATTTTTACTGCTACTGCTATGTGAAAGAATGTCTGGATAAGCATATCAAAAATGCCGAGAAAGGCATCCGCTTTATTGACCCGCATTACAAAGAGCTGTTCCGCATCCCAGACGGCGGCAAAATTATTGTAACTACGGCTTGGGGCGAGAAGATGGAACACGCCTGCCGCTTTATTGACGAGTACCATACCGAGGTAGGCAGAAACCTCTACCATATCTGCGAGTTTGCCGAGCGTATGGAGAAAAACGGGGCGACCTATGAGCCGAAGCCCGCAGAGCCGCCGCAGGCACAGAAAGCCCCGAAGCACAAAGACCGTGAACGATAGGAGGTGCTGAAAATGTCTGCCACGCTGATAGACCGCATTGAGATTAAAAAAGACGGTGTGTACCTTTCCACACACCTGCCCGAAGATGCAGGCTCACGCCGTACTTGGCGGTGTGATGAGTTGTCGGAAGCATACCAGAGGGATGGGCAGAAAGGACTTGACTTTGAAATGTTCCTAATTCTCCATGAATTTGCAGAGCTTGGCACTTGCCATAAAAGTACCGCACGGTATCACTATGTTTTCAATCTGCCCGAAACAAAGGCGTTACGGCAGGAATGTTTCAGCCAGATTGATGCATTTGAATACAGTGGCAAAAGCCCTTCAGAGTTTCGTATTTATAACCGTGAGATGCGGGATAGGCTGTATGGGCAGCTTGCCGAAAAATGCGGCGAATATGACCGAAAACAGAAAAACAGAAATTTAGAACGATAGGAGGATTGAAGCATGGCTGTCAACCAGAAAGCCGTAAGGGTTTTGAATAAGGTTTTTGAAGCAGGATTTACCGATGAAAAGGCGATTGCTGCCATGACGATGGACGACATCCTCTCCATGCAGGGGATTACCGTAGCCGACATCACGCTTATCAATGAGCTGCAAAAAGGCATCAAAGCGAACAAGGTTATTTCTTTTTTAGGTGGAGGCACGGAATGAACAGGGAAAAGAAAATCCGCATGACGGACAGCATGGGAAAGGAACTTTTCTCTGTCCCCGACGGCGGCATTCTCCGTATGGTTTATGGGAACGGGGACGATTATTTTGCCATTTGCCGCTATCTGGACGAAACCCATGCGGTGATTGACGGCGTAAGCTATGCCGTCCGTGAGTTTGCGGAAAGGATGGAACAAAATAGAATCAGCTACGCCCCTGCATAAGCGGGGGCATAGTGAAACAGGAGGATTGATAACTTTATGAAGCAGATTATTTTATTTTCGGGCGGTGGTAAGGAATGAGTACCGAGCTTATCAACCGCATCACGGTAAAGAAAGACGGCGTGTATGTATCTTCCCACAGCTCCAACGACACCTCACCGTTTCACTCTTGGAGGTGCAGGGGGCTGTCGGAGGTCTATGATGCCGAGGGGCAGAAAGGGCTTGACCGTGAGGTTGTCCGTATGCTCTACGAATGCGCACAGCTCCGTGGAAGCCACAAGAGCCTTGACCGCTACCGATACGCAACCGACAGCCCGCAGGCATACGCAATCTATAAAAAGTACACCGACCAGATAGATGTCCGCTATGAGCAGTTGGACAAGGCAGACCAAGACAGCGTCTGGTACAAGCCCACGGAAAAGGCAAAGGAATACCGAGCCTATGAGCGTGAGATGCGGGATAAAATGTATTCCGAAATCGCCGAACGGTGCGGGGAATACGACAGGAAACACAGAAACAGGGATTTAGAACGATAAGGAGGTGTGAGCCTATTGGCTGCAAAGTACCAGCTAATCACGGAGCTGTACCGTCGGACGGGCGTTGCGGTGGCAAAGAACCCGCAGGCGTGGCAGGGCTTTTTATCCTCTGCCTGCCGCAATTACAAGTGCCGCTTTGACGAGCAGCTCCTCATCTATGCCCAACGCCCAGACGCCACCGCCGTCGCTGAAATCGGCACATGGAACAGGCTCTTTAAGCGTTGGGTAAATAAGGACAGCAAAGGCATTGCGGTGTTCGACCCGAAAGGACGCAGGAATACGCTGAGATATTACTTTGACGTGTCCGACACCCATGAGGGCTATTATGACAGCCGCCCCGTACCGATTTGGCAGATGGATAAGCGGTACGAGCAGCCTGTCATGGAACGGCTTGCGGGCAGGTTTGGGGAAACAAAGGCGGAGTATTTTGCGACCGCCCTTCTGGAAACGGCGGGGAACGCCGTGGAGGACAACCTGCCCGATTACCTTTCACAGCTCAAAGGCTGCACGAAAGACAGTTTTTTAGAGGAACTGGACGATTTTAATATAGAAGTGATTTACAAGCGGCTTGCCGTAAACAGCGTGGCGTATATGCTTTTCAGCCGCTGCGGTCTGGACACGGAGGGATATTTTGAAGCGGAGGATTTTTCTGACATTACAAATTTCAACACGCCCGCAACACTTAACGCCATCGGCATCGCCACGAGCGACATTTCCGAGATGGCGTTGCGGGAAATCTCTGCGGCTGTCCGAAATGTGCAAATCGAAGAAAAGCGGCAGAACCGCACATTTGCAAGGGATACCGCAAGCCCGTATGATAAAGGCAGGCAACAACCCGAAAGGAGCGAAAACAATGAGCGAAATCACTTACACGAAACAGGACGATTACCTTATACCCGACCTGACATTACCGACAGAGCCAGAGCTTCCGCTTGGCAGGTACGCTTTGATGCACAGGGATTATCTGGAACAGCACAGGAGGGTGGCGTACCTCAACCTGCTGACGTCGGGCAATCTGAACGCACACCTTTACCAGACCGAGCAGACGGCACTCAAGAGATTAGAAGTTATGACGAAGCAGTTAGCAGCGGAGCAGGGCGTGACGGAGGAACTGAAAGAGAAAGCACCGATGCAGTGGGTGCAGGCGATGAACGCCATCCGCAGCCAAGCGGAGGAAGCGATACTGGAAGAACTGATTTACAGTTAAAATCGGAATCAGAGCCAGAGGAACAGGCAGGAAACAGCGGTGACAGCGTTGCCACTGAGGAAGAAGTACGGGCAAATCTCCCGACCGTAGACGAACAGATTGAAAGGATGGTTGAAGCAGAGGAAGAAAAAACCTCTGCTTTTTCCGTTTCACAGGAGGATATAGATGCCGTCCTTGTAAAAGGGAACAGCGTTGTGAATGGGAAGTACCGTATTTACCACCAGTTCCAGAAGCAGGAAGATAAAAAGAGCAACATTGAATTTCTCAAAAGGGAATACGGCACAGGCGGCTTTTTTGTTGATTTTTCAGACGGGGCGGAGGGCTATGTGTGGTACAGCGGCAAGGGCATCTCCATTGACCGTGACGGCATTTCCACGGAACACGACCTTGTTTTAAGCTGGTCTAAAATAGAGAAACGCCTGCGTGAGCTGGTTAAGGATAACCGTTACCTTAATGCAAAAGAGAAAGACCATTATGCCGATTATCTGGAAAGCGTGTCTGCCCCGCAGCATGAGGTTGACACCCAGAGGAAGCTGAAAAGACAGCGTTTTATCAACAGCCAGAGGGACTTGCCGCCCGCCGACAAGAGGGACAGCCTTGCATTGCGTCTTTCTGATTTTATTCGTGACTTGGACGGCTATGAGAAAGCCCTGCTTGAAAATGTGGGACGTACCGACCTTGCCGACGTGACGGACGGGCAGATGGAGCAGCAGCTCTCCGACCCTGCCGCCGCCCAGCAGCTCCTTGATTTCCTCAAACTGGTGCAGGGCAGGACAAGCGATGTTTACAGCAGGAGCAATGCCTACCGCTTTTCACAGGAGCTTACGGAATTGTACCCATTACGCCATATCTTCCATGAGGGCGACGTGGTGTATATCGGTGCGGATAAATATGAAGTCATTGCATTTGATGAAAACGCCGTGTCGGTACGAAATGCGGAGTTCCCATTGTTTGGAAAAGAGTTCAGCAGGGAGGATTTTGAGGAAAAGCTAAAGGAAAACCCTGCGAACGACCATCTGAAAGTCATCGTGACCGAGCGGCAGAAAACGGAAACGCCTGCCGAAGAAAAACCAGACAGCCTTGCGTTTTCCATCGGGTTTTCCGAGCATCCCGCCTTTTATGACAGGGAGCTGAACGACCGATTTACGGATTTGAGCTTTGCTTTGGGGAATAAGCTGCTCGGCGTTCTGGATGAAAAACAGCACCGTGAGCGGCAGGATAAGAGCAGGCAGGTCGGATGGTATAAAAAAACAGATTTTGAAATCCATGCGGTTATCGGCGGGGAAGAATTTAATTACGAGGGGCGGTTTGACATCGGGGACGGCGAGGGCGACTTGATTGCCCATATCCAGAACTTTTATGACTATTCCCTCTCCCCCGACTGTCCGTTTGTCCCAGAATGGAAACGGCAGGGCGAAGATTACTACCGAGAGCAGATGGAAACCCTGCGTTTCGGGCAGGAGGCATTTATACCTTTTTTAAAGCAGCACACCGAGCTGACCCCAGAGGATGAAAAGCTGCTTGCCGAGATAATGGCTACCGAAGCCGATTGGAACAGAAAGGCGGAGGACAAGACACAGCCCGAAGAAACGAAAAGCATTGAGGAAATACCAGAAGAATTACTGGAACAGGCAAAGAGCTGTATTGACGCTTATTGCGATATGGAGTTTGGAATTGACGCAGAAGCCGACTATACGGATTTGTCCAATGTTAAGATTGCGTTCAAGACTACCGAGGACGGGCTTCACGGGATACAGGCATCCGTCAACTTCTTGCAGTTCCGCATGGAAACCTATATCGACAACGTGCTTGTGGATTATACGCAGTACGATGACCTTGCCGACCTTATCCAGAACGCACTCTCCAACCTATACTACCATGATTTGGTGTCCGTGACGGAGGAACAGCTTGAGCCATTCTATCGGGGAGAAGGCGGGGAAGAAATTGAAGAAACCAGCCCAGACTCTAGGAACGATGCCCCAGAGCATACACCGCATTACACCGTAGAGCAGACTTCCGATGCCTTTGCCGACCCTTTCATTATAAGGGACAATGCCGTACCAGAGGGACAGGACGGACAGTATTATGATGTAGGCGGCATTTACCAGACGTTTGAAACTGAGGAAGAAGCACAGGAATACGCCGATACCCTAAACAGTGCCGAGCATATTACGGGGCTTTTTGCGGCGAAAGATGCAGAACGCAAGGCACAGCAGGACGTAGAGCCTGCAACGCAGGAACAGACCGACGAGCCGATTGCAGAGGATAATTCTGACCTTATCGGCAGGGAAATCACCATCGACAGCCGCAGATATGTTATTGAAAGTGTCGGCGACATCAGCGGCGATGTTTCCATGCGTGACGTCACATTCCAGAACAGTACGGGATTCCCGATAAACCGTGTGGAGAAAATCGGCTATGTCCGCAGGTTCTTGGAGCAGGCACAGGAAGAAATACAGCCCGAAGAAAAAACAGGAGTTCCCGCTCCTGCCCTTTCCGCTGACCGTCATAATTACCGCATTACGGATGACGCCTTAGGCATTGGCAATGAATATAAGGAGCTGAAAGCGGCACTCTCCGATGAGGAATACCGTGCCGCTATGGAATCCACGCTGACCGCCTTTTATACGCCGCCCGTTGTCATCAAGGCGATGTATGAAGCACTTGACCGTCTGGGATTCTCACAGGGGAACATCTTGGAGCCGTCCTGCGGCACGGGGAATTTCTTAGGGCTTCTGCCCGACAGCATGGGAAAATCGAAGCTGCACGGCATTGAGATTGACCCTCTATCGGGCAGGATTGCAAAGCAGCTCTACCAGAAAGCCAATATCGCCATTGAGGGATTCGAGGACACGAAGCTCCCAGACGACCATTTTGACGTGGTGATTGGCAATATCCCGTTCGGGGAGTTCAAGGTCAACGACAGCCGCTACAATGCCCAGAAGTTCCTAATCCATGACTATTTTATCGCAAAGGCTCTGGACAAGGTGCGGGCAGGCGGCGTTGTGATGTTCATTACCTCTAAGGGGACGATGGACAAGGCAAGCCCAGACGTGCGGAAATATATCGCACAGAGGGCGGAGCTTCTGGGAGCGTTAAGGCTTCCCGACAATACGTTTCGGGCAAACGCAGGCACGGAGGTTACGAGCGACATCCTTATCTTGCAGAAGCGTGACCGCATCATGGAGATAGAGCCAGAATGGGTACACCTTGACACGGACGAGAACGGCATTACGATGAACAGTTATTTTGTCCAGCATCCAGAGATGGTGCTTGGCGGGATGAAGATGGAAAGCACAAGGTTCGGCATGGATTCTGCCTGCAAAGCAAGGCAGGATAAACCGTTGTCCGAATTGCTGTCTGAAGCTGTACAGAGGATAAACGGGGAAATTCCAGAATATGATTACGGGATTGACGAAATCTCCGATGAGCAGGATGCGGAAATCCCCGCCGACCCGAACGTGCGGAACTTCTCTTTTACCCTTGTAGACGGAAAAGTTTACTTCCGAGAAAACAGCAGGATGACCCCCGCAAAAGCGTCCGTGACCGCCGAGAACCGCATCAGGGGGCTTGTGGAAATCCGTGACTGCGTGAGGAAGCTCATCCAGTACCAGACCGACGATTACCCAGAGGAAATGATACAGACCGAGCAGAAAAATTTGAATAATTTATACGATGCGTTTACAAAAAAGTACGGCTTAATCAACAGCAGGGGGAACTACCTTGCATTTGCGGCAGACGAAAGCTACTTCCTTTTATGCTCCCTTGAAGTGCTTGACGACGAGGGGAAATTCAAGAGGAAGGCGGATATGTTCTCAAAGAGGACGATAAAGCCCCACCGTGAAGTGACCTTTGTGGAAACGGCGAGCGAAGCCCTTGCCCTCTCCATCGGGGAGAAAGCCCGTGTGGATTTATCCTATATGGCACGGCTGACAGGCAGGACGCAGGAGGAAATCATAAGCGAATTGCAGGGCGTTATCTTCAAAGTGCCGCTGTCCGAGCCTGCAAGGTATGTGACCGCAGACGAATACCTGTCGGGCAACGTGCGTGAAAAACTGAAAACCGCAGAAATAGCGGCAAAAGCAGACCCAGAGCTTGCGGTCAACGTGGCGGCTCTGGAAAAGGTCATCCCAAAAGACCTGCCCGCAAGCGAAATCTCCGTCCGTCTGGGCACAACATGGATACCGCAGGAGGATATACAGCAGTTCATGATGGAGCTTTTAACGCCGTCAAGCTATGCGGCGGGCAGGCTGAAAGTACGCTACACGCCCTATAACGGCGACTGGTTCATCGAGAATAAGAGTTCCGACATCGGGAACGTCAAGGCGGACAGCACCTACGGCACGAAGCGGGCGAGTGCCTACCGCATCATCGAGGACACGCTGAATCTCCGTGACACAAGAATTTTTGACTATGTTTATGACGAACACAACAACAAAAAAGCGGTGCTGAACCATAAGGAAACCACGGCGGCACAGGCAAAGCAGGAGGTGATAAAGCAGGCATTTGGGGACTGGATATGGAAAGACCCAGAACGCAGGAACAGGCTTGTACGCTACTACAATGACACATTTAACAGTATAAGACCCCGTGAATATGACGGAAGCCACATCACTTTTGGCGGCATCAGTCCAGAGATAAAGCTAAGACCGCACCAAGTCAACGCCATCGCCCATATCCTTTACGGCGGCAACACGCTCCTTGCACACAAGGTGGGGGCTGGCAAGACCTTTGAGATGGTAGCCGCCGCACAGGAAAGCAAGCGGCTAGGGCTATGCCAGAAATCCATGTTTGTCGTGCCGAACCACCTTGTCGGTCAGTGGGCATCGGAGTACCTGCGGCTCTACCCAAGTGCGAATATCCTCGTTACGACCAAGCGGGATTTTGAAACGGGAAACCGAAAGAAGTTCTGCGGCAGGATTGCGACAGGGGCGTATGATGCGGTGATTATCGGGCATAGTCAGTTCGAGAGTACGACTTGTTGCTAGACAAAGGCAGTGCGTAGGTACTGCATACAAAACTAGCGTGGATTATTTCAATCCATAACTGTTATTGCAATAGGTGGAATGAGAGGGTAACGCCTTGAAACGCTTGCTCAAAGAAACGCCATGCAAAAGGGGAGATAATGCCCCTGCTGTATGAAGTGCGTTAAGATGTCCAGTGTCCGCCCTAACAAGTAATGTTGAGGAAAACCGAACCAGAGGTGGTCGAGCGGTATAGGGCTAGAGTCTATAAAATACCTACGGTTAGGATGTTATTGGATTAGCTGACGAAGTGGGGAATGTACGAATCTAAAATTGGACTGCGTAGAAATGCGTAGAGGGACACGTAAGTGTGGCAACTGTGGTAGAGTAAAAATTTTCGATATGAAATTCCATATAGTGTTACAGGCACTATCAAGGTTGCAGGTTCATACTCACGACCTAAGGGTATATATGCAAAGATAGCAATAACGGAACAAGGAAAGCCTGGAAGATGGAGAAATTATCTTCTGTGAAATCTTAGTAAGGAAAGGCAGAGGCTATAACTTACTTTAATTCAGGTGAAAGTGGTGGCACCAAGCGGTGAAGTTTCTGTAATGGAAACGGAGCGATAGCCACCAGACGGAAAATTACAATGGAAAGAGAGGTAGATTCGTTCAAGGTTCGGGTATGACTAAGAGATGCTGAAATTCCGTAAGGGAGGTTGGCAGACTTGGACACGAAAGCCAAAAAGAGAAAACAGCTAAGAAATAATGAGTATTACGAAATGCAGGAGGTTTTTGACCAACTGTATGCAAATGCAGGGAACAATGCAAAATTCACACATTTAATGCAAATCGTAATGAGTGCGGAGAACATCAAACTTGCATATAGGAATATCAAGAAAAATAAGGGTTCAGAAACCAAAGGGACTGACGGTAAGACGATAAGGGATTACGAAAGTATGAATGAGGAAGAAATGATTGCTTACTTTCAATCCAAAATGATGAATTATAATCCGAAAAGCGTCAGGCGGGTAGAAATACCAAAACCGAATGGAAAAATGAGACCTTTAGGTATTCCATGCATGGAGGACAGAATCATACAGCAGTGCTTAAAGCAGGTTCTTGAGCCGATATGCGAAGCGAAATTTTATAAGCACAGCTATGGGTTCAGACCAAACCGTTCAACACGACACGCAGTAGCAAGATATTCGTATATGGTGAATATCATGCGTCTGTACTATGTGGTTGACGTCGATATAAAAGGATTTTTCGATAATGTAAACCATGCAAAGCTAATGAAGCAGTTGTGGGCAATCGGCATAAGGGATAAATGTGTCCTGAGTGTCATAGGCAAGATACTGAAATCAGAAATAGAGGGTATCGGAATTGCAGAAAAAGGTGTCCCACAGGGCGGAGTTATCAGTCCGTTGCTTGCAAATGTCGTACTGAATGAACTGGACTGGTGGGTTGCCGCTCAATGGGAGAATTTTCCAACAAAGCATGAATACAAAGGGACAAACCACAAATATAGAGCCATTAGAAACACAGGGCTGAAAGAAATGCACATCGTACGTTATGCTGACGATTTTAAGATATTTTGCAGTAATCCCAAAACAGCAGAAAAAGTGCTGGCAGCAACCAAAATGTGGCTGAAAGAGAGACTGGGTTTGGAAGTGAGTGAGGAAAAGACAAAGATAACCTACTTGAAGAAAAACTCAAGTGAATTTCTCGGAATTAAGTTTAAGGCTGTGCCGAAAGGCAGGAAATTTGTAGCCAGAAGCCACATGACAGATAAAAATATCAATAAAGTTGCTGAAAATATAAAGAAACAGATAGTAGCAATACAACACCACACTGTGAAGAATGAAGTAGTAAAGCTCAACTCCATTATCTTAGGAGTGCATAACTACTATTCAATGGCTACCATGTGTAACATTGATTTTCACAGGGTATATTTCTTAGTCAAACCGACCATGAACAGACTGAAAAAGAATTACACAAGGGGACACCCTACAAATGCGATTTATTTGAAGTTATACGGAAAGTACACAACCAGAATTTATAACATTGCAGGAATAGATGTATTTCCTCTGTACGGTGTAGTGCTGAAAAAGACATTAAGTTTTAAACAGGAAATCTGCAACTACACGAAAGAGGGAAGAAACCTAATCCATAGCAATCTGAATGACGGTCTGCAAGTGCTGATTGAGTATTTACTGGAAAATCGTGATGAGGCTGAAACAGTCAAATTTAACGATAACCGTATCTCAAAATTAGCAGGGCAGAATGGGAAAAGTTTTATATCGGGTATGAAACTGGAGATAGGAAACATGGTCTGTCGTAGAAAGCTGCCAAAGAACAAAGGCGGCACAGATGACTATGATAATCTGATGTGGATTACTGATAAAGAATGGGAACTGATTACCAGAGTGGAAATTTCTGAAAAAGATTTAGTAGGTGTGGAACTGGACGACAAGGCTAAGAAAAGGCTTAATTCTTTGAGGTTATTAGTGGAAAATCTACCAATTTAACAGAGTAAGGATTCGTTGGGGCGCCGTATGAGCAGGAAACTCTCACGTACGGTGCTAAGTGGGGGAAAAGGTGGAGACAACATCAAAGCCTTACCTATCACAATAAATCCCCATCAGCGAGGAACGCCAGAGGGAGCAGCTCATGCGTCAGCTTGATGATATTGAGCGTGGCATCGACGAAGTGCAGGCATCCCACGGGGAGCAGTTCACGGTCAAGCAGCTTGTGAAAACGAGGAAAGCAATCAAGGCGAAACTCGACAAACTCAACGACACCAAGCGGAAAGACAGCGTGATAAACTTTGAGGAATTAGGCATAGACCGCCTGTTTATTGACGAAAGTCATTTTTACAAAAATCTTTACCTCTTTACAAAGATGCGGAACGTGGGCGGCATCGCCCAGACCGAAGCACAGAAAAGCTCTGACCTCTTTATGAAATGCCGCTATCTGGATGAAATCACGGGCAATCGTGGGGTAGTTTTTGCGACAGGAACTCCCATCTCAAACTCAATGGTAGAGATGTATTCCGTGCAGAGGTATTTGCAGTATGATACCCTTGCGAGGAACGGGTTGCAGCATTTTGACAGTTGGGCGTCCACGTTTGGCGAAACCGTCACGGCTCTGGAGCTTTCCCCAGAGGGGACGAACTACCGAGCCAAGACAAGGTTTGCGAAGTTCTACAATCTCCCAGAGTTAATGCAGATGTTCCGAGAAGTGGCAGACATCCAGACCGCCGATATGTTAAAGCTCCCCGTGCCAAAGGTCAACTACCACAATATCAAGACAAAGCCGAGCCAGATACAGAGCGAGATGGTTGCGGGGCTTGCAAAACGGGCAGAGAAAATCCGAGCAAGGCTGGTAAAACCACAGACAGACAATATGCTGAAAGTGACAAACGACGGGCGGCAGCTTGCGCTCGACCAGAGATTGATAGACCCGATGCTGCCAGACGACCCAGACAGCAAAGTCAACGCCTGCGTGGACAATGTGTACCGCATCTGGGAGGAACACGCCGACATTGCAGATTGATATCAGTGTATAAAGAGGGGGAATGAGCAGGGAAGATGGACTATCCATGGTATCAGGTACTGGATCAG
>PPYE01597582.1_pt1 | contig 17771 bp, 16 predicted proteins | sample 1559881 | NCBI WGS metagenome assembly PPYE01 (sample SAMN08240022, study PRJNA423297) | Human gut metagenome, whole genome shotgun sequencing project. | reverse complement strand
ATGCAGGTAAGGAAGGTGCAGTAGTAGTACAGAAAGTACGCGAAGGTAAAGGTGACTTCGGTTACAATGCCCGTACTGATGTTTACGAAAACTTGCACGCTGCCGGTGTGGTAGATCCTGCTAAGGTAACTCGTGTAGCTTTGGAAAATGCCGCTTCTATTGCAGGTATGTTCCTGACTACAGAATGTGTAATTGTGGAAAAGAAAGAAGATAAACCAGAAATGCCGATGGGTGCTCCCGGAATGGGTGGCATGGGCGGCATGATGTAATCTTTGCCCCATAAATGATTAACGGACTCCCTGTTGGCGAAATGTTGACAGGGAGTTTTTTATAGACCATAGTGGATTATCTTCTCAAGTTTTATTTACTCTCTAAATTTCGGCTCATCCGAGAAATTATGTTATGTGAGGAGACTGTGGATCACTCTTAAAAGATTAGTGGGGTTTATTTCAAATTGAACTGTCCTATAAAAAAGGAAGTGTTTCTGAACGTTCAGAAACACTTCCTTTTTTAGTGAGCCTCTTGTCGGATTCGAACCAACGACCCCGAGATTACAAATCACGTGCTCTGGCCAACTGAGCTAAAGAGGCATTGCTTTTTGTTTAGCGGGTGCAAAGGTAAGAATATCTTTTAAAAGAACAAATTTTTTCCTATGAAAAAATAGTTGGAAATTACCAAATGGTAATTTTTACTCCGAAATAACGTTCTATCTTTAGCATCCGCTAAACAAAAAAGTGAAGTTTATGAAGGATAGTATTGATTTTGGTAGTATGGAAATTCCGAAATTGTTTCGGAAATTGCTGATACCTACTGTGCTGGGGATGGTATTTTCGGCTGTGTTTGTGATAACAGATGGTATTTTTGTAGGTCAAGGGATAGGTAGTGACGCATTGGCGGCAGTGAATATTACTGCTCCTTTGTTTTTGATAAGTACGGGTATCGGACTGATGTTTGGTGTTGGCGCATCGGTGGTGGCATCTATTCATTTATCTCAGGGAAAGTTGAAAACTGCTCGTATCAATGTGACGCAGGCTGTTGTGGTTTCTTCTTTGTTTTTGGCTGTGCTGTGGGGAGTGGTATGTTTGTTTGCTCCACAAGTAGCCGTGTGGTTGGGAAGTTCGGAACGTCTGTTGCCTTTGGCGGTGGAATATATGTATTGGTTCTTGCCTTTTCTGGTATTTAGCGCTTTGCTAAGTTCAGGGATGTTCTTTGTCCGTCTGGATGGTTCTCCTAATTATGCCATGTTGTGTAATGCTATTCCGGCAGTGGTGAATATCCTATTGGATTATGTGTTCATTTTTATTCTCAAATGGGGAATGATGGGTGCGGCGCTGGCTACCAGTCTGGGGTATATTTTGGGGGCCGGAATGATTGTAGTCTATTTAAGTCGCAGAAGAAATGTGATTCATTTTTGCCGGGTGAAACTTAGCAAGAAGAGTATGCGGCTCACTTGGCGCAATGTGAAATATATGTGCCACTTAGGAGTTTCCACCTTTTTGTGCGAGGCAGCCATAGCCTGTATGATGTTTGCAGGCAATTATGTGTTTATCCATTATTTAGGCGAAGATGGAGTGGCTGCTTTCAGTATTGCCTGTTATTTCTTTCCCATTATATTTATGGTATATAATGCCATAGGACAATCGGCTCAACCCATTTTAAGCTATAACTTTGGAGCGGGTGATACCATGCGGGTACGTTCCGCTTTCCGTCTGGCACTGGGAACGGCCGTGACCTGCGGACTTGTGTTTTTTGCGTTAACAGCTTTGTTCAATCATCAGATTGTGGCTATGTTTATTGATCGTTCCTATCCGGCATACGATATTGCTGTGGCGGGACTGCCTTTGTTTGCGTCTGGTTTTATTTTTTTTGCTGTAAACATTGTTTCCATTGGCTATTTTCAAAGTGTAGAGCGGGCACGTCCGGCTATGATGGTTACAGTTTTGCGTGGGTTTGTTTTTATGGTACTTTGTTTATTGGGCTTGCCGTTGCTATTGAAGGTGCCAGGGATATGGCTGGCGGTTCCTTTGGCGGAAATACTTACTTTTTTAGTAATAATGGTAATTTATTATCGTAAACATCAATGGGTTCGCAGATGATTTTTTACTTTTGTAGTAATTAATCGGGTGGATATATGGATGCATTCATACAGAAGTTTTGTGAAAAATATAGTTTGCCGATAGCTTTGAGCTTGCAGTTGTTGGATAATATGGAGAAGTTCACTTTTCATAAAGGGGATTTTCTTGTACAGGAAGGTGGGCGGAACTCAAACTTCTATATTGTAAGTAAAGGAATCTGGCGGGGGCATTACCTTAATGACGGGGTAGATGTTTCCGTCTGGTTTGCTTCTGAAGGAGAGGCCATCTTCTCGTCATGGGGATATGTGGAAAATACAGTTTCGTTGGTTTCTATCGAAGCGATGTGTGACAGTGAACTTTATGGTATTTCGAAGGCAAAACTCGAAGTATTATATGCCGGATCTGTTGAACTGGCTAATTTTGGAAGACGACTGTTCGAGCAGCAGTTTTTAGGGCTTGAAAGACGGATGATAACGGGAGGAAGCCCCCGGGCCAAGGAGCGTTATCTTACTTTGTTGGAAGAGAATCCGGAACTGTTGCAGTATGTACCTCTGAAGCATATCGCTTCTTATTTATGGATTACCCCACAGTCGTTAAGCCGTATCCGTGCCGAACTGGGGAGAAGGAAAAAAGACCAATGACAATTTTAGCATTTACGGGGTTGGTTCTTTCGTATGGAAACGCATTGTTCTCTTTGCTTTTTCTTGTATGGTTCATCTTTGCCTTGATGGATGGTAGAAAAGTTGGCATCCGATAAATATTTATCTTAAAAGTGTCATCGTATTTTATTTTTGTGTAAGTTTGTAGTGAATCCTAAAAAAACTTATGGCAATGATAGATGATATTTTAGAGTTCAACAAGAAATTTGTTGAGAGCAAGGGATATGAGAAATATATTACCAACAAATATCCTGATAAAAAAATAGCTATTCTTTCTTGTATGGATACCCGGTTGACGGAATTGTTACCTGCTGCTTTGGGTATCAGGAACGGTGATGTAAAAATTATCAAGAATGCAGGTGGGGTTATCTCGCATCCGTTTGGTAGTGTAATCCGTAGTCTGATGGTGGCTATTTATGAGTTAGGTGTAAAGGAAGTTATGGTTGTTGCTCATTCTGATTGTGGAGCCTGTCACATGAATAGTAATGAGATGATAGAACACATGAAAGCACGTGGCATCAAGCAGGAAACCATTGATATGATTCGTTTCTGTGGTGTAGATTTTGGAGCATGGCTGGATGGTTTTGAGGATACGGAGAAATCGGTGAAAGGAACTGTACGGGCTATTATGGAGCATCCATTAATACCTGAAGATATTATAGTGAGGGGATTTATAATTGATTCGGTGACGGGTGAACTGACAAAAGTATAAAATGTGAGTTTTTTATACACAATAATGTTCATGTGATTTTGTGTATTATAAGAAAGGGAGGTATTTCTGCCTGATGCAGAATATACCTCTCTTTTTATTGAAGTCTGTATTTGTTTCAGTTTTTTATTGAGCGAAAGCATGATGATAACCATCCACTTTGTTCCAATTGCCACGGGTAAAGTCGGGTACGGCAACAGGTGCATTTCCGTTTTCTATAGAAAGACGGGTCAAGTCGGCCATACAGCACCATTCTGCTAAATCATAAACGTCCATGTCCAAAGGAAGTCCGTTGCGCAAGCAATATACCAGGCGATAATCCATAATGAAGTCCATCCCTCCATGTCCACCTATTTTCTTTGCTGTTTCTTCTAATTCTTGGTGGATAGGATGTTTGTATTGGCTCATCAAAGCTTCTTTTACTTTTTCGGGAACAGCCGAGTGCATACTCAGGTTTTCGTGATCGGGTATGCTGGTGCTGTCAATCTGATCCGGGCGGAAACAATATTGCTCGATGGGATATTTGTTGGCAAAACCTTTGGTACCGGTCAGCTGATACATACGGCTATAGGGACGTGGATTCATTACATCATGCTGTATGTGGATGGTTTTTCCGTTTTCTGTACGGATAAAAGTCATGGTATGGTCGCCGTTTTGGAAATCGGGTGCTTCTTCTTTCTGATATTGTTTTACCAGTTCGGGACCGGTTACAGCTTTGGTGTCCATGGCTACCAGTGTCTTCATGCGGTCACCGCGATGAATGTTGAGCAATTGGCAGGCAGGGCCTAGGCCGTGTGTGGCATAAACGTCTCCACGGAACTCCCGGTTGTAATCCAAACGCCAGTTGTTCCAGTAATAAGGCCAGAATTCTTCCAGATTATGGATGTATGAACCTTCTACATGGAGCACTTCGCCGAAAAGACCTTTTTGTGCCATATTCAATGTCGTCAGTTCGAAGAAGTCGTAAACACAGTTTTCAAGTTGCATACAGTGTTTACGGGTCTTTTCGGAAGTATTGATAAGTGCCCAGATTTCATCCAGCGACATGGCGGCAGGTACCTCGATGGCTGCATGTTTTCCATGTCCCATGGCATAGATACCCATTTCAGTATGGTGTTTCCAGTCTGTTGCAATGTATACCAAGTCGATATCGTTTCGCTCGCACAGTTGTTTCCATGCATCTTCGCTGCCGGAATAGAGGGCAGGGGCTTCCATACCGGCGTTAGTTACAATTTTTTGTGCTTTTTCCGCATTTTCAGGCAATAAGTCGCAAAGAGCCACAATTTTAGTTCCCGGTATGTGCGTCCAACGTTCTACCGCACTGGGACCACGCATGCCCAAACCGATGAAACCTACACGCACAGTGTCAAGTTTAGGAGTTGTTAGTTCGATTACATCCTGTTGTCCCGCAGGACGTTCGGGAACTGGAACTTCAAGAGGCGCATACTCTTTTGTTGCAGTTGTTTCTTTGGGGATTGGGGTACAGCCGGCGAGGCATGATAACGCTATACCGACGAAGAAGGTAGATAGGTTTTTAATCATGGTTCTGTTTAATTGAAATTTATAGGTTAATAGCAGATTGTTGCAAAAATAGGGAATATTTTTAATATTAGTGTATTGCTTGTCGGATAAATTGATTTCACTTCTACTGTATTTATAATAAAAAAGCAGTCTTGAAAAGTCAAGACTGCTTTTTTATTATAATGGTAATTCAATTCCCTCAATCAAAAAGTACGGTTTTTATTTAGGTCTATAACCATACATTAATGCGGCATTAATTTCAATAGCCCTCATATATCCTTTGAAAAAACTTTTTACTCTTTTCATCCTGTTACCCTTTTTTTAAAACGTTAAAAACTAATCCTTTGTATCTTTTACTTTGTATCGTACCCCCAAGCACGGAGGGCGTCATTTCCCATATCTTTGAGACCTGCTTTGATGATCTCCTTCAACTTCTTCATAATGTTATCCTTTCTTTGATTAAAAAATAGGGTTGTTTTCTTACTTAATCCCTATACCCCAAGCTTTTACTTCGTTTTCACCCATCATAGCAAGGGCTTTTTTAAAAATACTTTTTACCTTTTTCATAATCTCGTTATCCTTTCTTTTTATGTTTTACAACACAAAATTATACTGTTTTGTTCTAGATTGTACTCTGATAAAGATAAAATGTATGCAAAAGTGGCAAATTCTTGACCTGCATCAAGAATTTGCCACTTTTCATTAAAAAACTATTTCAGAAGCCCAGCTTCTGAAATTCATTCTCAAAATTAGGTGTAAATATTTCTTTCCCAATATTGCTTCTGATCTCTTCTAGTGACCAAAAACGGCCGCCATCCAGTTCCTCGCTGGGAATAATGGGACCGTCATAAGTGGTTTTATGTGAGAATACCAATTCTTTTTCCCGGGTGGATTCGAATACATAGCTAGTCAGTAATTCGGGAGTAAAGTCGGTGATGCCCAGTTCTTCTTTTACTTCACGTTTCAAGGCTGTTTCCACATTTTCACCTAAATCTATGTGTCCGCCTACGGCTGTGTCCCATTTGCCTGGTTGGATATCTTTCCAGTCAGGACGCTTTTGCAAATAGAGTTCGCCTTTACTGTTGAATACATGTAAGTGGACTACCGGATGTAGCAATTTACTTCCATTATGACATTCTCCACGGGTTGCAGTTCCTGTTATGTTTCCTTGTTCATCTACTATAGGAAACATTTCTTCTTTATTATCGTAATTCATCTTCGCTATTTTTTTGTTACTGCAAAGATATGAATTCGGGCTCGGATTATATGGATCTTATAGTCTTTAATAGTAAAAAGGGATGTGAGACCTTTATAATCCGAGTCCGAAATGCCGTTTAATAATTTACTTGATGCCGTTTTAAAAAAGCTACAGTTTTATGTATTTCCTTATACATCACAATATCTTCTTTTATAAAAGGTACCTCGTTGCGGTAGGTGGCGAGAAACTTTTCAATAAACGGTGAACTGCGGAGCGGACGGCGGAAATCCAGTCCTTGGGCAGCGTTCATTAATTCGATGGCAAGTATATGTTCCAGATTGTCCATCACTTTGTAAAGCTTGGTTGCAGCATTGGCTCCCATACTTACATGGTCTTCCTGTCCGTTGCTGGATACTATGGAGTCGCTGCTGGCGGCATAACAGTACATTTTATTCTGGCTTACCATGCTGGCAGCCGCATATTGGGGAATCATGAAACCAGAATTAAGTCCCGGATTGGCAACCAGAAATTCGGGCAATCCGCGAAGTCCCATAATGAGTTGTGCCACACGCCGTTCAGATATGTTTCCCAGTTCGGCCATAGCAATGGCAAGATAATCATATACCAGTGCCAGGGGCTGTCCGTGGAAGTTGCCACCTGAAATGATAAGGTCTTCATCGGGGAAGATAGTGGGGTTATCGGTAACTGAATTTATCTCGGTCAACAGTACTGAAGCTACGTGGTTGATGGCATCTTTGGTAGCACCATGAACTTGTGGGATGCAACGGAACGAATAGGGGTCTTGTACGTGTTGTTTGGGCTGTGCGATGATTTCACTGCCTTCCAGTATTCTTCGGAATGCGGCTCCGGTTTCTATCTGGCCTTTATGCGGACGCATTTGTTGGATACAGTCCATGAACGGATCGATGCGGCCGTCAAAGGCTTCCAGGGAGATGGCGGCAATGAGGTCGGCTTTCTTGGAAAGACGGAAGGCTTTGAGTATGGCATACACTCCGTTGGCACTCATAAACTGGGTACCATTGAGCAAGGCCAGTCCTTCTTTGCTTTTCAATTTGACTGGTTCCCAACCAAACTCATCAAGCACGCTGATAGCTTCGCAGCGTTTGCCTTTATAATACACGTCGCCTACGCCGATCAACGGAAGGAAGAGATTGGCGAGCGGGGCAAGATCTCCTGAGGCTCCCAATGAACCGCGGTCGTAGACAATGGGCATTACATCGTTATTGAAAAAGTCGATAATGCGCTGTACAGTGATGACTTGTACGCCACTGTGTCCCAAAGAAAGAGCATGAGCCTTTAATAAAAACATCAGCTTCACAATGACATGGGGCATTTCTGCGCCTACACTGCAAGCATGGCTTTTCACCAGGTTCTCTTGCAAAGTACTCAGTTCATCGGAAGAAATATTACGGTTGCACAGGCTGCCGAATCCTGTCGTGATGCCATAGAGAGGGACATCGGATTCCTTGATCTTTTTGTCCAGGTAATCCCGGCATTTCTGAATCCGGTCTTTGGCTTCAGGAGCCAGTTCCAATTTCAGATTTTCATTGATAATACGTTCGATGATGTCAAAAGTGAGGTCACCCGAACCTATTTGATATACATTCTTCATGGTCTGATTCTTTTTTTAACCGCGGAGGTTGGGATTAAAAAATGGTTTTCACATAGTCCAGTATTTTCTGTTCTTCGGCAATGGTCGTCTGTTCTATCATATCGGCTTCTTCACTCATCTCTTTGACGAATTTTTCGTCTTTGATAGAAGTGAGGTTGATACGTACATTCAGCAAGGCTCCCAGAATGGCAGTCCGGGCACACATCATGGATACACAGGCATCGGTTACAGCGTTGCTGTTCCCTTTTCTGGCTACCACATCAATCATGGGCAGAATGGAATGGACGGTACGTGCCACCTCCATAGGCACTTGGGCGGCATATTTGGTTTCCTTCTGTATGGCTTCACTGCGGATCGCCTTTTCTTCATCCGTTTCTTTCGGAAGTTTGAATGCAGAGAAAACACGGTCGTATGCTTCCGAATCACGGTCTACATCGGTTATCAGCTGGCGGGTGAGCTCTTCGAAACGCACAGAAAGATCTTCCATTATTTCGTTCACTTCTACATATTTCTTGCGGCCTATGGTAAGATTGGCTACCATAGCTGCCAGTGAGGTGGCAAGGGCTCCATTGAGTGCCGAGACACTGCCGCCACCGGGGACAGGATCATTACTGAGTACTTTATTGATAAATTCTTTGATGGTAAGTTCTGTTAACATGGCTATTAGTATTTAATTGGTTAATTTGAATGTAGAATACGTCCTCCTTTGATGGTCAGCTTCACTGCGTTCATACCTGTATAATAAGGTAATATATGGGGGTTGTCGGTTCCCAGTAAAACAAAGTCTCCCTGTTTTCCGGCTTCTATGCTTCCGATGCGGTCGGCGCGTCCGAGGGCTGCCGCACCGTTCAGTGTGATGGCTGTGATAGCTTCGGCAACGGTCAGTTTCATATAGATGCAGGCCAGAGCAAAAGTCAGCGGGATGGATCCGGAGAAACAGCTGCCTGGATTTAGATCGGTGGCAAGGGCTACGGCACAGCCGCTGTCTATCATTTTCCTGCCACGGGCGTAGGGCTCTTTTAGTGTAAAGGCAGTTAGTGGCAACAGAGTGGCTACTACATTATTTTGTGCCAGGGCTTTTATGCCTTCATCGGATGCTTGCAACAGATGGTCGGCGCTGAGGGCCTTCAATTCTCCTGCCAGTTCTGCTCCTCCAAAGCTGACAATTTCATCAGCGTGTAGCTTGGCGCCGAAGCCTAGAGCTTGCGCAGCTTTCAATAGCTTTCGAGACTGTTCCACAGTGAATACTCCTTTTTCACAGAAAATATCGCAATTTTCGGCCAATTGTTTCTGATGGATCATGGGCAACATTTCGTTAATCAGAAAATCAATATATGCGTCACTTCGCCCTTTGTATTCTTCGGGTAAGGCGTGGGCACCTAAAAAAGTGGTGGCGATATCTACTTTCCGGTCGGGACATTCATTGATAGCTTGCATGACACTGAGCTGTTTCAGTTCTGTATCACGATCCAGGCCATATCCGCTTTTTCCTTCCACTGTGGTGACCCCCATCCGGCTCATGGTATCCAGAAACCATTCGGCTTTATGTTTCAGTTCCTCAAAGGAGGCTTCCCGGGTGGCACGTACAGTATTGATAATGCCTCCGCCACGTTCCATGATGCTCATATAACTGTCGCCGTTGAGCCGCCAGATGAATTCGTCGGGGCGAAATCCTCCGAAAACCAAATGGGTATGAGAATCAACGAATCCCGGCAACAATACATTCCCTCTGGCATCAAGCACTTTATAGCCGGGCTTTTCATGGCTTATACGGTTTTCGCCAACATAGGTAATAATGCCGTCGGTTACTCTTACCGTTCCGCAAGGAATGTTGAGAAGTTCGTTCATGGCTTCTCCTTTCCGGGCGGTTCTGCCTTGCGGAGTAACGATGTGGGCATTGATGATAATCAAGTTGTTGCTCATAGTTGTTAGTTTTAATGGAACGCAAATGACACAAATATCAATGGTGACTGAATATTTTTCTTTTAAATTCAGGATGCTTTCCGAAGTTTAATAGATAGCCTATCTCTATGTCTGTGGCTTTCAGATAGTTTATCAGTTGAAATTCATGTTCGGGACGTAAAGCATCAGCCGCTTTCAGTTCTAATATGATGGAGTTGTTGATCACCATGTCGGCATAATATTCACCCACTTTATGATTTTTATAAAATACATTGATTTGCTTTTGCACTTCACATTTAAAACCTTGCTCTATCAATTCAAAGTAGAGGGCATTTTGATAAACCCTTTCCAAGAATCCATATCCTAATGTGTTGTACACTAGATAAAATGCTTTTAATATTTTATCTACATCTTCTTGACTTGCTATTTGCGTCATTTGTGTCATTTGCGTTCTATTCTATATTATTCCATAATCTGCGCTTCCAGCACTTGTTGCATGGAGAAGTTTTCCAATCCCAGATAGTAAGAGGCAGTGTCTATCAAGGCCTCCATAGGAACAAGTCCTACGATTTCGCTGCCGATGATGCTTACTCCGTAGCGTTTGGCTTCAAAACGTACCATTTCGAATGCCCGGTAGATAGCGGTTTTGCTATAGTCGGTAAGATTCATGGATACCTGGGTGATACCCCGGTCCTTCAGTTCTACGCCCATGGCCTTGCAATAGCGCAGTCCGCCACCGATAAAACGGATTTTCTTGGCAATGTCATGCGCTATTTCCAGGCTGGGAGTATTGAGATTTATATTGTAGGCCACTAAGGGCATACGGGCTCCGATGGCTACAGTTCCGGCAGTGGGGTGACGTTCCGCAGGACCAAAATCGGGATGCCATTCGGGTTGGTGAATCTTTTCCTTCATTCCTTCGAATTCTCCTTTACGGATGGCAGCGAGATTTTCACGATGTGGTGCACTAGCTGATTTTTCATACAAGAATACAGGGAGATTATATTGAGAGGCCACCCGTTGCCCCACTTCTTTGGACACTGCTATGGCATCTTCCATGGTACATCCTTTGATGGGAATGAATGGAACTACATCTACAGCTCCCATACGGGGGTGCTGTCCTTGGTGATGGTTCAGGTCAATCAGTTCTACTGCTATACCGATAGCTTCTATCACGGCTTCTTTCAAGGCGTCTGGCTCTCCAACAACGGTAACTACCAGCCGGTTGTGGTCTTCATCGTTACTATAATCCAATAATTTTACGCCTGCCTTGGCACGAAACGGAGATACAATCTCGTCTATTTTCTGTAAGTCACGTCCCTCGCTGAAGTTGGGGACGCATTCCATAATTTTTGTCCAGCTCATACTCTTTAGAATTTGGTTTATAGGGAACATCCATGGATGCGGATGAATGAAACAGTTGCATCCATGGTGTTCCGGTTTTTGGTTAGTTGATTCCTTTATTTTTCAATACTTTATTAATAAGGTCATCTTCCGCTATATGCGGCAGGGTGATGTGATAACCATCGGCATGGCTCTCGTTGAATTCCGCCGAAGTTTCCATGGCATGCGGGTTGCGTGCCCACGAGCGGCGTGCCACTCCTCCCATTACATCCCATAACATGGATGAGCGGAGAATACGGTCTACCCGTTCACTGCCGTCGCATACCATTCCGAATCCGCCATTGATAGCTTTACCTATACCTACACCGCCTCCATTGTGCAAAGCGACAAGGCTCATGCCCCGGGCACAATTTCCGGCAAAGCATTGCACAGCCATATCTGCCATTACATTGCTGCCGTCCTTGATATTGGAGGTTTCCCGGAAAGGAGAGTCGGTACCGCTTACATCGTGGTGGTCACGTCCCAACATGATAGGACCTATCTCGCCCCGGCGTACCATTTCATTGAAGCGCAGTGCGATATTCATACGGCCCAGCGCGTCTTGATACAGAATGCGTGCTTGGCTCCCTACCACCAGGTTATTCTTTTCGGCGTCGCGAATCCATATCCAGTTGTCCATATCCTGTCCGCGGCGATCTTTAGGGATACACTCCATAGCGGCATGGTCGGTCTTTATCAAATCTTCCTTTTTCCCGCTCAGGCATACCCAGCGGAAGGGGCCGTAACCATAATCGAAAAGTTGAGGCCCCATGATATCCTCTACATAGGACGGCCAGATGAATCCATCCTTCTCGTCTGTTCCATTGCGTGAGATTTCTTTCACTCCGGCGTCATAAATCGCTTTCATGAAAGAATTGCCATAATCGAAGAAATAAGTGCCCCGTGCCACCAGTTCCTTGATAACATGGAAATGGCGGCGCAAAGTTTCGTTCACCATTTCATCGAAAGTTTCTCTGTCTTCTTTCAGCATACGGGTACGTTCTTCGAAGGAAATGCCTGCAGGACAATAGCCGCCTTCGTAAACGGCATGGCAGGAAGTCTGGTCACTGAGAAGTTCGATGTGGATGTTGTGATGCAATGCATACTCCAACAGATTGACTACATTGCCATGGTAGGCTATGGAACAGGGGATTCGTCGGTCTATGGCATCGGCAGCCAGCCGGTAGGCTTCAGACAAATCGGATGTGATATGCTGTACCCACCCTTGGCGGTGGCGGGTTTCTATGCGTGAATAATCCACCTCGGCTATAATGGCCACTGCTCCGGCTATCTCGGCTGCTTTGGGTTGGGCTCCGCTCATTCCGCCCAATCCGGAGGATACGAAAAGATGGCCGTTCAGGTTGCCGTCCTGCGGCACTCCTAATTTCATGCGGCCGGCATTTAATAGGGTGTTGAACGTGCCGTGTACAATGCCTTGCGGACCGATGTACATCCAGCCTCCGGCGGTCATCTGTCCATAATTGGCTACTCCCATCTGTGCGGCTATTTCCCAGTCTTTCTGGTTGTCGAACATGCCTACCATCATGGAATTGGTGATAATAACACGGGGAGCTTCGGGATGTGATTTGAATAATCCCAACGGGTGGCCGCTTTCTACGACCAGGGTTTGTTCATTCGTCATTACCTCCAGATACTGCTTGATAAGCCGGTATTGCATCCAGTTTTGACAAACTTGTCCGGTTTCGCCGTAAGTCACCAGTTCGTAAGGATAGAGGGCGATATCAAATGAAAGGTTGTTGTCTATCATTACTTGAAACGCTTTTCCTTCGATACAGTTTCCTTTATATTCGTCAATGGGCTTTGCTTTCAAGTCACCTTCGGGCCGGAAGCGGTAACCGTAGATTTTACCCCGGGTGAGCAGTTCATCCATCAATTCGGGAGCAAGTTGCTCATGCAGTTCCACCGGAATGTATCGCAATGCATTCCTCAATGCCGTTTCCGTTTGGGCGGGTGTCAAGCGGTAGCCCCGGTCGGGAGCACGGCGGATGCCTTCCGTGAATGTAGGATAGGCAGGTAAATCAGTAGATAGAGTGATAGTCATAGTATGTAAGTGTTTTGTCACAAAGATAGCAAAACGATTGGAATACTATGGGTTTGGAGATATGTTTAGTGACATAAAGTTGTTTTTTATCTATAGACTTGATGTAAAGGTAAACGCACACGGATATAAAAAGCTTGCCATAATGACAAAGTAGGTTGCCTGTTCTTGTGTATAGTAAATAAAGGGGGCGGTAGAAATTTAGTGGAAGCTGATTCTTATTTTCCCGTTCATATCTTTCTTTGGATTTTTTTAAGTAAGAACCTACCGGCGGAATAAATGAATGTCTATCATATCACAGCCTATTGCATAAGTTTTTTCTTTCTCCAGATTAAGCCTTTTTATACGGATGTATTCTATCTCCATAGCCTTTGGAGTTATCTCCATAAGCTTTGGAGTTAACTCCCAAGCCTTGGGAGATAACTCCAAAGGCTTGCGGAGATAAAACAAGCAGGAAGAAAAGCCTTAGCCATATAGTAGAAAACGTTTGGTGATACGGAAAAAAGGCTTTATATCCGTGATGAAGTCTTAGGGTATCAGCAGCGAACTGTCTCCGTAGCTCAGAAACCTGAAATCATGGCCCAGTGCATAATCATAAATCCTTCGCCAGTTTCCTTTCACAAAGGCGGAAACCAATAGCAGCAATGTACTTTGCGGCTGATGGAAATTGGTAACCATCTTCTTGACTATTTTGTATGTATATCCCGGCGCGATGATAATCTGAGTACTGCTATGCAACGCTTCCATTTCGTGTCGGTTCAGATAATCCAGAATCTGTTGCAGTGCTTCCACCGGAGTCAGGTCATTCTTATCTTCGTAGGGCATCCATTGCTGTACATGCAACTCGTCCTGAGTGGCATCGGGATTGTGGCTGATAAGGACGCCGATATAATAAAGACTTTCCAGGGTACGTACTGAAGTGGTTCCTACCGCAATGGCTTCTCCATTATGGGCAATTAATTTTTCAATGGTATGCTTGCTTACAGAAATGTATTCCGTATGCATCTCATGTCCTTCTATCTCTTCACTTTTCACGGGCTTGAAAGTTCCTGCACCTACGTGTAAAGTCAGTTCCTCCCGGTCAATTCCCCGTTCGTCCAGCGCTGCCAGTACTCTTTCCGTAAAATGAAGTCCTGCGGTGGGAGCGGCGACAGAACCTTTTATTTTGGAGTAAACCGTCTGATAAGTTTCCTTGTCGCTTTCTTGTGTCTCACGGTTCAGATAGGGAGGGATGGGCAGTTCACCTGCCACTTCCAGCAGGTCGGCAAAGGTAATTGTGTCATCATCCCATGAGAAATCAATCCAATGGCTGGTTCCCTTGCACTCTCCACGGGTGGCGGACAGGACTATTTGTTTGCCTTTTACATTTACTATGCGGCTCAACGTACCTTCTTTCCATTTTTTCAGATTACCTATCATGCATAACCAGCTGCATTGGCGTGTTTGCTGGAAGTTTAACACATAGTCATTGGGCTGGACAGGTTCCAGGCAGAATACTTCTATTAATGCTCCGGTTTCTTTACGGAAATGCAGACGGGCTTGAATCACTTTGGTATTATTGAATATCATCAGTTCTCCGGATTCCAGATAGTGTGGCAAAGACGTAAAGATGTCTTCGCTCACTTCGCCGTGGCGGTAAACTAGCAGTTTGGACTGGTCGCGCGTGGCAAGGGGGAATTTGGCGATCCGTTCATCAGGTAGCGGGTAGTTGAACTCACTTATTTTGATATGTTTGGTATCTTCCATCTGAATCTATTTCTTTTTCTGCGCAAAAGTACCGATATTTGCGCTAACTAAAAAAGAAAAGAGTATGAAAATAGGAGATAAAGTCCGTTTCCTTAGTGAGGTAGGGGGCGGTGTTGTGACCGGATTTCAAGGAAAAGATATGGTTTTGGTAGAAGATGCCGATGGCTTCGATATTCCGATGCCCATAAAGGAGTGTGTGGTGATTGACACGGATGATTATAATATGAAGCGTAAACCTGTTGCTCCGGCTCCTAAACAGGAGGTTGCCGGTGCAAAGGCAAAAGGAGCGTCAGTCAAGGTGCGTCCGGATGAAGAGGAGGATGAACGTCCTGTCACTTATCGCCCGGCCGAGCGAAAGGGAGGGGATATTCTGAATGTGATGCTGGCTTTTGTGCCACAGGATCTCAAAGCTATTTCTGCAACGGCATTTGATGCATATCTTATCAACGACAGCAATTTCACCTTATACTTTACTTATCTTACAGCCGAAGGTAGTAACTGGCGGGTGCGCAGCCATGGCATGGTGGAACCGAATACGAAGTTTTATATCGAGGAGTTCGAGAAAAGCGTTTTGAATGAATTGGAACGGGTGGCTGTGCAGCTTATCGCTTTTAAGGATAACAAGAGTTTTCTGTTCAAGCCTGCCGTGTCTGTGGAATTGCGCATAGATACAGTGAAGTTTTATAAATTGCATACTTTCCGTGAGAGTATTTTCTTTGAGGAGCCGTCGCTTATTTACGATATAGTGAAAAATGATGTTCCGGTAAAACAGGTGTTTGTTTCGGCAGATGATATAAAAGATGCATTATTGCAAAAAAAAGTGCCGGAACCGCAGGTAGCGAAGCAGCCCCAGCAGAAAAAGGTGAAGAACGATATCATGGAGGTTGATCTCCATGCTCATGAGTTACTGGATACGACTGCCGGTATGAGCAACAGCGAGATATTGAATTATCAATTGGACGTTTTTCGTAAGACTTTGGAAGAATGCAAGAACAAGAAGGGACAGAAGATTGTCTTTATTCATGGTAAGGGGGATGGTGTGTTACGCAAAGCTATCCTGCAGGAGTTAAAATATAAATATAAAAACTATGAAAGTCAGGATGCTTCGTTCCGTGAATATGGTTTCGGGGCTACCATGGTGATTATTCATTAAGACTTTCTTATTCATATAAATTGTGATATGGCAACATTAAAAGAATTTTTGAAAGCGGATCGTTTTGCTACTTGTGCGGGAGTGGAACTTCTTGAGATAAAGCCGGGGTATGCCCGTGCGTGTATGGAGGTGACCGACCGGCATTTGAATGGTGGAGGAGTATGTCAAGGCGGCGCCTTGTTTACATTGGCCGATCTGGCTTTTGCAGCTGTAGCGAACAGCCGTAAGAAACTTACACTTTCTGTGAATGCCAATATTACTTTTCTCCGTCCTGCTAAGTTGGGTTACGTGTATGCTGAGGCTGTTGAAGTATTTAATCATCATCGTATTCCTTTTGTTGAAGTAAAGATAACAGACGGACAGGGGGAGCTGATAGCTGTATTTACTTCATCGGGGTATCGTAAAGAGTCTGATTTGCCGGTAGATGCGTTAGAATAATTTACAATAGATAAAAGCCTGTTGTTGAAAGAAGGCAACAGGCTTTTAAAATGATGGTTATCAGTGAAGACAAGAGGGCTTATCCTTCTTTGACTTTAGCCTTTCCTATTCTTCCCGGTTCTACGAATAAATATTTGTAGCCTGCGCGTATGCTTGCCAGATGCAGTTTTTCCAAACGCGCACGGCGGACAAGCAAAGCTGTCATTTCATGAATACGTCCGTTAGCATAACCTATCATTTCGTTCTCGGTCGTATCTTCAGAACCGTAAGTGCCTGCTCCTTGGACGATCATAAAAGGTGATTCGGTGCCTGCTTTATCCATCCCGACAGCAATAGCCACATAAATCCACATAGGACCATGAGCAACTACTTTACGTGCTGTGGCTGTGCGGCTTTCGCCTTTTGTCAGTGTCTTGTGGCAACAGCCTTCTATGGATTTGATTTTCTTTCCCAAATCATATACGGTTACTTTGTCATCGGCAGCATCCAAAGGTTGCTCGAACAAAATTGTGTCTTTTTTGTCCGGATAGCTGATGTGATAACATTCATATTCCGGTTGCATTCCTCTAGGTTCGTCATCGCCCACGGAACCTGCTACAAGTTTAACTTCAAGAAATGAGCCGTTCAGGGCGGTTTCATATACCGCATCCGTCAAAGCGGCGTTACTGGTTAATTCTAATTCTTTCATAAGTCAAGGTTTTTAATAAGTTTCTCTCATAACAGTAGGTGGAAAGAAAAGTTCGAAATAGTGTGATAAGGAACAAAAACGGGTGTTAATAGATGAAATAAGGAGATTGGTCGATAACTCTTGTTCCAATGATGATAAAGCTTTAATTTTACTTTTGGAAAAAGAAAAAGTTTGAGAATCAAGATCGGGTAGTAGAAAGGTAGACGGATTATTAGTTTGTCTGGATAGAGGGATTGATATAGTTGTAGGAAGGATATGAAGAGGCAGTTTATAAATACGTTAATAATAAGTTTGTTAGTAAATAAGGTCGGCTGAGGCTTTGTTTATAAGGAAAACGCTCGTTGTGAAACGGGCGTTTTTGATTTTGCATCAGTATGTGTTTAAAAGTAAATCTTATACTATAAACGACGTTCTACTCCGTGAAGAATAGAACGTCGTTTTATAGAATGGAATGAAGTTTACAAACGATAGTCAGCTAAATCATCTGCTTTGAATTTACGGATGAAATTGAAATGCTTTTCTATTTCAGCTTCTGCATAGTTTACATATACATGGGCCGACTTGGCGAACAATTCAGGTGCTTTTGTCGCATCTTGGATAAGAAGAT
>PPYE01643804.1_pt1 | contig 17786 bp, 9 predicted proteins | sample 1559881 | NCBI WGS metagenome assembly PPYE01 (sample SAMN08240022, study PRJNA423297) | Human gut metagenome, whole genome shotgun sequencing project. | reverse complement strand
CACTTCCCCCTCCAGCAGCGCATGCTGCGCACGCGGGACTTCAAGCTCGTCATCAACCCCGAGTCGATCAACGAGCTCTACGACCTGCGCCTGGATCCGGCCGAGATGAACAACGTGTACACCGTGCCCGTCTACGACGAGATCCGCAGGGAACTGGCGACAAACCTGTACCTGCAGCTGCGCGAGCGCGGGGACCACTCCTTCGCCAAGTGGATGGCGGCGATGACGGACTTCGACATCCCGCTGGTGAACACGGCTCGCTCCGACCTCGACGAGGTCACGAGCGACTAACCCCATGCCTCGGCGGCGGGAGGACACGCATGGCCCCGCCGCCGGGGCAAACGCGCGCCCTGCACACCCATCACAGTGACGCGTATCATAGAAACTGTCAACGAGGCCGGACCGCCCCGAGCGGACACCAACGACGAAGCGCCGGGAAGGAGAGGCATGCACTACCCGACACGCAGACCACTGCCCACCCTCGAAGACCGCATCGTCGCCCTCCTGGCCAAAGCCCCCGCAACGCGCTCCCAGCTGTGCGAGGCGCTCGACACCTCGCGCACGAACCTCGGACGCGCGCTCACCACACTCCTCGACGAGGGATCGGTGACTCCGGTGCGCACGAACGCCCCCGGACGAGGCCGGCCCACCCAACTCCTCACCCTCAACTCCTCGGCGGTACACTGCGTCGGCCTGAACGTCACGCGCACGTCATGCGCGGGCGTCATGCTCTCGCGCAACGGCACCGTCCTGGCAGCCGTCCACATCGTCTCCCCCACCTCCCCTTCCCTCCAGCTCTCTCTCGAACAGACCTGCGAGGCCCTGGCCGCGAGCGCGGCCCGTCAGGGGATCGACACCTCGACGGTGCGCGCGGTGGGCGTGGGGGTTCCCATTCCGATGGGGCGTAACGCCAGGCTCTCCTCGGACGCGTACCCGACCATGGAGGAGCTCAGCGCTCTCACGCGTCGCTGGTGGGATCCGCTCCCGGTCGTCGACAACACCGTGCGTATGGCGGCACTGGCGGAGGCCTTGTGGGGCGCGGGCGCGGACATGTCCTCGTTCATCTATCTGCGCCTGTCAGGAGGCGTGGGCGGCTGTGTCGTCTCCGATTTTCGCCTGGTTGGCGGGGCGGGCGGCCTGGCCGGGGAGCTGGGGCACATGACGGTGGGTGGCAATGACTCACCCTGCGCCTGTGGCAAGCGCGGTTGCCTCGAGACGCTGGCCTCCGTTCCGGCGCTGTGTGAGAGCGCGGGCGTTGCCGATGTCGCTGAGCTGCGAGCCGCAGTTTTGTCCGGCAATGCGCGTGCGCGCGAGGCCTTGGAGCGTGCTGCCCAGGCCGTCGGCTATGTCCTTGGCTCGGCCGCACTCCTCATTAACCCACGGGCCATCATCGTGGCCGGCGAGATCGTCGACGCGTTCCCCTCCCTGCGATCCGACATCGCGGTTTCCATGTACGCGGAGCTCCTTCCCGTCATGGAGTGGGACATCGACGTCGTGGGGGCATCGCTAGGGCCCCTGGGTGCCGCTCAGGCCAGCGCCTACATCGCCGCCCATCCCTTCGAAGAGGAAGCCGCGCCTGCCCGCTCCCCCGAGGAAAGGTCGCCCCGGGAGGCGGGGCCGGCCTCGTCGATTGAGGCGAGCCCCGATCGCGGGGAGCGGCCTTGACGCGCTCGATCCCCTTCTCCGTCGTCACCAAACCGACGGGGGCCGCCTGCAACCTGGACTGTCAGTATTGCTTTTTCCTGTCCAAGGAGCTGCTGTACGACGCTGCCGCACAGACCATGTCCGAGCAGACTTTGGAGCGTTACGTCGAGGCGTTCCTGGAGTCGAGCCCCGACGGCGAGGTCACGATGCTGTGGCAGGGCGGGGAGCCGACCCTGCGTGGCCTGGCCTTTTTTGAGCGCCTCATGGGGCTGTGCGAGCGCTACCGTCGCCCCACCCAGCGCGTGCGTCACGCCCTGCAGACCAATGGCACGCTGGTCACCGACGAGTGGGCGCGTTTTTTCGCCGAGCACGACTTTCTCGTGGGCGTGTCGATCGACGGGCCCGCTCCCCTGCACGACGCCTACCGGATCAATCGTGGCGGGCGCGGCACCCACGCGATGGTTGTGCGCGGCTGGGAGGCCCTCGAGCGCGCGGGCGTGGAGACGAACGTCCTGTGCACGGTCAACGCCGCCAACGAGGACCACGGGGAGCAGGTGTACCGCTACTTCCGGGACGATCTGGGGGCCCGGTACCTGCAGTTCATCCCGATCGTCGAGCGCGTGCGCGCCTCCGATCTGGCGCAGGCCGAGCGCGGCTGGCGCTCCGGGACCTCCGCGCTCCTGTATCGCCAGGACGGGGACTGCGTGACCAGCCGCTCCACCTCCCCCGCCTCCTACGGGCGCTTCCTGTGCGAGGTGTTCGACCAGTGGCTGGCCACCGACGTGGGTGATGTCTTCATCCAGGACGTGGATTCGACCCTGTCGGCCATGTTCGGCTCGGCCACGGTGTGCGTACACGCGCCCCAGTGCGGGGCGAACATGGCGATGGAGTTCAACGGCGACGTGTACGCCTGCGATCACTGGGTGGAGCCGGATTGGTTGGTCGGCTCGATCAACTCTTCGTCCTTCGCGCAGCTGGCGGCCTCGGACAAGATGCGGGACTTCGCGCGTCTCAAGCCCGACCTGGACAACGAGTGCCGCGCATGCCCGCACCTGCGGCTGTGCTGGGGCGGGTGCCCGAAAGATCGTTTCGTGCGCCGGGGCGATGGGGTGCACAACTACCTGTGCGAGGGCTACCGGGCGTTCTACGAGCACGCCACCCCGGCCCTGCGCGCGATGGGCATGCTGATCGCGGCGGGCAGGCCGGCCTCGGACATCATGGACCCCGCGGTTTCGTCCTCCCTCGGGCTACCTCTCACCACGTCTATTCGGAAATGACCAATGATTGTTGAAGCGCTCCTCATCGGCGCATTCGTCGGCATCGTCGTCGGCTCTCTCGGCGCAGGAGGCGGCATCTTGTCCGTGCCGATCCTCGTCTACATTCTTGGGCAAGATCCCCACCAAGCCACGGGCCTGTCCCTCATCATCGTGGGGCTGACGGCCGCAGTCTCGCTGGCAACGCGCGCTCGAAGCGGGAACGTCGCGTGGCGCGAGGGCACTCTCTTCGCCCTGGCTGGCCTCGTGGGCACGTGGGCGGGTTCGACGCTCGGCCCGCTCGTCCCGGCGCGCGCCCTCATGCTCTCCTTCTGCGCTCTCCTGGCGGCGGTCGCGGTCTTTATGGTGCGCTCGCAGCTGCACCCATCCGCTTCGTCTTCTTCGGACGAGGCCGGTGCGGCCTACGGCGACAAGGGATCCTGGACGCTCGCGACCGTGTTGCGCGTCATCGCTCTGGCGACGCTGACGGGCTTCCTCACGGGATTCTTCGGCGTCGGCGGAGGCTTCGCGATCGTACCCGCGCTACACCTGGCGCTGCGGTACCCGATGAAGCGGGCATCAGCGACGTCCCTGCTGGTCATGGTGATCACCGCCGCCTTCGGACTGGCTTCACGCACGATCGCGGGGACCCTGACGATCACCGCCGAGGCCGGGGCCATGGTCGCGCTCTTCGCCGCAGCATCCATGGGAGGCGGCATTGTGGGAGCAAGGCTCACCAAGAGAGTGTCGAACCGGGTTCTCGGTCTCGTTTTTGCGGCGCTCCTCGTGTGCGTGGCCGCCTCGACGCTGGTGGCGACGCTCGCGTAAAGGGCGCGCGAGACGGATAGTGTCTCGCGCGCCCTCATCGCTCAGCTGGCGGTCGAATCCTCATTCTGGGTTGAGGTGTCCGCACTGCCCTGGCTTCCAGGCTTGCTGCCGGGGCCTCGGCCACCCTCCGGAGGGGGTCCCGGGCGGGTGCTGCCCGTGTCGCCCTGCTGGGAGCCCGGCCCCTGCTGCTGACCATGACCCGGGCCTTGCTGACCATTACCGGGACCCTGCTGCTGGCCGTCACCGGGGCCCTGTTGCTGGCCGTCACCCGGCTCCTGCTGACCGCCGGGGCCGAAATCGCCGTCCTCCTCGCCGTACCCCTGGTCGTTGTAGCCGTCCTCGTAGCCCTGCTCGTAGAAGTCCTGACCATTACCCACGACGGCCGCATGAGTGATGATGCCCGCACCGAAACCGACGGAGAGGATTGCGGCTGCGGCACCGGCGATAGCCGCGCGCTTGCCCCACGAGGTCTTCTTCGATGCGGGCTCCCCTGTCGCGGCGCTCGCAGCCACTGCCTCGTCACCCGCCTGATCGTCGGCAGAAGACCCCGCGACAGACTCCAGGGGCGTGCCAACGAACGCGCCTGCACTCTCCTGCTGCGTCACGGGAGGCATCTGCGACGTTTCCGCCTGGGACATGTGCGTGGGCAGTACCTCGGTCTGCTCCGCAACCTGAGGCTCTGACTGGGGCAGGATCGAGGTGCGTTCGCCCTCACCTGCCAGGTTCTTGTTGTCGTCCGCCATGGGGACGCTCCTTTCTGCTGATGTGTGCATCATTGCTTCGCAGATTAGGGGCGGCAATTGAGCGAACGTTATGGCGAAACTGTGAAAACGCTATGAAACGATAGGTATCGCACATCACCTTTCGGGGCTTGATTTTATTTGTCAGCTCACAGCGGTACTACGCTCCGGCAGTATCCCTGGCCACGAGCGTGTTCGTCGCCTGAGCTACGGGGCGCACGATCATCGAGTCGATGTTGACGTGGGAGGGGCGCTCCAGGGTCCACACGATCGCCTCGGCAATATCCTCGGCAACAAGGGGGTGTGCGACGCCCTCGTAGACGCGGTCGGCGGCCTCCTGAGAGCCGAGCCGATTGAGCGAGAATTCCTCGGTGCGCACCATGCCGGGCGCGATCTCGATGATGCGCACGGGCTCGCCCACCAGCTCCTGGCGCAGCGTGTTCGCGATGATGCGTTCGGCGTGCTTGGCGGCCACGTAGCCGCCACCTCCCGGGTAGGTGTCGTGGGCTGCGGTCGAGGTGAGAAAGACGAGGTCTCCCCCGCGCTCGCGCATCCCCGGCAGGAACGCGCGCGAGCAGTGCAGGGCGGTGAGCACGTTGCGCTCGAACATCGCGCTCCACCGGGCGGGATCGCCCTCTGCAACCCGATCCACGCCGATGGCCCCGCCGGCGTTGTTGACGACCGCATCCACAGGACCGTCCTCCAGGATGTGGGCGGCCATTTCCTTCACCTGAGCCTCATCGGTGAGGTCGGCCGCCCAGTACTCGCAGCCAATCTGCTCGGCGAGGGCCTCGAGGCGCGCGCGGCGCCGGGCCACGGCGACAACCTTCCACCCTCGCTTCGCCAACAGGCGGGCGGTGGCCTGTCCGATTCCGGTGGAGGCTCCAGTGACGACAACGCGGCGAGAAGTGCTCATAGGGCAACAGTAATATCCCCGGGAACGCACCGTCGTGCGCGCCCGGGGATACTCGCTGATGTCTCAGCCGTTGGGCAGGCCGTAGGCCTTGTGGATCAGCCAGATCGGGTGGACGACGTTCGCGCCCGTGGCCGTGCGCAGCTGCCAGCGGCACGTCTCCGTGTCACAGGCGGCCAGCTCTGCGTTGACCTGCTTGATGAAGTCGAAGACGGGGGCGCCCACGGCCTGGGCGATCGCGTACTTCTCCTTCTTCATGCCGTACGTGCCCGCGATGCCACAGCAGGGCTGCTCGGAATCCTTGACGGTCACGCCGGGGATCAGGCTCATGAGCTCGATCGCGGGCTTGCCCAGCCCCTGGGACTTCACCTGGCAGGGCGCGTGGTACGGGATGGTCACGTCGATGCGCTGGAAGTTCGTATCCAGCTCGCCCTTGTCGTACAGGTGCAGCAGGAACTCGCTGATGTCCCACGTGCGGCTACCCACATCCTTCAGCTCCGGGGTGTCCATCTCGAGGATCTCGTGAGCCTCGTGGCGCAGCATGCCGCCGCACGAGCCCGACGCGGAGATGATCGGGGCGTCACGGTTGACGCTGCGCAGGTCGTTGGTCAGCTTGGAGACGTACTTGCGCGCGTCGTCGTACAGGCCGTTGGACTGCAGGGCCAGGCCGCAGCAGCCGTGCTTGGGCACCAGGACCTCGTATCCCAGGTGCTCGAGCACCATGACCGAGTGGATCGAGGTCTCCACCTCAAAGTACTGGCCGGCGCATCCGTGGAAGAAGATCACCTGGCCGCGCGTGCCGGAGTTCGGCAGCGGCTTGTGCTTCTTAAACCAGGACTCGAAGGTGCGTCCGTAGGCGCGCGGCATGGGGGCCGAGCGGTGCACGCCGATGACGGCCTCCATCGCCAGGCGGATCGGCTTAACGTCGAGGGCCCAGTTCGCGATAGGGGCGACCGGGGTCATCATGGTGCCGATCAGGGAGGTGCGACCAATGAGGCGGTCGCGCAGCGGAATACCGTGCGCTTCCTTCATGGCGGTGCGGCGGTGGTGGATGATCTCGGTGACCTTCACACCCTGGGGGCACACGAGCGAGCAGGTGCCGCACGAGGAGCAGTAGTCGATGGACTTGTCCACCATCTGCCCGTCCTTGCGGAAGCGCTCGGCCTGCGGACCGGAGTACTTGGGGCCGGCAAACAGGTCGGTGACGCGCATGACCGGGCACTGGGTCTCGCAGATCGTGCACTTGACGCACGAGTCGAGGCTCGCGCGCAGGGCGGCATCACCGCTCAGCGCGAAGACGTCGTCTTCCTCCACGCCCGGTCCCATCAGCGTTGACATTTCCAGGGTCATTTCAGTTCCTCCACGATCGAGTCGACGGCCGCGAGCGCGCTGGCCAGCGCGATTCCTTCGCCGCTCTTTTCGCGCCAGCGGGTGGCACCGGCCAAGTTGCCTCCGGCCGCGTACAGGTTGGGGCACACGGGCGTGCCTTCCTCGTTCAGGACGCGCATGTTGTCGTCGACGGCGAGGCCGGCCAGGAAGAGGGGCTGATCTTCGCCCCAGAAGTCGGCGTGCAGGAGCTGTCCGGAGGCCCCCATGACGGGCAGCCCGCAGATGGTTTCGCGCACGGTGCCGTAGGAGTCCATGTCGAGGGCTCCGGATTCGAAGCCTCCGGCGGCGAGGATCAGGGAACGCGTTTCCACGATGGTGGAGCGTCCCGCGCTGGCGTATTCGACGGCGCTCACGCGTCCGCCCGCCGTGTGCACGGCCTTGATCGGGGATCCGAGGACGACGCGGCACTTGGATGAGGCGATGCGGGTGAGCAGGGCGTTCAGGCGCATGCCGGGCACCGACGGGGGCTGGATCGGGATCTCGAAGACGGGGTGGCCGAGCTTGTCCGCCAGGTCGCGCCACGCGTTCGGGTCGTCGAGACCGAGGACGGCGGGCAGGCCGACGACTTCACCTTCTTCCAGGAGGGGGCGGATCTGGTCTGCCAGGCGCGCGCGGTTCTCCTCGCAGTCGAGGCTGCGCGCGTGGTTGGTGCCGGTCGAGTCGACCTCACCATCGCGCACGACGTAGTCGACGGACAGGGCGCGCGCCTTGATCGGGGCGCCGTCGGGTCCGGTTTGGCGCGTCAGGTTTTCGGCGACGAGGCCGGGGTAGAAGTCCTTGAAACGGGTCAGTCCCACGATGGCGTAGCGAGCGCCCGCCTGGGGGATGCCGGCCTCCATGGAGGGCGGGATCAGGCAGGTGGGGCGCAGCGCGCCAACGCCGGTGGGGATGCGCACGTTGCGGGTTTCGTCACCGATGAGGACGTCCGCGCCGACGAGGTCACGCAGCCACGCGACGGACGCACCGACGAAGTCGGGGGTGACGTGGCTGTAGGGGTGAGTGGGGCGGGAGGCCACGTGGGCTTCCAGAGCCTCGAGGGGCGCCTCGACCGGCTCGGGGCGATAGCCGAGGATGTCGACCGTGCCCGTTCCGAGCTGGATGCCGCCCACGCCCTTGGTGACGAGCGTGACGCTCAGTCCTGCGTCGGCTGCCTTGATTGCTGCGGCCAGGCCTGCCAGGCCAGCGCCGATAACGACGACGTCCCTCATCGAACAACCTCCTCGCTGGGAGCGGGCAGGTGCTCAACGTCGAGCGTGCCCTCGTGAATCCAGGCATCCAGTGCGGCCTGCCTGGCTTGCTTGCCGAACATAATGGGCCACAATCCGATCCAGCGGTTCTTCAGGAAGAGACGCAGGAGGGAGTTGGCGCGCATCGAGTCGATGTCACCGCGCTCGTGGGCGATGCCCGCGGCGCGCTGGGAGCAGAAACCGCCCTGGCAGGGACCCATGCCCAGGCGCATCTGGCGACGCACGTCGTCAAGCTGGCCCTTGGGCAGGGTGTCCATGACGTTTTCGAGCATGGCTCGCGTGGCCATCTCGCACTCGCAGATAATCTGCTCGTGGGAGGGGGATTCGTTGCGCGATTCGACGTTGTCGAGGCGGTGGCCGATCGTGTACAGACGCTCTTCCTTGGCGGGAGGAACGGCCTCGTCGGCGGTCTTGCAGGCGCGCTGCTCGCCCATCTCCTCGCACATGATGTCGACGATGCGCTCGGCCATCAGGCGGTAGGTGGTGAGCTTGCCGCCCGCGATGGTGAGCATGCCGTAGACGCCGTCGCGTGTGTTGTGGTCGATGATGCTCATGCCGCGCGCCATGTGGCGGGTGTCGGTCGCGGACACGCGCGAGTCCTTGACGAGGGGGCGCGCGCCGGCCCAGGCGTGCACGGCACGGGACTTGCGGAAGCCGGGGATCATGGCCTCGCCGGAGTCCAGCATCTGCTGGACCTGGTCGGCGGGTATCGACAGGCGATCCGGGTCGTCGGCCTTGAGGTCGGTCGTGCCGATGATGCACACGGTGTGGTCGGGCACGAGGATGTCACCGTCGGCGGGCCACACGCAGCGGTTAATGACCGAGTGGCTGAGGCGGTGGTTCATGGCGATCATGATGCCGGCGCCCGGGACGACGTCGACGCCGTGGCAATCCGCCATGGCGGCGATCTGTCCGGCCCAGGGGCCGCCGCAGTTGAGGACGAAGCCGCATTCGATGCGCACGTCCTCGCCGCCGCGCTCGTCGTGGACGACGACGGCGCTGATACGCTCGCCCTCGCGTTCGATGGAGGTGACGCGGTGATAGGTGAGGATCTGCGCCCCGTACGCCTGTGCGGAGCGGATTGCCCCCCACGTCATCTGCCAGCCATCGACCGTGCCGTCCTGGACCTCGAAGGCGCGCTTGATGCGCGGGTCCAGGCGGGGTTCGCGACGCAGCGCCTCGGCGATGGAGATTTCGGCGGCGGGCACCTTTGCAGCCGCTGCGCGGGCCAGGAACTGGTCCGCGTACTCTTCATCGTCCTGGGCGGTCACGACGAAGAGGCCTCCGGTGGCCTCGACGGCGTTGGCGTTGATGCGCTTGACGATCTCATTTTCTTCGGCGCACTCGGTGGCCGACTCAGGATCGGACGCAATGTAGCGGCCGCCCGAGTGGAGCAGACCGTGGAAGCGACCGGAGGTTCCCTGAGCGATGTCCGCCCGGTCGACGAGGACGGCTGAGAAGCCGCGCATGGCGACGTCGCGGACGACGCCGGCACCGGTGGATCCGCCACCGATGACGCACACGTCAGTGCGAAGTGTCTTCACCGTTAAAATTCCCTTCACCTCTTGATGAGGAAGTGCCTCATTGCTTTATCCATGATGCCCCTTCACACCCTCATTGCACGAATGCACACACCACTGTGCACATATGTGCACGGCGGGGGTGTATCAAACTGACATCCGCACTCCCCCGCACAATTCCGGGAGAAATCGACGAATTACATCCCATAGCCATCACGTAAATGCGAGCGACGCCCCTCCCGTGGACGCTCATCCCACGCGCCCCCTCTTCTCCCCCTAGAGTTAAGGCATGACGAACACACTGATCGCCCGAGTCCTCGACACCGCGAACATCGATTCAACGGTGCGTCCGCAGGACGATTTCTATCGCCACGTCAACGGCACGTGGCTGGCGACCCACACGATCCCCGCGGACCGCCCCATGGACGGGGCGTTCCACACGCTGCGCGACGCATCCGAGAAGTACGCGCGTGCAATCGCCCAGGACGCAGCCGATGGCACGCTGGACGATCCGGATGCGCACCGCATCGCCACACTGTGGACTCAGTTCCTGGACGAGGACACCATCGAAGAAGCCGGCGCCACTCCCCTGCGCCCCGACCTCGACGCGATTCACGCCTGCACCACCCACGAGGAACTCGCTCGCGAGATGGGCCGCCTCATGCGCGAGGGTATCGGAGGCCTCATCGGCGCATACGTAGGCACGGACCCGCACGATTCCTCCCACTACATGGTCTCCCTCGTCCAGTCCGGAATCGGCCTGCCCGACGAGGCCTACTACCGCGAGGATGACTATGCGCCGATCCGCGAGGCCTACGTCGCGCACACCGCCCGCCTCCTTCGCCTCGCCGGCGTGACAGACCCCGAGGGTGCGGCGAAGCGCATCATGGAGCTGGAGACCCAGATCGCCTCGCACCACCGCGACTCCGTGAGCAACCGCGACCCGCTGCTCTCCGACAACCCGACCCTCTGGGGGCAGATTGCCTCCCTCGCCCCCGGCTTCGACTGGGACACGTGGGCACAGGGCGCGCGCATGCCCGTCGCCGGCCTCGTCGTGAACGTCGACCAGCCCGACTTCCTCATCGCTGCCGCCTCCCTGTGGGCCGACACCGACCTTTCCGTGCTCAAGGAGTGGCTGAGCGCCTCGGCGATCGACTGCCACGCGTCGCTCCTGTCGAGCGATTTCGTGAACGAGAACTTCGACTTCCACGGCCGCACCCTGTCCGGCACGGAGGAACTGCGTCCGCGCTGGAAGCGCGCCCTCGGACTCATCGAGGCCTACCTGGGCGAGGCCATGGGCCGCGCGTGGGTGGCCCGCCACTTCCCGCCCGACGCCAAGGAGGCCATGGACGCGCTGGTACGCCGCCTCCTCGACGCCTACGGCGAGTCGATCCGTGGCCTCGACTGGATGAGCGAGGACACCAAGGTCAAGGCGCTGGACAAGCTCGCGACCTTCAACCCCAAGATCGGCTACCCCGTTAAGTGGCGCGACTACTCGACTCTGAACCTGGACCCTGAGGCCACGATCGTCGAGAACGTGCGCGCCGCCAACGCTCACGCCACCGACCGTGAGTGGGCCAAGCTGGGCCGCCCGGTGGACCGCGACGAGTGGTACATGACCCCGCAGACGGTCAACGCCTACTACAACCCCACCCAGAACGAGATCGTCTTCCCCGCCGCGATCCTTCAGCCTCCGTTCTTCGACACCGAGGCCGACGACGCGGTGAACTTCGGCGCAATCGGCGCAGTCATCGGCCACGAGATCGGGCACGGCTTCGACGACCAGGGCTCGCGCTACGACGGGGAGGGAAACCTCTCGAACTGGTGGACCGACGAGGACCGCGCCGCGTTCGAAGAACGCACGCACGCCCTCATCGATCAGTACGACGCACTCACCCCGGCCATCCTCCTCGAGCAGGGCGAAGAGTCGGAGGAGGGCGGAGAACGCACGCTCCCCCACGTCAACGGCGCGCTCACGATCGGTGAGAACATCGGCGACCTCGGCGGCCTGACGATCGCCTGGAAGGCCTGGGTGGCCTCGCTCGCCGAGCAGGGGCTGACCCCACAGTCTGCTCCCATCATCGACGGCATTACCGGACCGCAGCGCTTCTTCTACTCGTGGGCACGCGCCTGGCGCACGGCCACGCGCCCCCAGTTCGCGCGCCAGATGCTGGCGATTGACCCCCACTCGCCCGCTGAGTTCCGCTGCAACCAGGTACTGCGCAACCTTGACACTTTCGCCCGGGCCTTCGACGTCACCCCCGGCGACGCGATGTGGCTGGAGCCCTCCCAGCGCGTCACGATCTGGTGAAAGCGTGTCCCAGCCGACAAAATGCGGCGCGCCCCGCGCATTCACTCCCAACACATGACAACATAGGAATGTTGAGCGCAACAGCGTTCCCATTCCATCGACGGAAAGGCAACCCATGCCAGGCCTGAACCTGACTCGCGAGGAAGCGACCGAGCGCGCCTCGATCATTTCCTCTGTGACCCGCTATGAGATCTCTCTGGACCTCACGCGCGGAGACACCGACTTCGGTTCATTCACCCGCATCGAGTTCGACGCGCGCGAAGGCGCCTCCACGTTCGCTGACCTCGTGTCCAACAACGTCCACTCGATCACGCTGAACGGCAACGCCCTGGACCCCTTCTCGGTGCACCAGGACAACCGCATCGCGCTGGAGAACCTTGCCGAGCACAACGTCCTCGAAGTGGAGGCGTCCTGCCAGTACATGCACACGGGCGAGGGCCTGCACCGCTTCGTCGACCCCGCCGACGGCCAGGCCTACACCTACTCCCAGTTCGAGGTTCCGGACGCCCGCCGCGTCTACACGACCTTCGAACAGCCTGACCTGAAGTCCACCTTCACCCTGACGGTCAAGGCTCCCAAGGGCTGGAAGGTCTTCTCCAACGCGCCGACCCCGGCCCCCGAGGAAGAGGGCGAGGCCTGGGTCTACCGCTTCGCGACCACCGAGGTCATGTCGACCTACATCACCGCGATCGTCGCGGGCCCCTACGAGGGCACGACTGCCACGCTGGCCTCCTCCGACGGCCGCACGATCGACCTGGGCGTCTACGCCCGCGCCTCGATCGTCGAGCACCTGGATGCCGACGAGATCATCGAGATCACCCGTCAGGGCTTCGAGTTCTTCGAGGGCGCCTACGGCATCCCCTACCCCTTCACCAAGTACGACCAGATCTTCGTCCCCGAGTACAACGCGGGTGCCATGGAGAACGCCGGCTGCGTGACGTTCCGCGACGCCTACGTGTTCCGCACGCGCCCCACCGAGGCTCAGATGGAGGCTCGCGCCAACACGATCCTGCACGAGCTCGCGCACATGTGGTTCGGCGACCTCGTCACCATGAAGTGGTGGAACGACCTGTGGCTCAACGAGTCCTTCGCTGAGTTCATGAGCCACCTGGCCCTGGCCGAGGCCACCAAGTACACCGAGGGCTGGACGGGCTTCATGGTCCGCAAGGACTGGGGCCTCAAGCAGGATCAGCTGCCCACAACCCACCCGATCACGGCCGAGATCCGAGACCTGGCCGACGTCGAGGTCAACTTCGACGGCATCACCTACGCCAAGGGCGCTTCCGTGCTGCGCCAGCTCGTCTCCTACGTGGGACGCGACGCCTTCTTCGCCGGCCTGCACGAGTACCTGACGAAGCACTCCTACGCCAACGCCACTCTGGATGACCTGCTCTCCGAGCTGGCCGCCGCCTCGGGCCGAGACCTAGCCTCGTGGTCGAAGGTGTGGCTGGAGGAAGCCGGCGTGACCCTCCTGCGTCCGGTCATCACGACCTCCGAGGACGGCACAATCGAGCGCCTCGAGATCACCCAGGAGGCCTTCTCCGAGGGCGCTTCCCTGCGCCCGCACCGCATGGGCGTGGCCGGCTACTCGCTGACCGAGGAGGGCACCCTGGCCCAGGTCTTCCGCGAGGAGCTCGACATTGACGGCGCTTCCACGGTGATCGAAGCCGCCGCGGGAATCGCCCGTCCGGACTTCATCCTCGTCAACGACGGCGACCTCGGCTACGCCAAGGTGCGCCTCGACGAGCAGTCGCTGGCCTTCGCAATCAACAACATCACCAAGTTCACGGATTCGCTGACCCGCGGCGTCGTCATGGCCTCCGCATGGGACATGACCCGCGACGGCGAGATGCCGGCACGCGACTACCTCAACCTGGCGCTGCGTGCCGTTCCCGTCGAGGACAACATGAGTCTCCTGACGCTCACCCTGCGTCACATCGACGAGGCCGTGCGCACCTTCGTGGCACCCAAGTACCGCGCAGAGGCCGCCGAGGACACGGGTCGTCGCCTGCTCCTCCTGGCTCGCACTGCCGCCTCCGGCTCCGACGCACAGCGCATGCTCGTCGCAGCCGCGGCACGCAACGCGACCAGCCCCGAGCAGTTCGAGGCTATCCGCGCCCTCTACGATGGCACCCAGACCCTCGACGGCCTGGACCTCGACGTCGACCTCAAGTGGGACCTGCTGATCGCCCTGGTGCGCGGAGGCGCCGCCACCGAGGAGGACATCGCGGCCCTGGAGGCCACCGACGACACGATGACCGGCCACCAGAACGCGGCAGCCGCTCGTGCGGCCCGTGAGGGCGAGTGGATCAAGGCCGACGTGTGGGACAAGGTCCTCACCGACACCTCGATCCCCAACGACACCCGCTGGGCGATGATCTCGGGCTTCTGGGCTCAGGCTCGCACCACCCCGTCGGCTTACGCCGGCTACGTGGGCGAGTACTTCGAGGCCCTGGCGGGCATCTGGGAGACCTTCACCTTCCACACCGCCGAGGACCTCACGACGCTGCTCTTCCCGAACGCGCTGGCGGGCTACGCCCCCGAGGTCGACGTGGTCGCCTCCGGCAAGGCCTGGATCGAGGCTCACGCGGACGCGTCCGCCGGTACGATCCGCATCATCCGCGAGCTCATCGACGTGTGTGAGCGTCAGATCGCCAACCAGGCGGTGGATGCGGGCTGATCCGTTCCTCATGACCCCAGGGGGCGTGGCCACGCGGCCACGCCCCCTTCGTTTGTTTGGTCCACACCGTCTCAAAAGACTCGAAGACCCACTCCCTCAGCAAACGATCGTGCTTCAGTCTCAGATCCACAGGTACGGAAAGCCTCCCGTTTCTTGGAGATCTCCAAGAAACGGGAGGCAGTTCGTTGAAGGACGAAGCCAGGCTAAGAAGCGGCGCGTCAGCGCTTGGCTCGACGCGATGCGACAACCGCACCAGCACCAGCGACCAGGACCGCGACGGCCCCTACGCCCACCCACACGGAGCATGCGCCGGTCGCAGCGAGGGCATCAGCGCGCGCCTGCGTCGGGCTGGAAGCGTTCTGGGCTGCAGGAGTGGATGCCTGCGTCGGATCAACACTCGGGGTGATGCTGGCACGAGCGGTCACCGTGCCCTGATCGTCGGAAGGAGCGCTCGTCTCGGGGGCAGCCGGGTTGCCATCGCCGTTCGCGGGAGCGGAAGGCGTGACAGACGGGTTGCCATCGCCGTTGGCGGGAGCGGAAGGCGCAGCAGACGGAACGGAAGGAGCCGGTGTCTGGCTGGGTTCCTGACCCGCAGAGGGGTTACCATCGCCGTTCGCGGGAGCGGAAGGCGCGGCCGACGGGGCCTGCTGATCCGGCGTCGAAGCTGCCCCATCACCCACGGATGGGTTGTTGCCATCCTGCGCGACAGACAGCGTCGTGCAACGCGTCAGGGCATCGCGATACTCGGTGGCGGTCAGGTAGCGGCCAGCGTTCTGCCCGCCCTGCAGCGTCACGCCACCATCCTTTTCAGGACGCACGGCGGTCTGCGACGCGATGGACTCCGCAACGCGATCAAGCTCAGCATCAATGTCAGCGAGAGAAGTGGCGGGTTTCTGCTCGCCCGCCGAGGCCAGGTACTCGTCCAGTGCAGCCTGAGCGGCGTTCACGGATGCCTGCGCGTCGATCACGGCCTGCTGGCGATCCGCAGCGGGCGCGGTGTCGGCGGGTGCAGGCGTCGAGGTCGAGGGAGCAGCGGTTCCTGCCTTCGCAGGCAGGCTCGACACGTCAACAGGAAGGGCGACGCCGGGCAGGGAGCCCACCTTGTTCTGCCAGGAGTTGGCGCGCTGAGCGTCGCCACCACCGGCGAGGCCAGAGACGTAGTTGGTGTTGTCGGCGTTGAAAGCGGCGCCGTCGAAACCGTATGCGGACGCGGTATCGCCGGTCGTGTGGAAGCGGGACACGTTGGGCGAGCCGCCGGTGATGGCGTAGAACTTCTGGGTGCCGTAGATGCGCGTGAAGTTGCCGTGCTTCGCGATGTGCACGCCCACGCCAACGACGTTGTTCTGGGCCAGCATGTTCTTGTCGTGACCGGAGGAGTTCTTCCACTGATCGAAGAGGGCATCTGCGGCCTGCATCGGATTCTTCGAGGTACCGTACGCGCCCCACTTGTCGCCGAAGTTCTCACGGTGGTTGTAGGCGATGTTCTCTCCGGCGTAGGTCGTGTCGCCACCGTCGAGCTTGCCCGCACCGAGGTACTTGTAGTCGGGGTCGTGGTTGAAGTCGTCACTGTCCGACATGTGCTTGCTCCATGCACGAGCGTCGGTGGTGACCGTATCGGAGACAACAAGCTCGGGCAGGCCAGCGCTCGCACGGTAGGCGTTCATCTTCTGAACGATGAGGGCCTCGATGATGCGCGCCTGGGTGGCGTCATCGACCTGGGACCAGTCAACCCAGTCGAGGCCACGGCTTGCAGTATCTGCTGCGGGCGCAGTCTCACCGGCCGACGCGGAGGGCTGAAGGGCAGCCTGCTGCGCGGACTCGAGCGCGGCCTGCGCGTCGGCGAGGGCAGCTCGCAGCTCGGACTCACGGGCAGGGTCCAGGGCGGGAGTCGCAGAGTTACCCGCGGCCGCGGCGGCATAGCTCGCCAGAAGCGGATTGTACTCAGCGGTGATGCGACCTTGCGCCCCCGACAGGGCGTTGCAGAAAGCGTCGCTGGTCGTCGCGTTTCCCTCAGCGAGGGTGGGGATCACGACGAGGGAAGCGGCAATTGTGGTTGCAGCGAGGACCACGGACGTGTGTGTACGAGTGAGCTGGAACGACATTGACTACCGGCCTAACACGATGGAACAAGAACAGGTAAATCTTTCCACGCGGTACAGCGTTTTTCAAGGTTTTTTCAGTAAGTCTTTACAGGTGAATCCACCTATTTTCAAGGCTTTTTCAGTTTGACAGATTTTGAAGATCCCACATGCCGATATCGAAACGTTATGTTTCGAATGAATCAACTGACCAAGCTGCAACCATCAGTGTCAGATTATTGGACACTACGTGTTGCTGTGTGGCACTGGTTGTTGCTGTGTTGCACCGCGGGTATTCTTGGCGCCGGGCCCTACGGTTCCTCCGGTGCCCTCCGCACAGGTGGGGCCTTCGCGGCTGGTGTTGCTCGGCTCATTGCCCTGACGCCCAGCTATGACTGCCAACCAGCAATTTCGCACGTAATTCCTCGATGACTCATTCAAACATCGAATTTGCATCGTTGGAATTACAACGTTTTTGGGGCACCTCAAAATATGACCGCGATAAATTACGTGCGAATTTTGGCTGGCGGTGGTGTCGGCAGAGCCCACTTCGACCGTCCGCGCTGCGAGGTTCGCTCGTTGCGCCGTCTCAAAGCCCAGCCAGGCACGCTGCCCACGGGCACCGCGGCCCGCGTGCCCCGAAGCTCGACCTTCCGATCTCTCCGGCATCCTTCAGACCTGCCTCACCAATCTCGCATGCAATTCCCCCGCGACTATCTCAAGCTTTGAATTAACAGCGTTGAAATCGCAACGTTTTTAGGCCTTGTTGAATCTTCATCCAATCGAATTGCATGCGAAATTTAGCTGGTGTTGGTGTCGTCTGTGCCCATGTTCACCCCGGCCGGGCCCCGAGTTGCGTAGCTGGCCCTGGCTCTGCGGTCTTACAGCACCCTCCATGCCGGTGACGGTGGGGGTTTTGCGCTACATGAAGCCCTCTAGCGGCGTGTCGCCGGCGTGTCGGAGCCTCATGTAGTGCAATTCCCCCCGATTGGCGGCGGTGAGGCCGCGACGTGGGGTGGTGCGGCGCCCACAGTGCAGACCACCTCGGCGAAAAATGGTGAAAATGGGCGGTTGTGGGCGAGGTCCTGGCAGCTGGGCCCGTCAACTGGCAGCCTTAACCCCTCAATGCGCAGCTACACCCACCTAGTGGAAGCTGGGCGCCGCCGCCCACGCTCCACTAGGT
>PPYE01343781.1_pt1 | contig 17787 bp, 15 predicted proteins | sample 1559881 | NCBI WGS metagenome assembly PPYE01 (sample SAMN08240022, study PRJNA423297) | Human gut metagenome, whole genome shotgun sequencing project. | reverse complement strand
TTTCCGTGACATAGAAAACCGCACCTCCAAATCATCGGACATGAATTACTCCAGTCCAACAATCGGGGTGCGGTTCATTTTCGCCTCAAGCAGGGGCATTGCTATACGCGTTGACTCGTATGATGAGGACAAAATAGATACAATCCAAGCACTGTAGGAGGGGCCGTCCGCTGGCCGCCGGCCCCTCCTACAGTGTGGTTTCGATGCGGTAACGGGGGCGATGTTTGGATTCCATATAAATCTTGCCGACGTATTCGCCGACGATGCCGAGGGAGAGCATGATGAGTCCGCCGATGAGCCAGATGGAGATCATCATGGACCCCCAGCCGGCGATGGCGTGGCCGAACCCGAGCGAGACGAGCACGTACACGAACATGCCAATCGCTACCAGGATAGACAGCAGTCCGGCGCCGGTGACGAAGCTCAGCGGCTTCGTGGAGAACGAGGTGATGCCCTGAATCGCGAAGGCGATCATCTTCTTCAACGGGTATTTGGATTCGCCCGCTTCGCGTTCGCCGCGCTCGTAGTAGACTTTGCTGGTCTGGTAGCCGAGTGTGGGCACGATGCCACGCAGGAACAGGTTGACTTCGTGGTATTCGCTGAGCGCGTCGAGCGTCTCGCGGCTCATGAGACGGTAATCGGCGTGATCGGGTACCGTCTCGGCACCCATCCACTCGAACACCTTGTAGAAGGCTTCGGCGGTGGTGCGCTTGAACCATGTGTCCTTCTTGCGTGCGGAACGCACTCCGTAGACAATCTCGTTGCCGTTGCAGAATCCGTCGATGAACTCGTCGACCGCGTTCACATCGTCCTGCAGGTCGGCGTCCATGGAGATGGCGGCGTCACAGCCGTAGGCGCGCGCGGTCATGAGCCCGGCGAGGAGCGCGTTCTGATGGCCACGGTTGTGGGAGAGCTTTACGCCGCCGAACAAGTGTGCGTCGCGTTCGTGCAGATTGCGGATGATGCTCCAGGTGTCGTCTTTGGAACCGTCGTCGACGAACAGGATGCGGCTTTGTTTGCTGATCCGTCCGGTTTCGGTAAGATGTGCGACTTTGGCGGCCAGCACGTCGGCCGTGTGCACGAGCCCTTCCGCCTCGTTGTAGCAGGGAAGCACAAAATACACGACCGGCTGGTCGCGGCGGTCGGCGCGCTCGCCGGAACCATCGCCACCGGCGCTCGTGATGCCCGCTTTCTGCGTGTTTGTCTCGAAGATCATCTTCCCATCCTCATACTCAGTTCGAAGCCGTCTCATCCCGGTTCCGGCCCATGCTCATGTGCTATAGATAGTTTAGCTGTTTGCGTAATGTCGTGCGTGATTTTCTCGGTTCGGTCAATTTCGATATTTACATGTTGATGCTTGCGTTCAGGTTCCTGTTGCTGTTCGGCATGCGTATTCGTGTCGCTTGTCATAAACCGGTTCTTGATGTCATGAGCTTATCATGATGCAATCATGATAAGCTCATGACAGAGTATTTATCTTCACGTTATCATGAGATTTCAGACGTGGGTTTGGGGTCGATTGGAGGCGACTGCTTGGATCCATGTGGTCGCAACAAGTAAGACAAATAAGCTGATCAAGGGGGATGATGATGTGGACGAATGACGATATCGCCGAGGTGCTGGAACATCTACGTGTCCAAGGCAACGATGACGCCCGTTTCGAGGCGAAATCCTGTGCGCGGACCATCGGCACCAGCGTGTGGGAGAGTGTGAGCGCGTTCGCCAACACCAAGGGCGGCGTGCTGTTGTTGGGAATCAGCGAGGACGGGGATTTCTCGCCTGTTCCGGGATTCGACGCCAACCATATTGCATCGCAGTTCATGGATGGTATGGGAGATGGCAATCCGCAAGGAGCACGGTTGACGAATCCTCCGGAGTATGACGTTTCCCGATGCGAGCAGAACGGCTTGTCGTTCCTGGTCATCGACATCCATGAAAACGGCATTCAGCACAAACCCTGCTATCTTACGGCGAGAGGGCCGCAAACCGGTGGGTACCGCCGTATGGACGACAAGGATTTGAGATTGTCGCCAACCGAAGTGTTCGAAATGACCCATGCCCTGACGCCCAGTTCCGCGGATCGTATGGTTGTCCCTGAAGCCGACGTCTCCGATCTGAATGCCGAGGCGGTGGACAGGGTGCTTGCCGAGCATCGTAATTCCAAGGCGTTGCGCGGGACTGATACTCGTCTTGAGCGCATGACCAGATTGAATATGGTGAACAAGGTTGGAGAGGTGCGTCTTGCGGGACTGTTGGCCGCCGGACAGTACCCGCAGCAGTACTATCCCAAGCTGATCATTGACGTCGTCGCACATCCGGGTGTCGAGAAATCGGCGGTTGAGGGTCCGCGTTTCGTGGATCGTGTGCAATGCGACGGCAATATGCCGGAGGCAATCGAACAGGCGGTGGATGCCATCGCCAAAAACCTGCGGGCTCCCACGTTCGTCGTGGGGGTCGGAGCCCGTACCGATAGCGAGATTCCAAAGGAGGTGCTGCGCGAGGTCGTCGCCAATGCCGTGGTTCACAGGGAATATGATGCGCAATTCCTCGGAGAATCCGTGGCCGTGGACATCTACCCCGATCGGGTGGAGGTGTCGAATCCTGGCGGATTATGGGGTGGGGTCACGCTGGCCACGATCGGCAGCGGCGTGTCATGCTGCCGCAATGCGACGTTGATGCAGCTGCTTCATCAGATACCGTATGACGATGCGAATGATGTGACCGTGGAAGGCGGTGGCTCCGGCATCCCTCTGGTGATTCGCGAGATGAAATCCCGTGCACTGGGGGAACCTGTGTTCCGCGCAACTCCCGATCGGTTCACGGTCGTTCTTGGACGCTACGGCGTGGAGCAGCAGGAGAACCGTGACTGGCTTGATCATGTGGGCGTCCCCTTGACTCGTCATGAACGTATGGCGTTGCTCTTGTTGAAGAGGCATGGCGATATGACGGTTCCGCAGTTGCATGTCGCGCTGTATCTGGATTCCGACGACATCAGGGTGATTTTGCATAGATTGGTCCAAGCGAGGCTGGCCGATGAAATCGGCCCTGATCGGTACGCACTAGCGGAGAAGGTCGATGGTGGGGAGCCGAGTGGGGGCCGTAAGGGTCTTACGGCATCGGAATCCGCGATACTGTCCGTATTGTCGGCGGATAAGCCACTTGATGTCCACGAAATCGGCCGTCGCTCGGGGAAGGGCCTTCCTACGACGCGCAAGGCGTTGAGCCGGCTCGTTAAACGTGGACTCGTTCTCGCCACTGCGCCGCCGCGCAGTAGAAACAGGAAGTATCTTCTCAAAAGATAGGATGATGCCGTCGCTGGAATGTATGGCGGAGCTCCGCCGATTTTGCCCGCTTCGCTCCGTCTGTCTTATCCGCCTTGCTCATTAGACTGGAGCACGGTTGAAAACGTTGTGATTACGCCTGTTTGCGCCTGCCTGTTCCCGCGTGTGAGAGTCCGGTCGACCATCGGAACGCGTGGCGGTGTGCGGGTGCGCGGGATGGGTGTGTCAAGGAGTTACGCATGGTGGAAAAGAAGCGGTTCGACGGCTCGGATGCGATGGATACGACGGGCATGCTGCGTGCGTTGCGTGCGCGTGCAACGGCATCCGGCGCGGTGCGCGGTGTGACTGCGGCGATGGCGTCCGTCGCGGCGATGGCGATGTTGGGCGCGGTGTGCGTCACTCCGGCCAGCGCACTCGCGGATGTGAACGCCGACGCGGACGCGTCCGGCGTCCGGTCCGCGACTTCCGCGACGCGTCCGGTCGCGAACGGTGTGACGGTCGCCGATGAGACGGCTGCCGACGCGATGCCGGACAATCCGGATGCCGAGCTGCCGGACAAGGTGTCCGCCGAGATTTCCGATGACGCGACGGTGGTGTCCGAGCAATATGCGGCTACGCCGGAAGGCGAGTTGAAGGACATCGAGACGGGCGAGACGGTCACCGATCCGAAGATCGTGGGCACGGAGAGCAAGCAGCCCGATCCGTTGGCGAAGACGGATGGTGAGTCGTTCATTCCGGTGAGTGCCGCGGATGTGAAGGAGAAGGTCGCTGCGAACGGCGGTGACGTGAACGCGGTCTCCTCGAAGACGCGCGCGGCCAACGCGTCGGTGAAGCTCGCCGCGTTGCAGAACAACGAGTACGGTGCGCACTGGGGCACATACAACGGTATGCAGGCGTTCTTCGACGCGCGCAACAACCTGTTCGCCCAGCAGGCGAAGGGCGTGATCGACGTGTCCGTGTGGCAGAACACGATTGACTGGCAGGCGGTGAAGAACGCGGGCGTCGAGGGCGCGATCATCCGTCTGAGCTACGGCTGGGGCAATGGTTTCGACGCGCAGGCGAAGCGCAACATCAGCGAATGCAAGCGTCTCGGCATCCCGTTCGGCGTGTACGTCTTCTCGTATGCGGAAAGTGCGGCCGACGGTGCGTCCGAGGGCGCGGACGTGGTGAACCTGCTGCGCCAGGCGGGCGTGAACCCGGGCGACCTGAGCTACCCGGTGTTCTACGATCTGGAGAACTGGACGTACACGGGGCACAGGAGCCCGACGAGTCCGAGCGTGTACGACGGCATCGTCAACTCCTGGTACGGCAAACTGCAGGCGGCCGGTTACAACAATCTGAGCGTCTACTCGTACACGAGCTACCTGAACAGCGCGCTCAACAGCTCCAACATCCACGGCAAGACCCGTTGGATCGCCCAGTATGGCTCCATCATGCAGTACACCGCGTTCCCCACCAACGACCGCGGCTGGCAGTACACGAGCGGCGGCTCCATCAACGGCATTTCCGGCCGTGTGGATATGAACGCGTTCGGTAACTGGGAGTATCAGGCCGGCTATGACGTGCGTGGACTGGAAAAGCTGTCGCTGCCCAAGGGCACGTTCTATGTCGATGCGGTGAAGCGGCTGAAGTCGTCGTTGCTGATCGAGAATGGTTCTTCATCCGCGGGCGCGGTGGCTCGTCTGCAGTCGGGTACGCAGGATGCGATGAAGTTCCAGTTCATTCCTCAAAGCGACGGCTCGTACGAGATCGTGAACGTGACGTCGGGGCTTGCGTTGGATGTGAAGGGCGGCAACGCCGTCGTGGGTGCCGCGATTCAGCAGTGGACGCGCAACAACACGTCCGCGCAGCGCTGGTGGCTTCGTGTGGCGAACGAGGGCGGCGTGTACATCCAGTCCGTGCTGGGCAATTGGGTGTTGGATTTGACCGGCGGCAATACGGCGGACGGCACACAGGTGCAGCTGTATGCTCCGAATGATTCGGAGGCGCAGCGGTTCGTGATTACCGACGCTTCGGCCGTCATGCCGGAAGGTTCGACGCGTTTGGCCTCGTCCGGGCAGAGCGCGATGACGCTCGGCGTTGCCGATGGCTCGTATGATGATGGCGCGAAGCTTGAGGTGCAGGATTGGTCGAATGCGGATTCCCAGTTGTTCCGCTTCAGTCGTGTGGGCAACGGGCTGGTCGAGATTCGCAGCGTGAATTCCGGCAAGCTGGTGGAGGTCGCGTCCGGTACCATGACGAATGGCGCGCGGATCCAGCAGTGGCCGTCGAATGGTTCGTTGGCGCAGCGTTGGTCGTTGCGTGACGCGGGGAACGGCAATGTCGGTTTGGTGAACGCGAAGTCGGGTCGTGCGATCGATGTGACCGGCGGCAATATCGCGGCCGGTACGGCGGTTCAGTTGTACGGGTGGAACGGTACGGCCGCGCAGTCGTGGAAGACTTCTGTCGCGGAGTCGAAGCGTGGCGGGTTGTCTCGTCTGGCGGGTGCGACTCGATATGAGACGGCCGATGCGATTGCAGCTACCGGTTTCAAACAGTCGGATTGGGTGGTGATTGCGTCTGGCGAGTCGTTCCCGGATGCGTTGTCGGCTTCGGCGTTGGCCGGCGCGTTGGATGCGCCGGTGCTGTTGTCGCGTCCGGATGCGGTGAGCGACGCTCTTGCGGCGCGTATCAAAGCGCTGGGCGCGAAGCGTGCGGTGTTGGTCGGCAGTGAGAGCGTGTTGTCGTCGTCGTTGGCATCGCAGGTGAAGGACCTGGTGTCGGAGCATGAGGTGCGTCGACTTGGCGGCGCGAACCGATATGACACGTCGCTGAGTGTGTTGCGTGATGCGCCGGGGAAGCTTGGTTTCGAGAAGTGGTCGGATACCGTGATCGTGGCGAGCGGCGAAGGCCCGTATGATGCGTTGTCGGCGTCGCCGGTGGCGTACCGGTTGCAGGCTCCGGTTGTGTTGACGGGTACGGATGGTCTGGATAAGGACATGGTGAAGGAGCTGCGTGCAGCCGGGTTCAAGTCGGCGCTGCTGATCGGCGGCGAGAATGTGATGCCTGTGAAGGTGGAATCGCAGTTGAAGTCGTTGTCGTTGACTCGTCTTGCTGGCGCGAACCGGTATGACACGTCCGCCGAGGTGGTGGATTATGCGTTGCGCAAGAAGATTCTGAAGGCCGATGGCGTGGTGTTGGCGTCTGGAGAGAATTATCCGGATGCGTTGGCCGGCGGCGCGTTGGCCGGTTCGACGGGCAATGTGCTGGCGTTGGTGAACGGCGCGGACGCGCGTTCGGTTGCGCTGGCGGCTGCCGCCCAGTCGGATGGGAACACGACGATCGCGTATGTGTTGGGCGGGACAAGAGTATTCGGTCAGTGGACGGCCGAGCGCATCGCCGCCAAACTCAACAAGCACATCCAGTAAGCGGAAGACCCCCGGGGTGCAGTTCATGGCATCCCGGGGGTCTTCCACACTGCGGCGTCACCGTCAAGGACGATTCCGGTGCATGTAGCTGATTGTGTTGGCGTCCACGAGGAAGGTCTTGCGGTCGTTTTTGGCGATCACGTCGAGGATGATGCCGGTGACGATGAGCAGGAGCCCGACCATGCCGGTGTGCACGAATTTCGCGGTGACGAAGCCGCACAGCGCGAGTCCGATGACGCCGATGATGAGGCCGAGCCCGCCGAAGAACGGGAGGGGCTTGTATTCACGGATCATGCGGAAGATGGTGCTCATCACCTTGATGCCGTCGCCCACGGTGTCCAGCTTGGAGACGGAGCCTTCGGGCCTGTCGCGGTACTGGATGGGCATTTCGAACAGACGCAGGTCGTTGTTCGGCGAGTGGATCGTCATCTCGGTCTCGACCTCGAAGCCGTGTGACAGCACGGGATAGGTTTTGACGAAGGTGAAGCTGAACGCACGGTAGCCGGTCATGATGTCGGTGACGTGCGCACGGAACAGGTGGTTGATGGATCCGCGTACGAGGCGGTTGCCGAAGTTGTGGAACGGGCGCTTGTTTTCCTGGAAGTACGTGGAGGAGAGGCGGTCGCCGATCACCATGTCGTAGCCTTCGAGAACCTTGGCGACCATCGCGGGCGCCGCGTCGGCCGGGTACGTGTCGTCGCCGTCAGCCATCACGTACACGTCCGCGTCGATGTCCTCGAACATGGCGCGGATCACGTTGCCCTTGCCTTGCCTTGGCGTGGCTCCTTGCGTACCACCGCTCCCCCAGCCGCGGCGATTTCGGCTGTGCGGTCGGTGGAGTTGTTGTCGTACACGTACACGACCGCGTCCGGCAGCGCCGCTCGGAAGTCGCGCACCACCTTCCCGATCGTTACCTCCTCGTTATAGCAAGGAAGCAACACGGCAACGGAAGGGGCAGCAGTTTCACGCATGCGCCCCACTATACGCGTTGACTGGTATGGAGACATCCCATAAGGTCGACTGATTCCATCGCCGCTCGTTGACCGATTGCCGGTCTATAATGCGTATATGAATACTGAGGCAATTTCGCAATTGGATGTGCATCGGTTCGGTCCTTTCGACAATGATTATGAGCTGACGTTCGCCACCCCCCTCGATCAATCTGATTGTGGGAGATAACGGCACCGGCAAATCCCAATTGTTGAAATTACTGTACTCATGCACGGCGGTTATGCATGATGCGGTTGATGATTCCGAACTGACGAAGACGAACCTGCAGAAGAAGCTGGCTTCCAAAATCGTGGGAGTGTTTTCTCCGGATTCGTTGGGACGACTGACGAATCGTCAACGTGGGCGGTCCAAGGCCGTCGTCGGCATCACATATGACGGCAAGCAGCATCCACTTCGGTTCAGTTTCGCCACGAATTCGAAAAGCGAAGTGAAGATCGACAGTTTGCCGGAGTCCCGCGTGGAATCCACGCCGGTATTTCTTCCTTCCCGTGAACTGATGTCGATTTTCCCGGGGTTTGTGTCGTTGTACGATTCCCGCCAGATCGCATTCGATGAGACATGGCGGGATACGTGCAATCTGCTGGGCAGGACACCGCTGCGTCGTACTCCCGGTAGCGATGTGGATAAGGCATTGCAGCCTATCATGGGTATTCTCGGCGGGAAAGTGGACGAGTCCGCCGGCAAGTTCTATCTCCATCGAAGTGAAGGCACGTTCGAGATGCCGTTGGTGGCTGAAGGCTTGCGCAAGCTTGCCACCATTTACCGTTTGGTACAGTCTGGCGTGCTGTTGAATAGCGGCTTCCTGTTCTGGGATGAGCCGGAGGCGAACTTGAATCCGGCCAGTCAGAAAGCCATCGTACAGATGGTGATCGAGCTTGCCAATGCCGGTGTCTAGGTGTTCATGGGCACGCATAGCGCGTTCCTCTTGCGTCAGTTCGATTATGAGTCCCGTAACAATGCCGACGTGGCGCAGATCGGCTATACGGCATTGCGGCGTACCGGCACGTCGATAGACATTGCTCAAGGAGCTTCCTTGGACGATTTCGATGAGGAGCATCTGCAGACGTTGAAGGCGGAATATGAGCAGACCGCCTTGCTGCTGGACGAATGATGGGCGCCCCGATGGATGATATGAGCGGCAGGTGATTGCGGTGCAGACGTTCGAGCAGGATACCAACGTGTATGAGTTTCCGGACGAGTGCGTTGTAATGCCGGATTTCGATAAGAAGCCGTTCTTTACCAAGCTTTCCGGCGCACAGGCGATTCACGCCAAAGGATGCGACATCATCGCCATTCCTGATGAAGTGACGTTGTATCTGATAGAAGCGAAGGATTACTCCCATAGCAATCCATCGGAAAAACCTCTGAAGGCTCCGAAACTGGCGTGGACCATAGCCAGTAAGAGCTTTGATACGCTGGCGTGTCTCATGGTCGGAGCCACGCGGTCTGAGGATGTCGAAACAACGGATTTCTGCCGCAAAGCGCTTGCCTGCACGAGAATCGTGGTGTGTGCTACGGTCGAGCCGTCACGTAGAGTGGACGTTCAGAACAAGGCCGATAACCGCTATATGATGCAATTGCGGGAATGCCTGCGTCGTGAGGCCAAAGGGCTGGTGAAGAGCGGGCGGGATATTTTCGTGACGCGGAATGCGGAAACCGACAGGAAAGGCAAATTCTGGACATCACATTGGGCGACATCTCACGACTGATCGTTGTGTTGTGAACTACAAGCAGGCGATTGATGATGAGAATCAGCGAAGTCGAGGTGTTGAGAGGAGATGTTGGTGTGTAGAGTGATTGCGCTGGCGCGGTCGTCGCGGCGTGTGATATGGCTGCCGGTGTGCTTGGGGCTGGTGATGGGCGTCGGCGGGTACAGTGCCACGCGTGGCGCGGTCGCGTTCGGTGATCCTGCGTTGTACGTGCAGTGTCTCGTGTATGCGGCGGTGTTCTGCCTGGTGTTCCCGTTGCTGTTCTCGTTGCAGGAACGATTCAAGGAACGGTGCGTAGAGCGGACAGGTGAACCGGGAGCGGAGCCGTCTGCGGGAACTGTCGAGACGGTCGCCGAGACCGGAGCGGAGACGCGCGCCGTACCGCGTCGTGCGTTGGTGCGGTTCGAGCATGTGCTGCATGCGCCGAACCTGCTGCGTGATGCGTCACGCATGTTCGTGTGCTGGGTGCCGTATGTCATTCTGTTGTATCCGGGGATTCTGTACTGGGATACGGGCGACCAGGTGGCGCAGTTCTTCGGTATGGCTGTGTTCGGTCAGGAGCCGGGGCAGATTTGGAATCATCATCCGTTCCTCGACACGTACTTCTATGGTTCGGTGATTTGGCTGGGACATGCGGTCAGTGGCCATTACGAGGTGGGTGTATTCCTGTTGTCGGCGTTGCACGCGTTTCTCGCATGCGTTGCCGTAAGCGCGTTGCTCGCGTATCTTCGCGGGCGTGGATTGGCGCGCGGGCCGCTGTCCGGAATCACGGCCGCGTTCTGTTTCTTCCCGGTGTTCCCGATTATGTTCGCATCGATCGTGAAGGATACGACGTTCACGATCGCGTTGGTCGCATGGTTCGTCATGTATCTGCTGCTCGTGGATTCCCAACTCGCAAGAATCGTCCGTCCCGGGTTCCTCATCGGTTTCGTCGTGCTGTTGCTGCTGGTGGCGCTCACGAAAAGCGTGGGCATGTATGTGATGGTCGTCGCCTTGCTGCTGCTGGTGGTCGGCCGGTACAAGGCGCGGTTCAAGACGGTCTGCGTGGTCGTGGCGATTGGCTGTTTCGCGTTCGTCAGCGTGGTCTTGCCGAAGACCGTGTTCCCCCGGTTGAACATCGTTCCGGGCGAGCGTCAGGCCGCCATCGTCGTTCCTATCCAGATGGTGGCCCGTGTGGCTCATGCGAATCCGTCTGATGTGATCGATGGGGAGAAGCAGGCGCTCAACGAGTATCTGCCCATGAGCTGGGATGAGATGGGGGAGAAGTATGTGCCGTTCACCACGGATCCGGTGACCGGTTATGCGATCAAGGACACGGGCAGCGTCGTCGATTTCGCGAAGGCGTGGCTGTCCATTGGGCTGAAGCATCCGCGTGCGTACGTGCAGGCGTTCATCAGCGTGGAATCGGGTTGGCTCGCGTTCAACGGCGCGCCGGCGAACAATGTGGAGCCGCAGGCGCCGTACCCGGAGATCGCCCTGCAGTACCAGCCGCTTACCTCGAACGCGTTGAATCCCACGACGTTCGGCAAGCTGATGCCCAATGTGGAGCCGAGCAGGGCGCAGGCGGCGGTCAAGGGGCTGGTTCGCGTGTTGCAGGACATTCCAATCGTCAACGTGCTCATGTACCTCACGGTGTGGGCGCTGATTGTTCCCGTTTACCTGCTGTACGCGTTGATACGCCGGAATCCTAGACGCGATGATGTCATGCGGTTCGTGCCGTATTGGCTGGTCATGGCGTTCCTGTTCCTATGCCCGGTGACCATCCAATTGCAGAACGACCATTCGTCTCCCACTCGCTACGCGTTCTCGATGCTGGTGATGGGCGTGGCCATGATCGGCGTGAGTCTGCTGGGAACGAAAGCAGACGGCAACGGACCGCAAATCCAGCAGAAGCGAGGCTTCTGTTGTTTTCGTGGGTTAGATCGTGGGTTGTGGTAGTCGGATGTCGAGTCCGCCGCAGCGGAGCACGACGAGGGCGATGAGGTTGCTGACGTGGTGGAAGCCGTAGGCCATGCGGATGGTGCCTTGATCCTGTTGTTGAAGGCCTCGAGCCTGGCGTTGGAGTAGCCCAGCTGGATCGTGCGCAGGATGTCCGGCCGGCGGCGTCGGATTTTCTTCGCGAGTTCGACGATCTCGGGGATGCGGCTGTGGGACGCCCGGAACACCCAGTGGTTCAGTTCGGCCCGGGCCTGTTCGAGCGGGTGCTTGAGCAGGGTCCTCAATAGTTCCTTGAGTTGCCATGCGCGGTAGAGCTGGCCCTTGGGGTCCGTGTCCTGCAGGTTCCCGAACGCCTCCTCCTGTCTGTCGGTCAATTGGCCGGGGTTCTTCAGCACGGCGTATTTGACGCCGCGCATGCGCTTGACGGATTTCTCGTCGCCGTCGCGGCGCGCCTGGTTCCACAGGCGTTTGCGGACCTTGTCGAGCGCGTCGCTCATCCAGCTGACGATGTGGAACCCGTCGAGCACGCGTTCGACGTTCGGACACCACCGGTCGACGCATGAGTCGATCCACCGGGCCCCGTCCCCGGTGACCAGCCTGATGGAGGCGCGCTGTTCGGGCGTCAACGCCTGGAAGAACAGGCCGAACACGTCCCTGCCGTACCCGTCGTGATCCCATGTCACCCGATGCCGCTCATGGTCGACGACCACGGTCAGGTACGTGTGGCCCTTCCTGTGGCTGGTCTCGTCCACGCCGATCGCGTGCAGTCCGTCGAACGGCGAGGGCATCGACGCCTTGACGCGTTCCGCGACCCGATGGGCGACGGCGCCGGCGGTCCCACGACACATGAAGGGAACCGCTGACCGTCCTCTGGTTCGCGACCGTCATCAGCCACGCGCACTCCGCCTCGAAATCCTTGGTGAACCGGCTGCCCGGTTCCGCCCACGGCACCCGGGCGACCACGACGCCGCACTTCGGGCAGTCCACGCGCGGCATGGCGGCGACCAGTTTGACCCCTCCAGCAGCCGAAATCCTGGCCACACCAGCTCCGCACGCCGCCGCCCTGGTCATACCCGCGGCGCCTCCTCCCGCAGCGGGAGCATCGGAGCATGCCCCCGCACGTGGGCGTACGCGGACCTCGAGCACGGGTTCGGAACGCAGCGGCGAGTCGACGATGCACGCGTCCTCGACCACCGTGTTTTTGACGTTGAGAAGCTGGTTGAATATGCTGTTCATCAGGCGCTTTGCGGTTGTTTGTTTATCTTGGTCGAAAACATCCTACCTGCAAAGCGCTCTTCTCTTACTCCCTCAACAACTCAACGGAGAAACCCGGGCTATAGGAACTAAACGTGGTGTTTAGACTCCGGTGTTTAGTTCCTATAGCCCGCAGGTCGGTGTCATGCTTCCGGTCCGGCCTGGGCGCCGTGGTCCCCAGAGAGCAGTCCGCGCACTTCCAACGTTGCGTGCCGGCGGCCGTCCTGCCGTTCTTCCTCATCGGCCGGCCGCACACCGGGCACAGTCGAGCCCTTTTCGATTTCGTCCTCATACGCCCATCGAACAAGCAGGGGACGGTAGAAACAACGGCCTTTAACACGACCTCGTATTAAAAGCACCCCGACACGCCTACTCCCGCAAGGACAAACCCCGAACATAGACACCACGTTTAGTTCCTATAGCCCAGAAACCCCACCCACGAAAACAGCAATAGCGCCCCATAAGTCGTATCCCGGCGACGTGCGCATCGCCTATGTGGAGTCCGTCTCGTGGCGTATCGCGGAATCGGTGTCCGCGCTGTCGATCATCGCATCGTCGCCACCGTTGCGGTGCCGCGCATCAGCCGTTAGCATCGTCAGCGCCGTCAGCATCGTCAACATAGCGCACGGCACTAAACGCCAACGCATACGAATCTCAGCGGCGAATCGCGTTACGCGCCACTGCGATAAGCCGCTTCACCGCGATCACGATGACCACCGTCACCGCGTAGATCACGACGAGCCGCAGCAGCGGGTACCGGGCGAGCGTGTCGCCGAATGCACCGTGCACGTTCGCCGTCAGCCAGTTGATGACCGGCAGGTGGAACAGGTATACGCCCAGTACCGCGCCGGACAGTACGCGGATCAATCCGCGTGCACGTTCCGGCAACGCGCGCAGGCGCGGCTCGCATTCACGCAACAGCATGAACACGGCCACGGACTCCACCACGCGCACCGGCGAACCGTTGACCGCATAGTTATGGTATTCGCCAGACAGTCCGCCGCTGAAATACCCGTTCGTCCACAACGCCGTGCCGAACATCACCGCCGCGGCGGCACCGGCGACCAGCAGCCACACCCACGCCGGAACATGCCATTCGACATGATGGATGAGATAGTAGCCGAGCAGGAAGTACAGCATGTCCTGCGACATGTACAACGGCCAATGCAGCAACGATTCGAGATACCGCTCGGCCACGCCCAACCGTTCCAGCAGCGGCACTCCCCACGCGATGGCGAAGTCCACCACGATGAGATATTGCATGAGTCGTTTGTCGTCGGCCGCCAACGACAGCAGCGGCGTGATCATGTACAGGTAGATGATCGAGTACAGGAACCAGTAGAAGCTGTTGATGTCATCCGCGAGGAAGCGCTTCACGAAATCCACGGGCCCGAACGAATCGGCGACGGCCTGCGTGCCGAACGCGGATGGGAACAATCCGAACAGCAGGTAGCAGACAAGACTCGCCAACACCAGCGCCTTGCCCACACGCCACAGGCGCTTCCGGAAGAACGTCCTCGTGGAGTATCGCCGCTGATAGCCGAGCAGGTTCATACCGCTGATCATGAAGTACACGGGAACGGCGAAGATGCCGACCGCCTGGAACGCGACCGCCTCCACCCACGTGCGGGATGGCTCAGGCGAGAACGCGTTCAACGACACGTGCAGCAGAATCACCGCGAGACACGCCACCACGTTGAGCACATCAACGAACACCCAGCGTCGTTGGGTGTCAGGCGCGGTGTGCGCGGAACCTGCAACGGTCTTGTCGTCATCCACGACCATGACGGCACCGGTATCGGGCATAGTTACCATACGCACTCTTCCCAATCCTCTCCTATTCATTCCAACTCGTTGTGCGGCTCAGTCACGCATCAGCAGAGTCGCTCCGCTCGGGGTCGTAATCGGCTCTTCGCATTTTGGTGTGTATGGGCCGTGCGGTTTGATTCGGTGTGTGATTGAAAAAAGTGAATGAAACCGCGCGGCTTGGTATTGAGTCTAGCGTGTTCGATGGTCGGGTCTTGCTTGGCTTGGATAGGCTGCGTTTGAATCCCGTCTCGCAAAGGCACGTGACCGCGGGTTCGTGTGCCGGAGTGTGGCTGATCGGCTGCGAGCCGGTGGACGGGACCGTCCGGTATTGCCGGGAATGCGGGGCCATGGGCCGGGTTCGCTCCTCGTGGCGGTGGCGGTTCGTGCACATGCCCGTCGGCCAGCACGCCGTGCACCTGCTGGTGCGGGTCAGACGGTACGAGTGTATGGCATGCGCCCGCTCGTGGACCGACGACCTGACCCATATGGCCGACGAGGGCAGACGTTTGACGGACGCGGCCGTGTGGTGGGCCGTTGCCGAGGTCGTGCTCAAGTCGAAGAGCGTGCTCGCATGCGCCCGTGACCTGCACTGCTCGTGGGGCGTGTTGAACCGGGCCGTGCTGGAGAAGGGCGCGGACGTGCTGGCCGCCGACCCGCGCCGGCTGGACGGCGTGGAGGCGATCGGCGTGGACGGGCACGTGTGGCGGCACACCCGTACGGGCGGCCGGTACGTGACCGTCATCGTGGACCTCACCCCGCGTAGGCATGGTCGGCCGGCCTGACTGCTCGACGTGGTCGAGGGCGGAAGCGAGAAGGCGTTCGCCCAATGGCTCGCCGAGCGCCCGCAGTCGTTCTGCGAGAAGGTGGAGGCGGTCGCGATGGATGCGTTCGCGGGCTACAAGAAGGCCGCCGCACGTCAGGTGCCGCATGCCGTGGAGATCCTCGACCCGTTCCACATCGTCAAGCTCGCCGGCGACAAGGTCACGGCCGTGCGCTGCCGGCTCCAACGCGAGGCCACCGGCCGGCGCGGCACCAGGACCGATCCGCTCTATAGGGGCAGGAGGATCCTTGTGTTTTAGCAAGTTGGCGTCCGCTTTGTGAGCGGTGTTTTTCCGCAGTGTAGGCAGCGGGTTTTCCGCAGGGTGTGCGGTATCGGCCGCTGCCTGTCTGCGTTGTGTTGGTTATTTGGTCATGAGGGCGTGTTCGCTTCGGTAGGAGCGGCCCTCGAATCTGATGAGCCGTCCGTGGTGGACGGTGCGGTCGATGAGGGCGGCGGCCATGTTCTTGTCGCCGAGCACGCGTCCCCATCCGCTGAATTCGATGTTGGTGGTGTAGATGATGCTCCTTGTCTCGTAGGAATCGGAAATGATCTGGAAGAGGAGCCTGCTGCCCTCCTCGTCTATGGGCAGGTAGCCGAACTCGTCGATGATGAGAAGTCGGGCCTTGCCGATGCTCGCGAGTTCCCGGTCGAGCCGGTTCTCCTGCTGGGCGCGGCGCAGACGCATGAGCAGTCCGGTCGCGGTGAAGAAGCGCACCGGGACGCCCCGCTCGCAGGCGAGCCGTCCGATCGCGATGGCCAGGTGGCTCTTGCCGGTGCCGACGGGCCCGTAGAGCACGAGGTCCTCGCATCCGGCGACGAAGTCGAGGTTCTCGAGCTGTGCGCGCCCCCAGTCGGCGGGCATCTTCAGGTTGGTCCAGTCATAGCCGTCGAGGGTCTTGTCGGCGGGGAAGCCGGCCTGTTTGAGCAGGCGCAGGCGTTTGGATCGCTCGCGCGAGTCGAGTTCGGCCGTGAACCATCGTTCGATGAAGTCGAGCTGGTTGGGCGTGGCCTCGGCGAGCGTGCCGGCGAGCACGCTGCGTGTCAGGGTCAGGCTGCGGCTCATCTTCAGGATGCGTTCGCTTTTCTCGGTCGTGGACGCGCGCCTGCGTCGGGTCTCCGGGATCACCGGATCGGGTCTGACGCTCACCGTTCTTCCCCTCCGTCGTCCGTGCCGGTGATGAACCGGTCGTAGCCGCTCAGGTCGGGCTCCTCGATCCCGCCGGGGTATTCCCACCCGCCGTCGCGCATGCGCAACGCGATCGGGGTGAGCGAGTCCGCGTGCAGGCCCATGTCCCTGTTCGAGCGCAGGATCTCGCCGCACGCCTGCATCGCGGGATCGAACCCGGCCGCCCGGCACGCGTCCCCGATCGCTTTGAGGCTCTCCCTCAACGTCTTTTCGTCCATGGAATCAAGCCACGCGCGTATATCGTCGGGCACGTCCGGGCGGATCGAGCTTTCCCGCCACGCGCGGGGTTTGACCGCGAGCCGGGGAAGCACGAGCGCGGGATCCTCCACATTGCGCGACCGTCCGTACTGTCTGGGATACTCCGCGAAGAGCTCGCCGGTGGCGGGCGAGGTGAGCGTGACCGTGTCCCACCGGATCGCGGCCAATACCCTGGAACGCGCCGAATCGGGGCCGGCGAGGTACCGGTTCGAGTCGATGTCGACCAGCCCGTACTTGTCGGCCGTCCGGCTTTCCCAGCGAACCGGGTCGAACGCCGTGGACGGCAACGGCATCAACGCGGCCCTCTCCTCGTCGAACACCTCGGCCACGGGCACGTCCGGCAACCTCGGGCAACACGAGTCCCTGGCGAGCCCGTCGCACCGCTCCAGCAGGAGACGGCTCAACTGCCCATACGATTCCGCGCGCATGGGCGGCACCATGAGATTGCGCCGCAAAAACCCGACCGCGTTCTCCACGCTGCCCTTCTCGTTGCCCGAATACGGGTTGCAGAACCGGACCTCGAGCCGGTAATGCGCCACGAACGCGGAGAACACCCCGGTCAACGCGACCTCGCCCTTCGCGTTGCGCCGGCCGGCACCGGTCGCGTTGTCCATCACGATCACGGGAGGCACACCCCCGATATGCTCGAACACGAGCATCAGGCCATGGCACAGACACTCCGCGTTCTCGCCCGGCAACGCCACGCACAACCGCATGTTCGAATACGGCAACGAGACCACCAGGCAATGCACGTCCGCCATCTCGCCAGCGATCCGGGCCCGGGCCACGCCGAAATCGACCTGCATGCTGCCCGCCGCCCACTCGAGCCGCACGTACCCCTCGCGATCCGGCACGCCGCGGTTCGCCTCGCGCCACCGGTGCACGTAACGCATCGTGGTCGAATACTCGCCGTCGTAATCCGTCTCCGCCAGCAGACGGTCGTGCACGCGCCTGATCGTGTGCCGCTGCTTCCTGGGCAGCAGACGATCGGCCTCCAGCCACTCGTCCACCAGATGCGCGTACGGGTCGATCTTCGTGTATTTCGTCAAGTCGGTGTTTCGTGTTTAGTCATGTATTTTTTTCGGGTTTAGGCAGTTGCATGCATTTTCCTTAT
>PPYE01275671.1_pt1 | contig 17791 bp, 16 predicted proteins | sample 1559881 | NCBI WGS metagenome assembly PPYE01 (sample SAMN08240022, study PRJNA423297) | Human gut metagenome, whole genome shotgun sequencing project. | reverse complement strand
GAGCAAGGTCCTCGCAGGTTCCGATGGGTGGGACCCGCTCTTGGGGCCTGACGAGCCGTGCGAGACGGAACGGCTCTCCTCGACGGGCAGGACCGTACACGAAACGCGCTATCTTGCAGACGATGAAGCGCTTGCGCGGGCCTTCGACCGCGAGTCCAGGAGGGCACGCTTCACGGGCGCCGATGCCGCCTCGTGGCAGGAGTGGTCTGCGAACTCCCGCCAGCGCCTCAGCGACCTTCTCGGCCTCGACCTCATGGAAGCGTCTCCTGCAGAGCCTCGCTGCACCTCTCGTACAAGGCTTGCCGGCGGCATCGGGCGCATCCTGTACGAGCTCCCCACAGAGCCGGATGTCTGGATGCCAGTCTACCTTCTGGTGCCGGACCATCCGCGGCTTGACGGGGCGGGACGTTCCCTTGCCGTCATCTGTCCCCATGGGCATCAGGGGGCAGGCGCTGCCTCCGTCGCGGGCATCATGGGGGTGCCCGCCGTCGACGACGCGATACGCCGCTTCAACTATGACTACGGGCTTAGGCTGGCTGAGCTCGGATATGTGGCTGTCTGTCCGGAAGCTCGTGGCTGGGGCGCGCGTCGGAGCTGGAAGGGGCAGGGGGATGCCGAGGAGCTCTATCTTCGGGGCACCTGCCTGAACGAGGCAAGGATGGTGGAGCCTTTGGGAAGGACCCTTCTAGGCGAGTTCGTCTTCGACCTCGAGCAACTTGTCTCGTGGCTCTCGGGCCAAGCATGGATTTCGACAGACGAGCTTTCCTGCATCGGCTTTTCCGGTGGTGGGATGCAGACGCTCTACCTTGCTGCCTTGGACGCTCGCATTAGGAAGGTCCTCATCTCGGGCTATCTCTACGGGGAGAAGGATTCTCTCCTCCGCCTCAATGGCAACTGCTCCTGCAACTATGTGCCGGGGCTCTGGCGCCTCTTTGATATGGGGGACATCGCCTCACTCATATGCCCCCGTCCCCTTATCGTGGAGAGTGCGGACCATGACCACCTGATGGGGTCGCGCGGCCTTGTCAATGTGGAGGAGCAGGTCGACATCGTGCGCACGGGCTATCGGCTGTGCGGCGCCGAGGGCCGTCTGAAGCATCAGGTGATTCCCGGAGAACATCATTTTGGCATCGATCGCTTGGAAGCGGACTGCGCCTGGCTCGATGCTGCATCACGAAGGAGGATCTGACATGGCGCTCGCTGGCAAGGTCCTTGCCTGCCTCGGCGATTCGACGACCTGGGGAGACAACGGCGAGGGAGGGGGTGGGCCCGAAATCTCCTGGACCGCACGCATGGCAGAGCTTGCCCATGTGAAGGAGGCGAGGAACTTCGGTGTCAAGGGCTCCCGCATTGCCGTCAAGGCAGACCGGAGCGACAGCTTCGTCGAACGCTTCGGCACGCTCGACCTCTCGGCTGATGCGATTGTCCTTTTCGGCGGCGTGAACGATTTCTGCCGTGCGGTGCCGCTGGGCGCGATGGGGGAGCGTGACGTGCATACCTTCTATGGGGCGCTCGGCTATCTGGCGCGCGGCCTCGTCTCCCGCTATCCGGAGGCGAAGGTGGTGTTCATGACGCCAGCAAAGACGGCAGGCGTCCCGGCGAAGGGGCTCCCTGCCTTCGACGTGCGAAACGGCGTCGGCGCCGTTGAAGAGGAATATGCCGATGCGATGTGCGAAGTGGCGGGGACGTACTCCATCCCTGTGATTGACCTCTTCCGCGAAAGTGGCATCTCTTCCCTCGTCGATGAGCAGCGCCGACTCTACATGCCTGACGGGCTCCACTATTCCGCTGCAGGATATGCGCGGCTGGCGGAGCGCATCGCCTGCGGCCTTGCCGCCCTGGTCTAGGATATCCACACTCTGCCGCAAAGGTTGGAAGGACACTGACATGGGATCCAACGCGATTCTGGACCGCTACATAGCGCAGCTAATCGAGACCTCGACGCCTGAGGCGCCCGCCTGGAACATCGAGAAGATCCGTGCCGGCAAGAAGAACACCTGGAACTACATCGACGGATGCATGATCAAGGCCCTTATCGAGCTCTACGGTATCGAGCACGACGAGGGGTATCTGGAGTTCGCCGATGCCTTCATCGACCATTTCGTCCATGAGGACGGTACGATTGAGCACTACAACCCGAACGACTACAACCTCGACAACGTGAATGCCGGGAAGACCCTCTACAGGCTCTACAAGATCTTCGGCAAGAGGAAGTACCGCCTCGCGATGGATTCGATCTATGGGCAGCTCGAGCACCAGCCCCGTACCCGCGAGGGCAACTTCTGGCACAAGGCAATCTATCCGAACCAGGTCTGGCTTGACGGTCTCTACATGGCCCAGCCCTTCTACATGCAGTACGAGCTCGGCTTCCATGACAGGCGGGCCTGCTCGGACTCCTTCCACCAGTTCCAGACCGTGCACGAGATCATGAGGAATCCGCAGAACGGGCTCTACTACTATGCCTACGATGCGTCGCGAAAGCAGTTCTGGGCAGATCCCGTGACCGGGCTCTCCTCGAGCTTCTGGCTGCGCGCCGAGGGCTGGTTCGCGATGGCAGCAATCGATACCTGGGAGCTCATGCCGCCCTCGATGTCGGCGGAGAAAGATGCCCTGAGGCAGATGTTCCAGGAGCTCGTCGACGCGATGCTGCCCTACCAAGACAAGGAGAGCGGCATGTGGCATCAGGTCATTAACCTGCCGAACGTCGCTCCCAACTACCTCGAGGAATCGGGATCTGCGATCTTCGCCAACGCAATCATGAAGGGCGTGCGCCTGGGTGTGCTCGATGAGTCCTACTACGCCTTCGGCAGGAAGGCCTTCGACGGCATCTGCCGGACCTGCCTCTCCGAGAAGGACGACAAGCTTGCCCTCACGAGCATCTGCCTTGTGGCGGGCCTTGGCAACAAGGAACATCGTGAGGGGACCTTCGACTACTACATGCGCGAGCCGGTCGTCGAGAACGATGCGAAGGGCGTAGCACCGCTCATCCTGGCCTATATCGAGACCATGCAGCATGACCGGCTAAACGGGGCAGCAGATCCTTGTGCCCCTTCGGGATGCTGCTCGACGAAAGACCCCTTTGATGGGTATGTGCCGGGCATCAACGGAGGGAAGAGGCAATGAGCGGAAAAGCGGTCCCTCTCGGCGTGCGTCTGCACGACGTGGAGGGAAACAGCCTCGAGGAACGCATCCGCAATGCGGCCGGTCTGGGATTCTCGACCATCCACCTTGCATCGAAGCTACTCTATCGGAGCTGGGGATGCACGGAAGAGGGGCTCACGGAAGAGCGGGCAAAGAGACTCCGCGACCTTCTCGAGGAAACGGGACTCGGCGTCGCAGTCTATGGGTGCTATAAGAATCTGGCAACTCCCGATCCTGCAGAGGAGAGGGACAACCTGAAGGAATATGCTGCATCCGCCCGCTTCGCGCGCTGGGTCGGTGCCGGCGCGGTGGGATCTGAGACCGGACGTCCAAACAAGGAGAAGCGGATTGGGGAGGACCGCTTCTCCGAGGCCGCCCTCGAGACGCTCGCGCGGCAGGCGCGGGAGGTGGCGTGCTGTGTCGCAGACGAAGGATCTCGCCTTGCGCTCGAGCCAGGCTGGAACGAGGTTGCCTGCACGCCCGAGCGAGCACGCGACGCGCTTGAGGCAATCGGGCGTCCGGACGTCTGCGTCATACTCGACCCCGTCTCGCTTCTCCATCCCGCTGCGTTGCCGAAGCAGGGAGAGATCCTCTCCCAGGCGCTCGAGCTTCTGGGGGAGCGCATAGCGGTCCTCCATGCGAAGGACTACGAGGTAGTGTACAACGAGGACAGCGCAGGCTGGTGCGACGGATCGGGAAGCCGCCTTGTCTGCCATGGGGTGGGCACGACTGGTGCCTTTGACTTTGCGCCGGTGATTCGTTGGGACAAGGAAAGCGGACGGGCATGCCCCGTCATCGTGGAGAACGGTATCCCTGGCACCTTTCCTACGTCTCTTGCTTACCTCAGGGGCCTCTCTGACTGACAGGCTGAGAGGCCGAGGCGAGAGGGGCGGGGGAGTTGCCGGAGCGAGGGTATTGTTGCAATCTTCGCCAAAATGGGCCCTCCGGCGACTGGGGTCGTCCGCACCGGGGTGCTCCATTGCGGTCTTCACGACGTTCACGTTGGCGGTCATGGCCGAGATTGTACGCGGCGGACTCAATGCGATTCCTCGGGGCCAGTTCGAAGTTCCATGACAGCACCGACTTTATCGCTGATACTGTGGCAAACATCTTCGAGCGTCAGATGAATGGTTAGGACAAGTAAGAGCATAGGCTGGGCGGCGCTGGCCACTTCAAGCTCAAGGATTGGAACCCCGGCGAGATCATCGGTCCTCGAGGCAACGGTGAACAGTGGGATAAGGACAGCGCCGTCGTCTGCTTCCGCGTGGTCTTTCGTATTACGGCCGAGTCTGCCGTCCGCTTGACCGACCTCTTCAACAAGAAGCTTGACAACATCAGCGTCCGACCGGCTATCAAACTGGATGGGCTGAAAAAGCCCTCTACGACTGGATAACCTTCCACACTAAGCGTTATACTAAAAAAACAGTTTGTCCCTCTCTGACTGAGTGGGAAGGGTCAGGGTCTCTACGCTGAGGATGCAGCATGTGATGCAGCCAGCATCTCAGCTGGCGCGAGGCGAGACTGGATAGTGACTAGATTCTGACAATCTTTGTGCCGTGAGCCTCCTCTACACAGAGGACCTTGGCTACCATCTCGACGTTCTGCCAAGTGATGCCGCCGCCAGGGAGAATGCGCACGCGGCCGTTTGCATAGGAGATTAGGCGGCGCAGATGATTGAGGTTGTCTGCGATGGGTGTGCCCGCTGCACCGCCGTGGGTAAGGATGCGCTCGACGCCCAGCTGAGACAGGACGTCGATGGCCTGGAGTTGGCGCTCCTCGTCAAGGGCATCAAAGGCCATGTGGAAGGTCACCTGCACCGGAGCGCCTGCGCTTTTTCCACTTGTTGTGGCTTGCGAGCCCTTGGCAGTCTCGACGAGCCGGGAGGTGAGGTCAACATCGATGGCGGCAGGGCCGTTCTCCGTCCTGCGCACGCAACCAAAGACCACACCGGTCACGCCAAGCCTACGCGCAACTGCAACGTCATCGATTAGCATCTGCGTCTCGGCTTCGGTGTAGACAAAGTTCCCGCCGCGTGGCCGGGCCATTGCCATTACCGCTACTCCATACTCGGCGGCGTAGGATACTGCGGCGCGCATCACGCCATAGCTGGGGCTCGTACCTCCCACGGCCAGGTTGTCGCAGAGTTCGATGCGGCCCGCACCGGCGGCTATAGCGGCGGGGACGTGCTCCATGTTTTCGGCGCAGAACTCTCTGAGCATGGCCATGGTACTCTCCCTCGATCTTTCTTCCAATGGGTTGATTCCTGGTAGAGCGTACTCCTCCCAGGTCGCTCTTTGCCCGTGTATTGTGTACGTTAGCTGCCGCCACATGCGGCATCGCGTTCGATTGAGCGAGCCTTGCGTGGCTGCCACAATGACTGGGAAGGCGCCTTCCTGGTCGCGTCTTATCGTCCGGCATGAGGTGCCGACTAACAGAAGGGAGCACGGCACATGCATCGCCTTGGAATCTCTCTCTACCCTGAGCGCTCTAATCCGCAGGATGATTTCGCATATATGGGGCTTGCGGAGCGATATGGTTTTAGCCGCATCTTCACCTGCCTGCTTTCGGTCCAAAAGGACCCCCAGGAAGTTATCAAAGAGTTCTCTGGCTTCATTAGACACGCTCACGATCTTGGTTTCGAGGTTGCCGTCGATACCAACGAGCAGGTGTTTGACCGTCTGGGCGCTACGCCGGGCAACCTAGACCCCTTTAAGAAGCTGGGCGTGGACATCATCCGCCTGGATGGTCATTTTGGCGACACGGGCGACATCCTGCTAACGCGCAATCGGTCTGGCATTAAGGTTGAGTTCAACGGCAGCTGCAACCTCCCCCTGAGTCTTCTGGTTCAGCGTGGCGCGGATAGCAGAAACATGATTACGTGCGCCAACTTCTATCCCGAGCCCTTTACGGGTATGTCGGAGAAGCGCTTCGTGGAACTCTCTGCCTCGTATAAGGCCCAAGGCTTCCAGACAGCGGCTTTTGTCTCAAGTCAGCAGTCCAACACCTTCGGCCCTTGGCAGGTGTTCGCGGGTCTGCCCACTTGCGAGGATGACCGCCATCGTGCCATTGATCTGCAACTGCGCCACTTGATTGCCACCGACTTGGTCGATGACATACTCATTGGCAACGCGTTTGCCAGCGAGGAGGAACTTGCCACCTTAGCCGCGGTGGATACCACACGTACCACCCTGCGCATCGAACTTGATCCGGGTGCTACTGCAGAAGAACGCGAGGTGCTATGGGGTTACGACCACACTGAGCGGCCTGACTCTTCGGACTACCTACTACGGTCGAGCCTGCCTCGCTTGAATTTCCGTGACCGCCCTGTGCCCGCACGCGATGCGAAGACGGAGGTATTCCACCGTGGCGACGTGCTTGTGGTGAACGATAGCCTTGCGCATTACCGTGGCGAACTGCACATCGCTTTGCGCGACATGCCCAACGATGGTACGCGCAACCGCGTAGGGCGTATTCCCTCGGAGGAGCTATTTCTGCTGGATTACATCAAATCCGAGTATCCGTTTGGGTTTGTTCGTTAGGAACATCGTCTACTTAGCGCAGTGAGTGACCATTCACTATCCGTCATCCTACGAGGTCCGTAGTTGGCCGCCGTTCGGCATGAGACTGACCCAGTGTAGCACGGTCTCATGCCTTGCGATGAGAGCTAGCGATTCCAGGCGATTTGCCAGCTGTGATGGTAATGGAAGTGCTTCCACCAATTGTTTTGTACAGGATTGTTGCCGCGAGAGGCGGCATCACACAGCCTTGAGAGAGGGGTTCTGTGTGAGTAGCATGAGGACAACTGGAGGAGGTGGGTAACGGGATGAATGACGTCCAGCTTGTACGACATCTTCTGAGTCAGCGGGGCGTCTCTCCGGCAGATCTTGCTGCCCATCTTGGCGTTAAAGAGCGCGCTATGCGCGATAACATCCATCGGGCGAATGCTTCTATGTCGGGCGCCGCCTTCATCTCATATGATCGCGCCCAGGGTGCTTACGTCGTGAATATTTCCGATCAGCAGGCGTTTGACGCTTGGGTTGCGGGTCGACTTTCCCATAACACGTGTGGCCGTTTCCCCTCTACGCCGAGTGAGCGCATGGTTTATCTGCAGCAAGACCTTCTCTCTCGTTCTGGTTGGATTACGCTCGAGGAGCTGGCGGGCCTACTTCTCGTTTCACGATCTACCATTTCGAGCGACCTTCAGAATCTCGAGCGTACATTCGAGAAGTTCGGTCTCGTCGTTGAGAGGCGTCCTCGCTACGGCATCCGGGTCAGTGGTAGCGAGATCGATAAACGACTCTGCCTTGCAGGTGCGGTTACCAATGCGTGTCTTGAGGCCGATGGGCTGGGTGGTGCGATATCGCCTTCGATGCTTGACGAGGTAAGTGCTTGCGTAGATTCCACGCTTGAGCGCGAGAGCTACAAGGTAAACCCGGTGTTACATCAAAACCTCGTGATCCATCTTGCCATTGCGTTGGTGCGTATTGGCAAGGGCTGCTATGTGCCCATGGAGACTTCTCAAATGGAGGACGTGCAGAGTAGTCGGGAGTGGGACATTGCCGTGCTGGTGGCTCAGGCCATCGAGGAGTCTTTCTCCGTTGATCTCCCCGAGGAGGAGATAGCCTATATCGCCATCCACTTGGCGAGCAAGCGCTTGGTTGATGGCGTATGCGGGCCTAGTTTGGATGATGCCTTGCCCGCATCTGGCGGTACTACCGAACCTGGCCTTGAGGTGACGGATGAGGCTTGGAATTTGGCGGCCGAGATGCTTGAGGCAGTTTGGCGGGCCTCTCGCTTTGATTTCCGCAATGATGTGGAATTGCGCATGAACCTTGCGCGGCATACCATGCCGCTCATAGTTCGTCTCCGCTACCACATGATGCTAAAAAACCCTCTGCTGAAGGATATTCGAGCGCACTATCCTCTGCCCTTTGCGATGGCGGGTGATGCGCTCGCCCTGCTTGCGAAGCGCTATCAAGTGGAGATATCTGATGATGAGATGGGGTATGTTGCGCTGATTTTTGCGCTAGCACTCGAACGGGCTAGGACAGGGAGGGCCAAGAAGCACGTGCTCGTGGTATGCAACACTGGGATACATGGTGCCCGGCTCCTTGCCTACCAACTGCAAGAGGAGTTTAGCAGCATTGGAGCAGTGGATGCCTGCGACTCCAGCGACTTCAATGACTACAAGCTTGATGGAGTTGATTACATCTTTACGACAGCTCCCCTTGCTCGTCGTACCACTATCCCAGTGGTCCGCGTGAGCCCATTCATTGACGAGACCAGCAGTGCCGACGTGAAACATGCGCTTCGCCGTGTTGCGGAGCCATCTACGAGTGAGTGCTTCTCTCCCAAGCTCTTCTTTGCAAACGTCTCGATCGGCACGCGCGAGGGTGTCATCAGTTTTTTGTGCGATCGCTGTACCCAGGCGGTTGAGCTCCCAGATAGCTTCCAGGAGCTGGTGTGGGCCCGCGAGCGAGCCTCGTCGACGGCCTATGGGAACCTGGTGGCGCTACCCCATCCTCTTGAAGCGGTGAGCCCAAGGACATTCGTCGCTGTGGCTCTGCTGTCTCACGCTATCGACTGGGGCGGTCGCAAAGTGTGCGCTGTGTTTATGGTTTGCGTCTCGCGCGATGCTGGGTCCGACTCAGAGTCGTTCTATCGCTCGATGACGAAGATACTCACGAGTGAGCGATCCATTCAGAGACTTCTTGCCGATAGGCGCTACGAGGTTCTCCTGAGCGAGCTGGAAGGAAAGTAACGATGGATGAACTGTTCAAAACGAGCTTCCAGATCATCGCTGTCGTAGGCGGAGCGCGCAGTGCCTACGTAGAGGCGGTGCGCGCTGCAAGAGAGGGTGACTTCAATCATGCCGAAGAGCTCATGAAGAAAGGGGATGAGAAGTACTTGGCCGGTCATGATGTCCATGCCGCGCTCATCCAACGCGAGGCGGGAGGAGACCCGGTGAACATGACCCTGATTATTTCCCATGCCGAGGACCAGCTGATGGCCGCAGAGTCTTTCAAGCTTATGGCACAGGAGTTTATCGAGGTATATCGTCATTTGTTTGCTCAAGAGGTCTAGCAGGGGGTGCTTTTGGGAACTTGCGAAGACGGTGTCTCCGCGACTGTGGACTTGTGACCGTGATGTCGCAAATAGAGAGGAAAAGAGAGATGGCAAGCAAGAAGATTTATCTTTTCTGCAGCGCCGGTATGTCTACGAGCATGCTCGCGCAGAACATGCAGGGGGTGGGAGATGCTCACAACCTGCCCGTCGAAGTGCGTGCGTATCCCATCGGCAAGGTGGATGAGGTCGTTGCCGAAGAGCATCCCGCATGCGTTCTGCTTGGTCCACAGGTGAGCTATCAGTACAAGGAGACCAAACAGCGCATCGAGGAAACCTACGACACCCCTGTTGGCCTCCTCGATCAGACTGCCTACGGCATGATGGACGGTGAGGCATCGCTCAAATACGCAATCAAGCTTATTAAGTCGTACAGGAAGTAGCACAAAGTATCCGAGAGAAGGAGGCACCTTGTGTTAGAGAAAATCGAAAAGGTTCTTATGCCCCTTGCCGAGGCCATCGGTAAAAACAAGTACCTCATCGCCATTCGTGACGGCTTTCTCATCTCCACTCCATTGTTGATTGCGGGATCTATTTTCCTGATTATCGGAAACCTGCCCGTTCCCGGTTTTAGCGAATGGTGCGAGAGCATCGCCATAGGCGATGACAACCTTGGGGCGTACCTATCGAAGCCCTCCGACGTGACCTTTGGTCTCATGGCTGTGTTTGCCACGTTCGGAATCGCCTATAGCTACGCATCGCAGATCAAGACCGACAAGGTATTCTCCGCTGCCGCAGCGCTTATGGCATGGTTTCTCATCATGCCCTTCACCGTATCGGGCACTGTTGACGTGAACGGGACGGTGGTTGACGCAGTTCTCTCTGGTATCCCTCTGGGCTGGGTTGGAGCGAAGGGCATCTTCGTTGGTATTTTCTGCGCTTTTGGAGCCACGGCTCTCTATGCTGGGGTCAAGAATCGCGGTTGGGTCATCAAGATGCCCGCCGGCGTTCCTCCCACGGTGACGGAGTCGTTCTCCTCGCTGATTCCCATCACGATTACGATGGCCGTATTCTTCTTTATTAATCTCATCGTCGGCATGTGCAACACCAACGTGTTCGATTTCGTGTTCAAGTTCCTTCAGACGCCGCTGCTGGGTCTGGGCGATACGCTTGGCGCCATGCTCCTCGCCTACGTTTTCCTGCACGCCTTCTGGTTCTTTGGTATTAACGGTGGTTCCGTAGTAGGTGCGGTCTACAATCCCATCCTGCAGACTCTCTCGGCTGAGAACCTTGAGTTCTTCAAGACTGGCGTGGGCCAAGGTCATATCATTTGCCAGCAGTTCCAAGACCTCTTCGCCACGTTTGGCGGCTGTGGGTCGACGCTTTCCCTTCTGATCGCGATGATTCTCTTTTGCAAGTCCTCTCGAATTAAGCAGCTCTCCCGACTTGCCCTAGTTCCTGGCATCTTCAACATCAACGAGCCCATTGTGTTCGGCCTGCCAATCGTCATGAACCCGATTATTGCGGTGCCGTTTATATTGGTGCCTTCGCTCAACATCATCATCTCGTACTTCGCCATGGCTTGGGGGGTTGTGCCCATCTGCTCGGGCGTGCAGGTTCCTTGGACTATGCCCCTTGGCATTTCCGGCGTTCTGGCAACTAACTGGGCTGGTGGAGCCTTGCAGATACTACTCTTGGCAATGGGGGTTTTCGTCTATCTGCCCTTCATCAAGGTCATCGACAATCAGTACCTGCGCGAAGAGCAGAGCGCTGTTGAGGGTGCAATATCCGACGATGACATCGACCTGGACGACCTCTCCTTCGATGACCTGTAAGCCTTGCTAGGCCTCCTTACGGGATGTGCGTTGGAGCAATCGTAATGTCCGGTCGCGTCCTTCGGCCCGTCGTGGGGCGCGACCCTTTTACTACGGGTGCCCGGGACTTTGGACAATGCTGGAGCAGGAGATGGGCGCTGTAAGCGGCTGGGAGAGTACCTTATGTGGGGAATCATCGCAACTTGGCGTATGGCCCTTGAGGGCATTGAAAGAGCGAGTGGCGTGCTTGGGCAGGGTGGGCTCGCAGGCGATGCCGTTGAGCTCGCCATCCGTGATGTCGAGGACTTTCCGTACTATAAGTCGGTCGGTTACGGAGGCCTGCCTAACGAGGAGATGGAGGTCGAACTCGATGCGGCGTTTATGAATGGGGACACCCTTGAGTTCGGCGCTGTGGCCGCGCTCAAGAACTTTTCAAACCCCATATGTGTTGCTCGTGCGCTTTCCACGGGTGACACAAACAACTTTCTAGTGGGTGCGGGTGCAGAGAAGTTTGCCGATCGGGCGGGCTTCGAGCGCAAGAACATGCTCACTGATCGCGCCAAGAAGCTCTATGCTCGTCGGGTTGCCGAGGAAGGGGGGCGTCTCTCTCAGGATGCCCATTGTCTGGGGGAGCCCGAAGCCATTGAGGAGAGGGCTCGCGGCGTCGTACAGGGGGCAGTATCGGACACCGTCCCGTCGCGAGTGGGCATTGACCAAGAGGGCACTAGCCCCTGCGGCCACGACACCGTGGGCGTGGTGTGCTTGGACGCCACAGGCTCCATGGCCGCTGCCACCTCAACGAGCGGGCTTTTCATGAAACGCCCCGGTCGCGTGGGCGATTCCCCCATTCCGGGGGCGGGCTTCTACGCGGATTCCGCCGTGGGGGCCGCCGCCTCAACAGGCTTGGGCGAGGACGTAATGAAGGGTTGCGTTGGTTACGAGATCGTCCGACTCATGGGTAACGGCTTGCATCCCCAGCGCGCTTGTGAGCAGGCCATAGGCATCTTTACCGAGAAGCTCAAGGCCCGTCGTGGACATGCGGGCGATATGTCCTTCGTGGCCATGGACTCTCGGGGCCGTTGGGGCGCGGCGAGCAATATTGAGGGCTTTTCCTTCGTGGTGCAGACCAAAGAAGATGCCGCTTGCGTGTACCTTGTGCATCCGCGCCAGGACGGGAGATGCACCCATGAGATAGCGAGCCAGGCCTGGCAGGATGAGTACATGCGTTCGCGCATGTCGCCTTTGGACTAGCCTTGCCATCACGGCTTTAGGAGGAGCGATGGAATCCGTTGACGACGTTGCAGCAAATCAACAGGGGCCATATGCACTCGGCCCCAACTTGGAGCGGCGTATCCTTGCGGAGGTCGACAAGGTGTCGGATGAGATGGTCGAGGCCATCCGTGCCGTCGTGCGCCAAAGGAGCGTTCGGGAGGACGCTGTACCGGGTGCGCCCTTTGGGCCCGGCGTGCATGCGGCACTCGACCAGACACTCGATCGCAGCCGATCGCTGGGCTTTTCGACAGTGGATTTGGATGGCTATATGGGCTATGCGAGCTGGAAGCCCACTTCTGGCGCGACTGGTGAGCCGGTGTTGCCAGGCTACGTGTGTGCCGTGGGCCACTTGGACGTGGTACCCGAGGGCACCTCGGGTTGGAAGGTGCCGCCATATAGCGCAGATCTCACGGCTGGGAGAATCACGGGTCGAGGCGTGCTTGACAACAAGGGCCCCATATACTCTTGCCTCTATGCGCTCTGGGCGCTGAAGCGACTGGGCCTTTCCCCACGTCGAGAAGTGCGAATCATCTTTGGCTGTAATGAGGAGACGGGCTTCAATGACCTTCGATACTACCTGAGGCACGAACCCGCGCCAGAGATGGGCTTTACGCCCGATTGCAAGTATCCAGTTGTCTATGCTGAGCGTGGGCGGCTGGGCGTGCGTCTGACGGCCTGTGCCGCCGAAACAGAGGAGGGGGAGCCGCTACAACGCCTCTTCTCTTTCATGAATGAATACGTTTTGAATGCCAAGCCGAATGGCGAGCGCTTTGGCATTGACTACTCAGACCCGGAGTTTGGCGTCACTGAGTTGAGAAACTATCGCCTGGTCTTTGAGGAAGGCATGCCTGCGGTTGAGTTCTCTGTCAGCTATCCTGCGGGCGTCACCGCCAATCAACTTGAAGAGCGATTGGGTGCCGTGGCCAGAAGGCAGGGGTTTGACTTCCAAGTGATGGGAAACTATGACCCGGTATGCTTTGAGAAGGACTGCCGTTTGGTACGCACGCTCACTCTCGCTTACGAGCGGGTTACCGGACTGGATGGTTCCCCTGTAACGACCACGGGGGGCACATACGCCAAATTCATGCCCAATGTCGTGCCCTTCGGGCCGTCATTTCCCGGCCAAAAAGGGATTGGGCACCAACCAAACGAATGGATGGACGTAGCGGACATCATCACGAATGCAAAGATTTACGCACTAAGTCTCTACCTGCTGTCTCAATAGGGGCTGGCCGCGGGACGAAACGTGGGATGGGAAAGCCAATGAGCTCGGAGAGGCGTGGAAAGAAGAAAAAGTGCTCTACGACGGGCCAGCGCAAGCTTGGGCCTAACATCACGATTGCGGAGTTTGCGGGGGCGCAGGACGCGCGGGAGGATAGCCCTGCCCCGGTGTCTCGAAGGTTTCTTGCATATCTAATCGACTGGTATCTCGGCTCGCTCTGTGCTGCGCTGCCCATCAGCATCATTGCGCAGCGGGTAATGGGTGATATGGCAAACCAACGCCTTGTCGACTTCCCAGCTCCATGGGGTATGGTCGCAGGTGCCTTGGCCCTGCTCTTCTCCTGCCTCTATTACCTAGCGATTCCGATGCTGGTTTGGCGGGGCCAGACGCCCGGCAAGCGTCTCTGTCGGATTCGCATCGAAATGGTTGACGGCTCTCCTGTGGATTTGTGGCACCTAGTGCTGCGCGAGGTCGTTGGCGTTTTTCTGCTGTCCGGCGTTATCGCCAATGCGAGCTCTGTCTGGCATCAAATGGCTACAATCGCCCTGCAAGTGAACTTGGTCCACCCTCTTATGTATGGCGGATTCGCCCTTACAGCGGTGAGCTGTGCGCTTATCCTTTGCCGTCACGACCATCACTGCGTCCACGATTTCATTGGTGGAACTGAGGTCAGGCTCGTTGCGCATACGGAGAAAGTGCCAGCCCCCAACGTGGGGGAGCGGGATATGAGGGCTAGTTAGCTCCAAATAAACTTGGGCTTTGCTGCATAAGGAGCAAAGAAGGGGAGCAATCATGAAAATCGTTATGTTTTACGATCAAATCCAGTCTGGTCTGGGAGCTAAGGATGACCGCGATCTGCCCCTTGGCATCCTCAAGGAGCCAGTTGGACCGGCTGTCATGATGGAGGGCCCGCTCCACCAGGTGGATGGTCGAGTAGTGGCAACGCTCTGCTGCGGGTGGGGCACGTATGAGGCAGACCCGGATGAAGTTGCTCGAAAGCTTGTAGCGATGTGCCACAAGATTAATCCCGACGTTGTCATGTGCGGTCCCGCCTTCGACTATGCTGAGTATGCCGAGATGGCGGGTCGTGTGGCAGCCGATCTTGAAGCTGCTGGGAAGGTGCATGCCCTTGCCGCCATGAGCGAGGAGAATAAGGAGACCATCGCTCGCTATCGTGACAAGGTGACCATTGTGAGGACACCTAAGAAGGGGGGCATGGGACTCAATCAAGCTCTCAAGAACATGTGTCTCGTAGCGCAAGGTCTGACGTGCGGGAATGACATTTCGTCACTCAGACGAGAGGCATGCTTCTAAGGGCTTTGACAAGGAGTGTTCCATGTTAAAGGAACTTCGTGAAAGAGCTGTAGCACAGTGCAGGATTTCAAGCACAAACGCTGTGCTACGGGCACGCGAGGAGCGTTTGGCAAAACAGGCCGCAGTGTTGGGTCAGCTTAAGGCCATGGAGGGCAACCCTGCCTCCGGGCAGGGTTGCCAGACGCCCCCAGTTGTCTTTCCGGAGATCAAGTTTGACCTCAAAATGGAGATAGAGCGTCTGCGAAACCTTCGAAGGTATACGGCCGCTCGGCGGTGCAAGACGCTTGCTTCAGTGGTACTTTCGGCATTAATCCAATCATATACGATACAGGCTTTTGTGAACCCGGCAAATCTGTTGTCGAGCGGCTTTACGGGCGTGGCCATTCTCATAGACCGAGTTGCCGCTCTCTTCGGGCTTACTTTTCCTACCTTCGCTGGAATGGTGGTGCTGAACATTCCTGTTGCGCTGCTCAGCTGGAAGAGCATCTCCCGACGCTTTGTAGTGTTTTCGATGGCTCAGGTTTGCTTGGCTTCGCTCTTCCTGCGCCTGTTCACTTTCCGACCCATCTTGGATAACCTGATGCTGCAGGTGGTTTTTGGGGGATTCCTCTACGGTCTCTCTATTGCCGTGGCACTTCGCGGTGGTGCGAGCACTGCGGGCACAGACTTCATTTCACTCATGGTGTCCAATAAAACGGGCAGGTCAATCTGGGGGTTCGTATTCACAGGGAATTGTGCGGTACTCGTAATATTCGGTGCCATGTTTGGTTGGGAGCCAGCGGCCTACTCGATCATTTTTCAGTTCATCTCAACTAAGACGATTGAGACGTTTTACCATCGTTACGATCGCGTGACCCTTCAAATCATCACACAACGCCCAAAGCCGGTTCTTGAGGCTTACAACAAAGCACACAAGCATGGCTCCTCGGTGATGGAGGTCATGGGTGGACGAAGCAAGCAGCGCTACTGGCTCATCAATACTGTTGTGTCGTCCTATGAGGTTGATGATGTAATGCAGCTTGTCCGACTGTACGATGGCGGCGCAGTGGTCAATGTTTTTCGCACGGAGAGCTTCTTCGGGAACTTCTACCGTGCGCCAATTGAATAGAAACTGCCACGAAAACAGGCTCGTTCGTACCATCCGTAATTGCACGTAAGATAGCAGAAGACCCCTGTCAGTGGTATGCCCTTCGGTCTGTGACGCACGCAGGGGTTGATGTGGGTTGTGGGGGGGCGTTGTGGTGTCACGGCACGTCGCTATTCGCTTGTCTCGTCATCCGGGTTGCGGTCGAGGCGAGCAGCGCCCTCGTCCCCCTCGTCGGGCTCGAGGAGGTCGGCCAAGGTCTTGCTGTCAAGGTAGGCCGAGGTGACGCGACCGAGGTCACGCCAGACGCCCACGGTGGTGCAGGTGTCCATCTGCGAGCAGAACGTGTCGTTGGTGCACTGCAGGCATGCCACCGGCGCGAGCGATCCCTCAGCTGCACGCAGGAGCTCTCCCAGCGTGTATTCCTCAGGCTTGCGCGTGAGGCGGTATCCGCCGCCCTTGCCGCGCTGGCTCTCCACGTAGCCCGCCTTGTGCATGAGGGAGATGACCTGCTCAAGGTACTTGCGCGAGATGTTCTGCCGCTTCGAGACGTCACCCAGGGAAACCCACCCCTCGTGGGATGCGAGATCGGCCATCGCGCGCAGGGCGTACATACCCTTTGTCGAGAACATCCCGGCCATGGCTAGGCTCCCTTCTCGTCCTTGTCGGTGGCGTCGGTCGCCGGTGCGGCTTCGGCGCCCTTGCGGCCCTCAAGCATCTCCTTGAGCGTGCGCCAGGCAAGCTCGGCGCACTTCACGCGCGCGGGCATGTGCGAGATGTCCTTGAGCATCCCGGCGTCCTCGAGTGGGGCAAGCTCGACCTCGTCGGTGACCTCACCGCGCACCATGCGCTCGAAGAGGTCGCAAAGTCGAATGGCCTCCTCGGGGGTCCGTCCCACCATGAGGTCGCTCATAATGTCGGCCGAGGCCTGGCTGATGGCACAGCCGTGGCCTGTGAACGCGGCCTCCTCGATGGTTCCGTTGCCCGCCAGACGCACTGAGAACCTGAGTTCGTCTCCGCAGGAGGGGTTCACGCCCTCGTGTGTGCAGGTGGGGTCCTCCATCTGGTACTTGTAGTCGGGATGGGCCACATGGTCCATGAATTCGGCGTTGTAGAGACTAGTCAAGTCCATGGAAGACCTCCCAGACCCTCCCCAGTCCGTCGACAAGCGCGTCGACATCGGACTTGTCGTTGTAGAAGGCAATGCTCGCACGGCAGGTGGCACCATTCTCCACGCCCAGGTAGGCGAGAAGCGGCTGTGCACAATGGTGGCCGGCACGTATGCAGACGTTGCCCATGTCGAGAATCGACGCCACGTCGTGCGGGTGAATGCCGCGCACGTTGAAGGCGACGGAGCCCACATGGCGCTCTCCTTCGGCGGGACCAATAACGTCCACGTAGGGGAGGGCAGCAAGTGATTCCGTGAGGTAGCGGGCGAGAAGACGCTCGCGTGCCTCGAGGGCGTCAAAGCCCTTCTCGTTGAGGTAGTCCAGGTCAGCCCCAAAGGCATATGCGCCAGCGGCGTCCTGCGTGCCGGCCTCGAACTTCTGCGGGACGGGCGCCCAGACGGCATCCGTCTCGGTCACGGAGTCGATCATCTCTCCGCCGGTCAGGAAGGGTGGCATGGCATCGAGCACCTCAGAGGTGCCCCAGAGGACGCCTATCCCCATGGGGCCACCCATCTTGTGCGCCGAGAAGGCGAGAAGGTCGCAGCCAAGCTCGCGCACGTTGACGCGCACGTGCGGCACGGACTGCGCGCCATCGGCCACCATGTAGGCACCCATCTCGTGGGCACGCCTCGCAATCATGGGGATGTCGTTCTCAACGCCCAGGACGTTTGAGACCTGCGTTACCGAGACGATCTTGGCATGCGGGCCAACC
>PPYE01158031.1_pt1 | contig 17791 bp, 17 predicted proteins | sample 1559881 | NCBI WGS metagenome assembly PPYE01 (sample SAMN08240022, study PRJNA423297) | Human gut metagenome, whole genome shotgun sequencing project. | reverse complement strand
GTGTAGATTCCTCTGGGAATCGGTTTGTAAGCGGAGGGAGCGCGCTCCACATCCACCTCATATGCTTTGCCATTGACTCTTGCCAAGTATTTCATAATCGGTCTCTCCTATCACAACATAATTCTTTTCAAAACAACGGATGCTTTCTTTTGTTAACACTCTCTGATGCTGTTAAACTGCAGCTGATCCAGCGGAATCTGCAAATCCTCGCTGATTGTGGCCATAATAACCGCGTAAATCTCGTCTGTTCCATCGTCTACAGGCTGCGGCGCCGGCGCCACAACGGGCCTTGCTGCCAACTCTTCCACCGCGGCCTTGATTTTGGTCAGCGTTGAAAGGATCGCGATCGTCAGTATCACGGTCAGTCCTGAGAACAACAGCGGCAATAATTGCTCAACTGGCATACTCTAAATCCCCCCTCTTGATTTCCCGTATTATGAAATTCATTTCATTTTTTGGAATTTTCAAAATAAATGATAGCATCAAATGAATTGTGTGTCAATAAAAAAACAAGACATTGAATCTTTATTTTTAATAAAAATGGCAGTACATTATTGTCATTTTTGGACAAACCCCAATAGAATGGATAACTGGGCTGCGTGCTGCTTTACCAGAACTTTGAACTCCTCTTCCTGCGCTCTGGTGGTGCGCGACTGCGGGGCGATCAGACCGATGGAAGCGACCGCCTTGCCGTTCATGTCGAACACCGGCGCACCGATTCCCACCGCATCCGGAATGTATTCCCCGCGTGAAATTGCGACGCCCTCCTCGCGGATGCGCACCAGGCTGTTCAGCAGCTTTTGTTCTTCTTCCGGCGTAAACGCCGGATCATCCCGCAGATGATCCTGAATGTAGCTCCGGATGAAGCTGTCCGTCTGAAAGGCCAGCAGAGCCCGGCGGCTGCCGCCGTAGTGCAGGTCCACCTCGTTGCCGAAGCGCTCGATCACCTTCAGGGGATTCGGGCCCTCCACCTTTTCAAGCACCATGCCTCTATAGCCCGATATAATAATCAGGAAAACATCTTCCTTCGTGATTTTCATCAGATCCTTCAGCACAGGCTTCGCGGAATCGCTCAGCCGTAAACGCCTTGTCGCCGCCATTCCCAGCGGAATCAGGGCAGTACCCAGCCGATAAAGGTGTGTTTTGGGGTCGCGGGACACATAGTTCGCGCTGCAAAAGGTCTGCAGAATCCGGTGAACCGTGCTCGACGGCAGGCCGGACATCTGCGACAGTTCCGCAAGCGAACAGGATTTATCCGCTTTTCGCAGGTGCTCGAGAACCTCCATCGCACGTATCAAGCTTTGTACCATTTCAATACCTCCTTTTTATGATAAACGAATCATTTCCGATCAATTTTTCACGATTTCCAAATCATTTTGCTGTAAAATACGGTTATCATCATACAAGATTATTTCACAATATGCAATTGTTCTTTTTCCGGGCCTGCGCAAAATATTCTACCGTTTCTGTAAAATGACAAAAATACTAAAAAAGCCGAATTGATTTTGTTAAAAAAATCAATCGGCCGACCCTTGTGTTTTGTTTCCTATAGTGAGATAATAGGTATGAATTGATTCCATGATTCAGAATGAATTCCTTATTGTGAAATGGTTGGCAGGTGTCTGTGATTGCAAAATCCGCCGTGTATTCTTTCTTTTTCGGCGGAGTGACCCCACCAGAAAATTTAGGAGGTTAGCACCATTATGGCAACAGAAATTGTATTGGCAGGTGCCGTGAGAACGGCAGTTGGTAAATTCGGAGGAAGCCTTGCCGGCGTACCGGCGCCCCGACTCGGCGCATTTGTAATTGAGCAGGCTTTGAAGAGAGCCGGCATTCAGACTTCAGACGTGGACGAGGTTCTCATGGGCTGCGTGATTCAGGCCGGTCTTGGCCAGAACGTGGCGCGCCAGGCAGCTATTTTCGCCGGCCTGCCGCAGGAGGTTCCCGCGCTGACTCTGAACCAGGTTTGCGGCTCCGGTCTGCAGAGCGTAAACGTTGCTGCTTCCCGCATCCGTGCCGGTGAAGCGGACGTCGTCATCGCCGGCGGTATGGAGAATATGTCCGCTGCGCCTTACGCGCTGCAGCAGGCCCGTTTCGGCTACCGCATGAACAACAACAAGATCGTTGATACCATGGTAAATGACGCTCTGTGGGATGCGTTCAACGACTACCACATGGGTGTAACCGCGGAAAACGTAGCGAAGAAATACGGCATTACCCGCGAAATGCAGGATGAATTTGCCGCATGGAGCCAGAATAAATGCGAAGCCGCACAGAAGGCCGGCAAGTTCGACGCCGAGATCGCCCCGCTGGAGATTCCCGGCAAAAAGGGTGCCGTAACGGTATTCTCTACCGACGAGCAGGCGCGTGCCGGCGTAACGGTTGAGGGCATCAGCGGCCTGAAGCCCGCCTTCCTGAAAGACGGTACTGTTACCGCCGCGAATGCTTCCGGCATTAACGACGGCGCTGCCGCTGTGATCGTTATGAGCGCAGAAAAGGCGAAGGAACTGGGCGTGAAGCCCCTGGCCAGATGGGTTGGCGGCTCCTGGGCCGGTGTAGACCCGGCGATCATGGGCATTGGGCCTGCTTTCTCCACCCAGAAGCTGCTCACAAAGCTCAACATGAGCATCGACGAGATGGAAGTCATCGAGGCCAACGAAGCGTTTGCCGCACAGGCTCTGGCCGTGGGCCAGGAGCTGAAGTGGAACAAAGAGAAGGTCAACCCGAACGGCGGCGCAATCGCGATCGGCCACCCCGTTGGCGCTTCCGGCTGCCGTATCCTCTGCACTCTGCTGTATGAACTGCAGCGCCGTGGCGGCGGCAAGGGCCTTGCCACTCTGTGCGTAGGCGGCGGCATGGGCGTTTCCACCATCGTGGAAGGCTTATAATTATTTTAAGAAGCAACGGAGGACGAAGCGATTCCTTCTCCGGCGGTAAAACATATCGCTGCTTTGCGTTTCAAGGTTCTCTCCGCCAAACGGCAGCCCGCTGCCGCTTACGGTGTGAGGTTCTTTATCACCACTGTTCGGTCAAGCGTCCCGCGCGGAGCAATTCGCCCGGGCGCTCCCGTTTCATTTGGTTCGAATGGTTCTCCGCCGCCCGGGCGGGTTTCGCCCGGCTCCGAAGCACCTGTGATCTGCCCGGGGAAGACACGCCGGCACAACGGCTGCCCACGGGAGGAGAAATGATAGAAACAGGAGGTCATTCATATGAAAGTTGGCGTAATCGGCGCCGGAACCATGGGCTCCGGTATTGCTCAGGCTTTCGCTGTCACAGAGGGTTACGAGGTTGTCCTGTGCGACATTCAGGAAAGCTTTGCTGAAAATGGCAAAAAGAAGATTCAGGCAAATTTGGAAAAGCTCGTTTCCAAAGGAAAGCTGGAAGAAGCGAAGAAGGATGCAGTCCTCGCGAAAATCACCACCGGCCTGAAAGAAAAGGTTGCAGACTGCGACCTGATCGTGGAAGCCGCGATTGAAAACATGCAGGCCAAGCGTGAGCTGTTCCTGGCTCTGCAGGGCATCTGCAAAAAGGAGACCATCTTCTCCACCAATACATCCTCGCTGTCCGTAACGGAGCTGTCCTCCAAACTGGATCGCCCGGTGATCGGCATGCACTTCTTCAACCCGGCCCCCGTCATGAAGCTGATTGAAATCGTGGTCGGCCTGAACACTCCGCAGGAGCTCGTTGACCGCATTTCTGAAATCGCCAAGGAAATTGGCAAAACTCCTGTCATCGCGAAGGACGCCGCAGGCTTTATTGTAAACCGCGTGCTGATTCCGATGATCAACGAAGCGATTGGCATTTACGCAGACGGCACCGCCTCTGCCCAAGATATTGACACCGCAATGCAGCTGGGCGCGAACCACCCCATGGGCCCGCTGGCTCTGGGCGATTTGATCGGCCTGGACATTTGCCTTGCGATTATGGAGGTTCTCCAGTCTGAGACGGGCGACCCCAAATACCGCCCGCATCCCCTGCTGCGTAAAATGGTTCGCGGCGGCGCGCTGGGAAGAAAAACCGGCAAAGGCTTCTATACCTATTAATTTGATTTCACCATGCTAACTAAAGAGAACCCAGGCGTTTCCATTCTCCGTTGGAATCGCCTGGGTTTTCTGATTCTATGGCGAACTCCCTCTGGTATTCTATATTATAATGAAAAGGGGAGAAGCGGCAGGCTGAATTTGCACATGCATCGCAGAGCAGTTTAGAGAAGGTCTTTCGCTTTGCGATGCATTCGTCGCGCATGTGCTGGTTGTTCTCACGTACAAACAGCTTTCCATACTATAAACATGATCTTTCCCTTGCAGGTTTGCCTCCGGGGATTCTGCTGGATCAAAGTCTGCCCCTTAGGGCCGGGGCAAGCCCGCGCAAGCGGAATCCCCACGCGGTGGCACCCGCAGAAAAAAGCAATCCTTTCTTTTGAGCACAGGCTCCGTTTCAATAACAAAGCAATTCTTCCAAAAGGAAAATATAATTGATAAAGCAGAAGCGCCGCCCGGCCGGGACAGCGCTTTCCTTCGTCATTGATCCATAAATACCAGCAGTCCATTAATGAACTTTTTAATGTTGATTTTTCCGCCGGAGGAACGCTTGCCGCGGATAAAATCCATCTCTGTTTTGATTCCCTCAAAGGAAAACAGCGTGCTGGAGTACCGCGTAAAGGTGTCGTTCATAAAATCCTCAATGCCCAAATTGGCCAGATTCGACATGCCCTTCGCGATCGCGCGGCGAATCCGCTGCTCCATGCTCTTCGGGTTGTCGCTCAGTATTTCGCACAGCTTGCCAATATTCTCTTCGGCCATGCTGGTTTTTTCATGATCATACAGATACTGGCAAACGGTGATGATATCCTTGGAGCCCTTCTCGCCGGACATGCCAAGCTGGTTGAGAATATACTGCAGCCTGCGCACCGGAGTGTCCTTATCATCCTTTTCGGCGGCCGGGGCGGCGCCCACATCCACCTGAAACATCTTGCGGATATTTGACAGCGTCTGTTCCATTTGAATCTGCCGGGTAATATTTTCAATTACCCGCTTGATCTCGATCACATTGATCGGCTTGCTGATAAAAAAGTCCACCCCCGCGTTGTAGGCCTTCATGATCAGCTCCTTGTTTGAAACCTGCGAGATCATGATGCACTTGGCAGTGCTGCCCATTTCGCGCAGAGCCGATACCACCTGAATTCCATCCACATTGGGCATCAGAAAATCCACCAGTACCACATCGGGGTTCCGCGCCATAATCTCTGCCGGGTCGGGGGCCTTGCCCTCCGAGTCGCCGCACACACTGCCCAGGTTATGGCTTTCGATAATATCTTCCAGGTTATTGATCACCGACAAATCGTCTTCTACAATATAAAAATTCATACAGTTTCTTCCTCCAGCTTTTCCGCGGGGATCATTACACGGAACTCCGTTCCAACCCCAAGCTCTGATTTCACTTCTATGGAACCATTGAATTTTTCCTCCACCGTCATCTGTACCCCCGACAGACCTACCCCACGGTAGATATTCCCCGTTTCTTCATCAAACTTTGTGGAAAATCCCATCTGAAAGATCCGATCCATGTCTTTCTTCGGGATTCCGGGCCCGTTATCGGTTACCGTAAACCAAAACTGATCGCCCTGCTTCTCCACAGAAACCAAAATCCAGCCTTTATGCCCCTTTTTCTCAATCGCTTCGATGCCGTTATTCACCAGGTTCATCAGCACCAGCATCAGCGCATAGTGGTCGCCGGTGACAAACTCATCCTGCACGTGAAAATCCAGCTGAATATCGAGCCTGCGAGCCTCCAGCAGGCGATAGGTGGATTCCTTTAAAATTTGCAGCAGATCGCGAATTCCCATCTCTTCTTCACTGTACTGCTCATCAATCTCTTTTTGTATTCCCTGCATGATGCGGATATAATCCTTTTTGATTTCATGGACGTCACGAGCGATGGAAAGCGCCGTTTTCTTCAGCTCCGGCTGCAGGTCCATACCCGAAAGCTTCTCATACAGGCGATAGGCGTTGCTCATCGCCGACTCGATTTCATCGGTGTTTTTCTCCATGAAGTACACTTCGTTTTTCAGCCGCGTCGTCATCAGGTACAGGCGCTGATAGCGATTTTCGTGCTCCATCTTCTTCATGAGAGCACGATAATTCTGCTCGCCAAGCAGAATGGAACCCGCGATAATCGTACGGGCCACCGCAATGCCAAACAGATAAAAATACACCTGCGTGTCAAGGCTGTTGTACCGCATGCTCGTACGCAGCCCGACTTCAAAAATATTGGCGCAGAAATCGCTGAGCACCATGCCGACGATCATCTGCTGAAACGGAATTGTGTGCTTGTTTTTAATAAAAACCGAAAACAGCAGCCCATAGGCCACATAAAACAAACCGCCGATCAGTGCAACCGTCACATTGTCCTGCAGCTGCGCAATTCCCGAGCTGATCAGGAACAAGCGCACCACAAACACCATGGCACCGGTCACACAGCCAATCGCCGCGGAATTCTGATCCTTTGCGATCGTCATGAGTAAAACAGGGAACAGGATCACCGCCGCTGAAATACGAAAGTTATCTGTAAAGAAATTGAAATACAACTGAGAGGAAAAAGTCACGATAACTGCAATCAGCAGGGCTCGCTTCCAGTGTTTTAAATCATTCATTTCCTCTCCCCTTACCGCAATAATATATCTCCCTCTCTTTGCCTATATTCCTCCCGGCCCGGCCGGTACCGCACTGTGCGGATCCGCTTGAGAACGGGGGAAAGCGTTTCTCCAAAAAAGATAAAATTCCTCAAATACCCCGTCTCATTCTTTCTTTTAATTATACCATAGCTTTTCGTAAAATCAACTATGTTGAAAGATATGCTGACAAAGCGTGATTTTTTATGTATTATTCCGTATTTTCCAAAGTGATTTCTAACAAAAAGCGAAATTTTTCTGATGAAATCCCCCAAATATATTTTGCGTTTTTATGTACTTTTCTGCGGAATTTAATGAGTCCGCGATGATCTCACTGCCAGCACCGCAGAAAAATTTGCGCACCGGAAAGACTCCGTTCTTTGAAAAAGAGTCCCTTTGCCTTTCCAGCCCGGTTCTCTTGGTATCCTTTCCCTTGCGGGCAGAAGAAATAGGCGGGCGTTGTAACGCCCGCCTATTTGAAAACAGCTTGGAAAAACCTTGGGTTTGCTTAGAAAATCCCCTGAGCCAGCATAGCGTCGGCAACCTTTTTGAAGCCGGCGATGTTTGCGCCCGCTACCAGGTTGTAGCCGAGGCCGAACTCTTCCGCAGCGGCAACAGAAGCGTCATGAATGTTCTTCATGATCTGGTGGAGCTTCTGGTCAACCTCTTCCGCAGTCCAAGACAGTCTCTCGCTGTTCTGGGACATCTCCAGACCGGAAACCGCAACGCCGCCGGCGTTAACAGCCTTGGAAGGAGCAACCACCATGCCCTTCTGGCTCATCAGGTATACCAGAGCGTCGTTGGTGGTGGGCATGTTGGCCACTTCGATATAGTATTTAATGCCATTGGCAACGATCTTCTTCGCTTCGTCCATGTTGACATCATTCTGCGTAGCGCAGGGGAGGATAATATCAACCTTGCGGCCCCACGGCTTCTCGCCCGGGAAGAATTCCACACCGAACTTGTCGGCATAATCCTGCACCTTGTCACGGCCGCTGGAACGCATCTCGAGCATGAAGTCGATCTTCTCGTCGGTTACGATGCCATCGGGATCGTATACATAGCCGTCAGGCCCGGAAATGGTTACGGCTTTGCCGCCCAGCTCCGCAATCTTCTTCACAGCGCCCCAGGCAACGTTGCCGAAGCCGGAAATCGCGAAGGTCTTGCCCTTAATGGTGTCGTTTTCATGCTTGAGGACTTCGTTTACATAGTAGATAGCACCATAACCGGTAGCTTCGGGGCGAATCAGGCTGCCGCCGAAGGAACGGCCCTTGCCGGTGATAACACCGTTCTCGAACGCGCCACGAATGCGGCGGTACTGGCCATACATGTAAGCAACTTCTTTTCCGCTTACGCCGATGTCGCCGGCGGGAACGTCGATGTCGGGACCGATGTGGCGATACAGCTCAGTCATGAAGGACTGGCAGAAACGCATGATCTCGGCGTCGCTCTTGCCGCGGGGATCGAAGTCGGAACCGCCCTTTGCGCCGCCCATGGGCAGAGTGGTCAGGCTGTTCTTAAAGGTCTGCTCAAAGCCCAGAAACTTGATGACAGACAGGTTTACGGACGGATGGAAGCGCAGGCCGCCCTTGTAGGGGCCGATTGCTCCGTTGTACTGTACACGGTAGCCGCGGTTTACGTTTACCTTGCCGGCGTCGTCAACCCACGCCACACGGAACTCGATGGTGCGCTCGGGCTCAACCATTCTCTCCAACAGGCCGGCCTTCTCATACTCGGGGTGGGCATCCACTACGGGAGCCAGAGAGGTGAGAACCTCTTCAACGGTCTGAAGAAATTCGGGTTCTCCTGCGTTCTTTTTTCTGGTTTCTTCCAACACTCTTTCAACATACGCGTTCATAACAAAGACCTCCATAAAAAAATTTTTCTCTAAAAATAGGGAAAACTCACACAAATATACAAAAAGGATTCGCAAGCCCCCGGGTTCAGCGCACGCACTCAACCCGCAAAAGCTTTTGCCAATGCCTATTTTGTCCAAAAAACGTCGCTATTTTCAGAACACGAAACGGCCCTCTTCCTGAAACCACACACCTCATTCAGAACGGCCGATCATCGTTTTTTCCACGCTCTGCCGCCCGGCGATTTCATCCGGGCGGCAGAACCACACACACATTTTAGAAATTCAGATGGAATCTATTCCTGCAAGCCTCAGGAATCAGATCACGGAGTCCACCAGTTAAGGAACCCGGTGATAATCGCCGCATTGACGAAATCGATGAACAGACCGCCAACCATGGGGATTACGAAATAAGCTTCTCTTGCGGGACCATACTGCTTGGTGACTGCCTGCATATTCGCCATCGCGTTCGAGGTAGCGCCCATCGCGAAGCCAATGAAGCCAGCGGTCTGAACCGCGGCGTTGTAGTTCTTGCCCATTACGTTGAATACGACATAGTAGGAGAACAGATACATCAGAACGATCTGCGCCAGCAGAGCTACGATCAGAGGCAGTGCCAGGTCTACAAGCTGCCACAGCTTGAGGCCCATCATCGCCATTGCGAGGAACAGATTCAGGGAAAGTCCGCCGATTGTGTCGATCTCGTCGCCCGGATACTTTTTGCCTCTTGCGTCATTCACATTACGCATAACAGCCGCCACCAGCATTGCGCCAATGTAGCCGGGGAGTGTAATGCCGGTAGCCGCCTTCAAGCCGACGGAAACGAGCTGGCCGATACCGATCGCAACCGCGAGGAGCATTGCAGCCTGAGTAAAGTCAGCACCGGTTGTCTTGTAAGTTTCGCCGTCTTCGCCGCCCTCAAGAGCCGCTTCAGTAGATTTCAAGTTGAACTGCTTAATTCTTCTGTAAGCAGTGGGGCCACCCATAATGGAGCCCATTACCAGACCGAAAACAGCCGCGGTAACGCCTACGATGGTACCTGTGCCGCCCATATTGTAACCACCCTGATCAAAGGGAGCATCCATGGTTGCACCGAACGCAGCCGCTGTGCCGGGGCCGCCGATCAGCGCGGTGGAACCTGCCGCAACGCCGAGTCTCGGGTCCTGGCCGAAAGCAGCCATAATACCGCCGCCCAGGAAGTTCTGCAGGAAAGTCATCACAGTTGCCAGCAGCAGCATGATGAGAATAGATTTACCGCCGCTCTTCAGAATCGGAATACTGACCGTAAAGCCGACGGTGCAGAAGAATACCAGCATAAAGAAAGATTGCAGCGTGTCGTTAAACGAAATGGTCAGCACACCGCTCGCTGTGAGAATCGTGTTCACAATAGCGAAATACAAACCGCCTACCAGAGGCGAGGGAATGCACTTCTCTTTCAGGAACCGAACCTTATCAACCGTCCAGTTACCAAGCCAGAACAAAAGTGCCGCAAGACCTGCCGCCAGGTACATGTTCAGGCCAATTGTAGTCATACCGGCATCGTTCGTGCCGATATCAATGACTCCTTTTAAAACGCCCATAAACTATCTCCTCCTACAACAATAGAAATTTGGTTGTCTGTAAGTATGACATCGCGATGTCAAAATGCTACAGAAAAATACAATAACGTCAAAAAATTAATAAAAAATATTTGACGCCGGAGCAAATACCATCCAACATGAACAAATAGCGGGCCCAATTCCCGTTATTCTGCCAAGAAAGTCTTGTTGGAGCAGCTCCATTTGTTTTCAATCCGGTGGTTTTTTACGAGCACCACCCGCTCTGTGCCGGCTGGATTCCCGCTGTCGCGAAAGATACGGCAGAGCCGCCTTCAGCGATGGAATACGGAACAAAGGCCACACACATTCTTGCTTGCCGCGAAAGCTCATCTTATGTACAAAAAGCTTTCTGATTCTGCTCTCTCTGTAAACCGAACGGAATACAAATTCTTTTTACAGAGCGATATGAGCGGTGGAAGTAGGCTCTTTCATCCCAATCCGCTTCGCAACCTGGACGTAAACCTCCGGGTCGCCCGAAGTACAGATGGTAAAGCCGCCTTCTCCCTCCCGGGCCAGAGAATTCTTTTCCGTCAGGTAGTCGCGAACGACATTGGCCTGTTCAAGGGCCGGATTGATGAAGGAAAGCCCAGGATAGCACTCTTTGAAGTTGTTTTCAATAATAGGATAATGCGTACACCCCAAAATGACGTGCTGAATCTGAGCGTCTCTGGACAGGATGTTGTCGATCTGAGTACGGATCTCGGTGTTGATGTCCTGCTGATTGAAGTCACCTCTGTCAACCAGCCCCGCCAGCAGCGGGCTGCCCTTGCCGGTTACCTGAACCTCCGGATCAAGCTGATGGATCAGCTTGTCGTAGTTGCCGGTCGAAACGGTGAATTCCGTAGCGATCAGCCCTACTCTTTTGATTCCCGAGCGCACAACATATGCGGCAGAAGGAGCCACAATGCCAATGATCTTAAAATCAAAGTCCGGTGTAAGGATATCGACAAGAGTTGAAATGGTGTTGCAGGCAATCGCGACGACCTTTACCCCATGGCCGCCCAAAAAGCGAAGCATTTTACGGCTCAGCTCTGCGATCTCCTGCGCCGACCTGTTCCCGTAGGGGCAATTGGCGCTATCGCCAAAGTACAGGATATCCTCATGCGGCAGGATACGCTGAATTTCTTTTGCAACCGTAAGCCCGCCAATGCCGGAATCCATCACCCCGATGGAACCCTCTAAAATTGACATAACAGCCTCCTTTTTTTCCGCCGGACAGTCGCCTGTCCGGGCTGTCAAATAAATTCACGACCCTATTATAGTGCATTTGTTTTGCAAAGGCAATAGGTCGAAAACGGCGGCCAGCGGTGGATTTTCGCCTTTTTTGTCTTTCTGTGGAGGACAGTTGAAAGCCCTGTTTTTAAAATGTAAATCATTCTTATTTTTAGCCTTTTGGAGCTCTTTTTTTCTTTCTTCCCACTATCCCTTGTATCTCTCCACAAAGGGTACCCCCTTTTAGAGGCATCCCAAACTCCCCGCGGGATGGACCAGGCTCCCGAATGCCACCCCTCTTCCCGGACAGGCTGAGGAGAGAAAAATGCCGAAAATGCAGGATTGCTCTTCTTATCTCTTTTTATTTGTGACAAATGCGGTGCAACCGGGCGGCTCATTCTGATCGAGATGATCTCCTTTCTCCAATTCGGTTTACGTGAATGTGATCCCCTATATATTGATTTTTGAGGTTTTGTATTATTTTGAAGCAATCTGAAGTATCAAAAAATCTTGCACGTTTCTATCCGGAGTGCTCCGAAAAAATTCTATACAAAGGTACCAAATTGACTCTCTGTAAGTTCCCCTCTCTGTCCTTGGAATAAGTACAAATTGTTCCTGAAAATAATTAAATAAATATGAATTTTTTTTGAACTAAAAACAAACGCGGACATTTCTTTTCAAATATATAGTATTTTTATAAATAAATGGGGACTCTGCTTTCCAAAAAAGAAAGGCAGAATCCCCATATTCGAGCAGCCGTGCTGCATATTTATCAAATGCTTATTGCAAAACGTATTGCGTGATCAGATCGTACACCTGGAACAAAAGCTCCTCCATCTGGTTCTCTTTGTCCTTGAAAAAGTTCAATTCCAGAACAATCCCGCCGGAAAGCACCAGCTTAATTTCCGCATCCAGATCCAATGTGCCGGCCGTTTCAATTGCATAGGTGACGATACTGCGGTACGGAACGGAAAAATACTCGATCTTTTTGCCGGTGATTCCCTGACGGTCTGCAATCAGAATCCGTTTATCGGTAAACACCGCCACATCCCGAAAGGTTTTTACGCAAAACTGAAGCTGCTCCGACGGGTGCAGAAAGCGCTGAATTTCTGGGGTAACCGGTACCTTACCGTAAAACAGAAAGGATTTATTCACGACTGCATCTGCCATTTTGTCTCTCCTTTCCTTCCTGTATTGCCGTTCAAGGCTGCGCGGGCAGCGGGGGCTTCGGCTTTCTCCAGCGGGCCTTTCCGCTGATCGTCTCCACCGGGATTTTCATGATCTCCATGCGGTCGACACCGCCCTCGATCTTCTTCTCCAGAAATACCCCGCCGTCCGGCAGGCCGTATTTGTCGCACAAAATCCGCAGCATCTCCATCTTTTCGCCGCGGTCGGTGACAAACTCCGCCCAACCGGTCACGATCACGCTCTCAAAATCCGTGCTGTACTGCTCGGGATACAGCAACGTCTGACCGACGCACGTCACGCACACGCGGGGATCCTTTTTCAGGTTATCGAGCTTCTGGCCTTCCTTGGCCATGTGAATATAGATCACGCGGTCTTTCACCACGTAAGAAATCGGCACACCGTAAGGCGCCCCGTCATCCGCATTGACAGTGCAGAGCGTAGCATATTCGGCATTCTCCAGAATCCGGTATGCTTCGTCCTGCGTAATCTGTCTCTCTTTTTTTCTCATAGGATGCATCCTGTGCTCTGTCCTTTCCGTCTCTGAAACCCTTTTTTAAAAGCGTTCGTCTGCGAGTATGATACCTTATTTCCCCGAAAAACGCAAGCAGTGCCCTGCCAGAGCGGCGCCTGACGGCACAGAAAACGCCGGCGCTTTTCTTTACACAAAATTTGTGATGTGGTACAATAGCAGCAAATACCGACCGCACAAAGGAGAACGCTTTCGCCATGATATTATCGGGAAAAGAGATTTTAAAGCATCTTGACAAAGAAATCGTGATCGACCCGTTCGATGAAACGAAGATGAACCCGAACAGCTATAATCTGTCCCTGCACAACGAGCTTTTGGTTTACGACGCCCCGGTGCTGGATATGAAGACCCCCAATCCCGCGACGCTGATCCAGATTCCGCCGGAGGGCCTGACACTGGCCCCGGGCCGCCTGTACCTGGGCCGCACGAAGGAATTTACAAAAACCGAAGGATTCGTCCCCATGCTGGAGGGGCGCTCTTCCATTGGTCGGCTTGGAATGTGCATTCATGCCACGGCGGGCTTCGGCGACGTGGGGTTTGCGGGCTTCTGGACATTGGAGATTTTCGTCGTACAGCCTCTGGTCATCTACCCGGACGTAGAGGTGTGCCAGATTTACTACCACACCATCGACGGGGAATACGACCCGTACTGCAGCGGCAAATATCAGAACAACAAGGGGATTCAGCCCAGCCTGCTGTACAAAGATTTTGAGAAAAACCAGAAATAGTCATCCGTTTGCTATGTACTGAAAAAAGAAGGCCCCGAAACAGGGCCTTCTTTTTGATTGCCCGTTCGCTTTTTGCTTTCAAATGAAACCATCCATACTCTTTTGATAGATCATGCTTCACCGCGCCCGAGCTATTTTGCCATCTTCTTTCGGCACCTTCCCTGCAGAGCGGCAGTCTTGTTTTCTACAAGGGAGCGGAAAGCTCTTTGGCGCGGGAAAATTCTTTTCTCGTCAGTTCGCCCCGGCACGAGGGGCAAGCCCGCGCAAGCGGAATCCCTCGCGGGGCACCCGCTGAGAACTTATGCTTTCATGCCAAAGATAAAAAAGCAAGCCTGCGCACGCAGTGTGCGTACAGGCTCAGGCACGCAGACGGATCGCGCTGAACGCGAGAATCGCCACCGCGAGCAGCAACGCCTGCGCCACGTTGATATTGACCATCAGGCCGAATGTAAAATTGACCACGGCCAGATCGACCGTTACCGGCTTCAAGCCAAAATCGGCGCTCATGCCGAGCCACGCGAGAAGCGGGAGCTTCGCCGTTACCGTGCCGAGCAGCTTGCCCAGCACCACAGCCAGCACAAGCAGAATAACCAGAAACAAATTTTTGAGCCAATTATGTTTCATCGCGGTTCTCCTCTTTTCCGTTCGTTACCGTTTTCCGGTGGAACCGAATCCGCCGGTGCCGCGCTCGGTGCTGTCCAGCTCGTCCGCCTCTTCCACGGGCGGCAGGAGCACCGGCGAAATCACGAGCTGGGCAATCCGCTCGCCGGGCTGTACGGTATAGGGCTCCTGCCCCAGATTGCACAGCCCCACCCGGATTTCGCCCCGGTAATCGCTGTCGATCACGCCGACGCTGTTCGACAGCGTGATTCCATGGCGCACGGCCAGACCGCTGCGGGCAGACACAAGGCCCGCCCACTCCGCAGTGGGAATCGCCATCGCCAGCCCGGTCGGAATCATCGCCCGCCCGCCCGGCGGCAAGAGCACCGGCTCCTCCATGCAGGCCACAAGGTCCATCCCCGCGCTGCCGGGAGTGGCTCTCTGGGGAATCACCGCGTTCGGATGCAGTTTTTGAAATCGAATGGGTTCCATGCTTGTTCCTCCTGCCTGCTTTCGCTACTCAATTCCACGATAATACAACCCCCTTGTAAAAGGCTGCTGTTCTTTGTCGCGTTTTGTATTTTCCACAGCCCGCAAACCAAGATAATTCCGAAAGATTTCCTCAATTTCCACAGAGTTTTCCACAGTAAATCTGAAAACCCCGAAATCCTGCCCGCGAACTTCGCGCATCCGGTCCGCCAGATACAGCGGAACCGAGTTCAGCACCTCGCTCGCGTCGCCGTCGCACATCACGGGGAAGCGCACGCCGCGCCGGTCGGTGAGCCACGCGTTTCCGCCGCACTCGGCACAGCTTTGCGCGCCGTTTTTGCCGGGGCAGTTGCGGCACAGCATCAGCGGCTGGCGGCCGTACACCACCAGCCCGCGCGGCAGATCGCCGCCGATCGCCGCTGCCTGCGCGAGCGTCAGCTCAAACGAAAGCTCGGTGTCGTACAGGCCCTGGCGGCCCAGCCACTCGAGCGCCGGGGTATTCATCGCGTTGAGCGAAAACCCGCCGTGAACCTTCATTCCGCTTTCAAGCGCAAGCCCCACCGCACCGAGCGTTCCGGCCCACACGTCGCAGATACCGGCTTTTTTCAGCGCGTTCAGGCGCTCCTTCAGCCGGTTTTCCGAGCCGAAAATGCCGCGCGGCAAGGCTGCCGCCATCGGGAAGCCCCGGGAAAGCAGCTCTTCAAAGCGCTTCTCCGGCACATCCACCGGCAAATACACCAGCTCGCACTGTTTTGCCAGCTCCGGCACATCCTCCGCCCGCCGGAAGGCGGCGCGCAGGCGCGGCGGTTTTGCGGGCTGATGCGGCCGGGCTGCCGGAACGGGCAGGCGCGTAAACGGCACCGGCTCCCGCTGCGAGCGCAGCGCCAACAATCGCTCCAGCGCCTCGCGGCGCAGGCAGTTGAGCATAGAGAGGGGCAGAGAAAGCCCCGGCTCGATTATGCACTGCACCTCCCGCGCGAAGAACGGGGTTCCGCCGGTCTTTTGCAGCTGCGTGCGGCAACGCTCCTCGTCGATGGGCCGGCTGAGCGCCGGCTCGGGACACTCGCCCAAAGCCTCGGCGCGGCGGCCGTCGTCATCGGCGGCCGAAAGCGCGACCGGCTGCCCGGCCCGCACCGTCAGCTCCAGCCGCACCGGCACGCGCGGCAGCTCGTCCTTATACAGGGCGTGCAGCTGCCCAAACACCTCTTTTGTCGCGCCGGTCACATCCTCCTTGGAGCGGATGCCGAACATTTCCCTCCCCAGCGTGCCGTCGGGGTAACCCGTTGTAAAGCCGGACCGGGAAAACACGGCGGAAAGATTCTCCGTCAGCTCACGCGGGATCGGCCGGCCGTCGGCCGAATACCGGCAGGCCGCCGTTGCGGCTGCCACATATTCCGGGCGCTTCATGCGGCCCTCGATTTTGGCACTGGTCACACCGACATTCTCCAGCTCCGAAATGCGGGCGATCATCGAAAGGTCTTTCAGGCTCAGGTCATGGCCCGTGCCGCCGGGCACGGAAAAGGGCAGACGGCACGGCTGGGCGCACATGCCCCGGTTGCCGCTGCGCGAACCGAGCACCGAGCTGAAATAGCACTGGCCCGACACCGACATGCACAGCGCGCCGTGCACAAAGCTCTCGATCTCTAAGGGCGTGTCCTTCGTTCCATCCCTGATTTCGCGGATCTGCGAAAGGGAGAGCTCGCGCGCCAGCACCACCCGGGCAAAACCGTTTTTCGCGAGCAGGCGCGCGCCCGCCGGACTGGTGATCGACATCTGCGTCGACGCGTTGAGCCGCAGCTTTGGGGCGCGCTCATGCAGCAGCGCGGTCAGCCCGGGTTCCTGCACGATCAATGCGTCCACCGCGAGGGAACAGGCGTATTCGGCCAGCTCCAGCGCGGCGGGCAGCTCCTCCTGCCGCAGCAGAGTATTGAGCGCCAGATAGACTTTAACGCCCCGGGCATGGCAGTATTCCACTGCCTGCCGCAGGGCGTCATCGTCAAAATTTTTCGCCGCCGCCCGCGCGGAAAACGCGCTGCCGCCCAGATACACCGCATCGGCGCCGGAGCGCACCGCGGCGACCAGAGAATCCGGCGACCCGGCGGGAGATAAAATTTCCATGGTTTGTATCCCAACCTTTATTCAGCATAAAATATACAGTGCGTACAGTGCGGGCCGCCGAAACTCACAGGAGCGTTTTCGGCAGCGCTACTGTTTCGGCCCTTTTCTGTTTCGTCCCAGATACGTCACGTACAGGGCAAACACAATCACCATGATTGTCCCATAAGCGGAAGAGGAGGAGGACTCTTTTGTGAGCGCCTCCAAAACAGTATAGCCCACCAGAAACATCACGACAGCAAGTACCATGACGATGGCGTAATCCCGGTTGCTCATCACAGTGTCCCTTTCTTCCTCCGCGCAGGTATGTTCGGTGTTCAGTCCGTTTCTTTCTTTTCAAAAAAGCTCATGAAACTGCTGCGGTCCAGCTCCTCCGGCATCTGGGCAGACGCCGGGCGCGAGTAATGGCCGGTATGCACGTTCGGCACGGCGGGCGCGGCGGGCCGGATTTCCTCCGGCGGTTCCTCCTCGTAAGGCCGCTCGGGCTGCTCCGGCTCCTTTGCCGGTTTCGGCTCCGGCGAAGGCACGGGCTTTTCCTGCTCTGTTGCGGCAGGCGCGGGGCGCGCGGGCTCCCGGGCAGGGCTCCGGGCGGCTTCTCCCGCCGAAAGGCGGGCGCGCAGGGTCTGAATCTCCTGCTTCATGCGCTCGATTTCACGGCGGGCTTCGTCGGCCTCCAGACGGCTGCGGGAGGAATCCTCCAGGTAATCCTTAATCTGCGAGCGCAGATTATCCGCCGCGGCGGCAGCCTTCTTCGCGTCGTCGCAAAACGACAAAGCGGTTATAATGGCGGCCAGGGTCAAAGAAACC
>PPYE01586143.1_pt1 | contig 17793 bp, 15 predicted proteins | sample 1559881 | NCBI WGS metagenome assembly PPYE01 (sample SAMN08240022, study PRJNA423297) | Human gut metagenome, whole genome shotgun sequencing project. | reverse complement strand
TTCTCCTTTAACCGTCTTTTACCTTATAATACCATCTTCACGGTAATCTTTCCAGACATTTTCAAACCAGATTTCCTCGTCGGGAAGGGGTCTTACCGGCCTCCAGGATACGCGGCATTCTTTTCTGTCCGCCTCATAATAAATCTCCTGCAGTACGGTTGTGTCCGTCTCCTCCGTCCTGTTCCTGAACCGCTCATCCAAATGCGGGTTAGGTACCTGCCCCCCGGCATTATATACCAGATAGGATCCTCTGCTGATGCCCACTCTGGCGTCATAATCCCTCAGGGCCTCTAAATATACAAACTGGCTTATAAGAAGATGCTTCAGTTTATACAAATCCTTAAGTACCTCCGGCCCCTTAATCATAACCTTCTGCTCCAGCTGTTCCCTCTGTCTCAGGTTTTCCTCAAGCGCTGTCCGTATCCCTTCCTCTGAGCGGATACATGCACCATATTTGGTCATCCTGATTCCCAGCAGCCTTCGCTGGCCGGCCACATCCGTCATACAGCCTTCAGATCCGCGCAGGACGCGTTCTCCAAAGGCAGTCTCCTCTTTCACCTCCTTCATATGTCTGCTGAGGAACTGCTCCCTGGAGCAGGGTTCTCCCCCATACCGCTTCACAATATACTGGCTGGCGCGTATGGCGCCGACCTGCCCCGCATTCAGCGCGCTTCCTCCGGGACGGTATATGCCATGGGAACCATTAACCTCACCGACCGCAAAAAGATGCCGGATATTGCTCTCCCACCACTGGTTTCCTCCAATTCCCCCGTTGTTATGCTGGGCGCACACAGCTATCTCCAGATACTCCCCGGACAAATCAATGTGATGGCTGCTGTAAACTTCAATGGCCGACGGATTCATATGTTTCAGCCGCTCATAGGGTGTATCCAAAAGAGCCCTGGAATTCTCAAGATATTCCCTTGCCTCACCTGCCAGGTACCGGAACGAGACATTTCCCCCTTCCGTCAGCGGGGACGGGTTATGCATGAAATCCAGAAAGACCCGTCTTCCCTTTAAGACCGTCTCCTGATAAACAAGCAGGTCAATAAGGGATGAGCCCTGCCCTTCAACCTTTCTGGGGTCAAAGGGCCACTGATACCCTTTTAAGAAAATTGCCGTCAGAAGCTGTCTGGGCGTGTCAAAATAATCATTCAGGAATTCCCTCTCATGGCTTCCGTCCTGCTCCGCAGACAGATATCGGGGCAGGCATTGCTGGAATGTCCCTGACAGATTCCACCTGTATTTTACAGATGCAATTCCAAACTGGGACTCAGTCAGATTCTTTGCAACAGCTCCCGCCTCCAGCAGTACCCCCATTCCGCCTGTCTGGCTGACAGGATATACGCTGGCCTGATACATTCCAGCTTCCCCGCCGGTGGCCCATATAATGTTGACTGCGGAAAATACGGCATACCGTTCATCGGGCGAAGCGGCCTTTTGTTTATTCAGGGCAATGATGCCTGCCGCCCTCTTTTCACCGTCCTTCTCCTCTGTAAGCAGGCGTACTGCCTGATAGCCGTCAAAGAACGGTATTCCCCGTTCCTCTGCCTGGCGTTCCAAACATTCGGTCATGTATTTGGATGTCAGCGGCCCTGCGGAAATACCTCTCTTAAGAGGATCATGGTCCGTCTTATACCCCACATATTCCCCGCTCTTATTAAAAGGAAAAGGAACCCCGATATCCACCAGATGGTAAAATGCCCTGAGAGAGCCTGCGGCCTCGGCCATGGCAATGTCTCCATCCACACATCCGCCCTCAAACAAGGTTTTTGCCATTTTCCTGACGCTGTCCGGTTCACTGCCGCACTGGGTCATCTTATAGTAGGTCTGTTTGTCTGAACCCGTATTCCTGGAAGTTCCCATGTACCGTCCTTCTGTAATCAGGGCAATGTTTTTCTGCCCCAGCTTATGAAGTGTTACGGCTGCATTAAGACCGGCTGCTCCGGTTCCGACTATGATTGTATTGTATTGATAAAAAGGTATCCTGTTCATATCCATATGCTGAAACCACATCCTATAAACGCCGGATGTGGAACCCTCCATCCACATCTATGTAATTGCCTGTCGTGTAACAGAAATCGTCGGAACAAAACGCCCTGACTGCCTTTGCCACATCCTCCGGAACTCCCCATCTCGCAATGGGGAACATCCCCTGTTTGATTAATTCCGTATACTTTTCTTCCACCTGGCTGGTCATATCGGTGCGGATGACTCCGGGCCTTATTTCATATACAAATATACCCTCTGGAGCCAGCCTGTCCGCATATAATTTAGTAAGCATAGATATACCTGCCTTTGAGACACAGTATTCGCCCCTGTTTACAGAAGAGACTTCAGCAGAGCAGGACGAAATATTGATGATAGTTCCACGCTTGTCTCCGTGTAAAGGCTGTTTCATCATCTGCAGCGCCACTGCCTGCGTCATGAACATATTTGCTTTTGTATTGGTCCCTATTACATAGTCAAAGCTCTCCTCTGTCATCGTCAAAAGGTCAGCCCGTACCTTTGGAGCAACACCCGCATTATTCACAAGTACATCAAATGTTCCTAATGCTTCTAGTGCTTGTAAAACTACACGTTTTCTATCTTCCGAGTTACTTATATCTCCCGAAAACCAGAAATAGTCTACCCCGGCTTTTCTCAATATCTCCGTACTTTCAGGATACTCTTCTTCAGGCCGGGTTGCCATTAATGCTACGCGATATCCATGTAACCCTAATTCCTTTACAATAGACAGCCCTATTCCCCTGCTTCCTCCTGTCACTAACGCAGTTCTCATGGTTCACTCTCCCCCATCTATAGTTATCCAAATTTAAGGCTTTAAAATAAATTCGGTAAAAACATTGTGACTTGCGGAACAAATGTAATAATCATCAAAAACGCAAACATCGCGATCCACATGGGGATCAATGGTCCTATCATTTTCGAAAGAGGCGTTTGTGAAATCCCAGACGCTACAAACAGTGTTATTCCTACCGGAGGTGTGCTCATTCCTATTGCCAGGTTTGCTGTTACTACTAACCCAAAATGTACTGGATCAATTCCAAGAATTTTTGCTACTGGCAGTAAGATTGGAACAATAAGAATAATTGCAGGCGTGGAATCCAAAATCATGCCAAGGAACAATAAAATAACATTAGAGATTAAGAAGAAAATGATTTTGTTGCTGCATAATGCCAACAATGCATCTGTTATCGCTGTAATAATGTGGTTAGCAGTCAATACCCATGATAAAGCATTTGTAACAGATACACAGAACATTACTGCAGCTGTCGTAAACGCGCTGTCCTTTAAAATTTCAGGAATATCTTTCAATTCCAGCTTTTTATATACAAAACGCCCGACTATAAATGCATAAACCACTGCTATAACCGATGCCTCCGTTGCAGTAAACTTTCCGCTTAATATTCCGCCCATAATGATGACTACCATTATAATAGCCCATATAGAGTCCTTCAATGCACTCATTAATTGTCCAAAGGTTGCCTTGGGCTCCACCGAATATCCTCGTCTGCTGCAGTAACCAATGCATACCAGCATAAGTGAAATTCCAATTATAATTCCCGGAATATAGCCTGCGAGAAACATATCACCCACAGATACCCCTGCGGTTGTCGCATACACAACCATAACAATACTTGGCGGAATAATAATGCCTAATGGCCCACTGGTTGCAGCTATGGCTCCCGTAAAAGCTTTATCATATCCTCTTTCATGCATTGCAGGTATCAAAATAGACCCAATTGCAGAAGTAGCAGCCGCACCGGAACCAGATATTGTCCCAAAAAACATACATGCTACTACGCATACCAGTGATAATCCTCCTTTTATATGACCAACTAAAGCAGAAGATAAATCAACCAGCTTTGTGGAAATTCCTCCCTTTGCCATTAGATTTCCCGAAAGAATAAAGAATGGAATGGCAAGCATAGAAAAGGAATCTATCTGCGTAAACATTCTTTGCACCACTGTCTGCAAAGTATAGCCGCTTAGCAATAATCCTGCTATGGATGAAAATCCAATAGAAGCAGCAATAGGGACACTGAAAAAACAAAGTCCAAATAATATTAAAAAAATAATTAATCCCATAATCCCCTATCAACCTCCTCTTCTATGTATTATCAGTTGCAGATTTTCTAAACATATCATAGAATTTTTCCAGTTCATGAATTATAATCAACATCCCAGATACAGGAAGCGCAGCATAGGGAATCGCTAAAGAGATATGAAGCGCTGGCGATACCTGTTTAGCAGCTATGCTAAGCATACTAATTCCATAAGCCAGAATGACCCCTCCAAAAGCAAGCATTCCAACATGCGAAATAAAGGTGAATATTCTTTCTGTCTTAGGAAATAACGCTATCATAAAATCAACTCTGAAATGCGCATCTCCAGAAACCGCCCAGCCTCCTCCAAGGAACACCAGCCACACAAAACAATATCTGCAAACTTCTTCGCTCCACGCCAATGGGCTTTTTAATATCAGACGGAATATAACCTGAGCAAACGCCGCAAAAATCATTCCACCAAAGGTTATATAAATTACAAGCAATTCTATTTTATTCAGAACCTTTAATGCTTTCTTTACCATTGTTATCCTCCTAATGCGGCTTTCGCCCACCATATAGGCGAGCGGAAGCTAAATTCAATCTATTGCAAAGAAACACACAGGTCTATCATATCTTCGCCTACAACGTCTTTAAACTTTTCCCATACTGTTTCCGATGCCTTAACAAAGTCCGATTTGTCAGCCACCTCATTAATCACCGTACCGCCCATCTCTAACTCTTCAAGGCATTTATCATTATAATCCGCCCAATTCTGACGTTCTACTTCCTCCAGATAAGCACCAGCCTCCCACACAGCATCCTGAATTTCCTTTGGAAGTGACTCAAGATAGCTCTTTGACATTATTAATACATCGGGTGTACGAATATGCTCTGTAAGTGAGAAATACTTAGCAACTTCATAATGCTTCATACTATATAATACTGGAGCGGCATTTTCTGCGCCATCAATTACGCCCGTCTGTAATGCTGAGTATATGTCTCCCATTGGCATAGGTGTGCCCGTTGCACCGAATGCGGCCATTGATGACATAAACACATCGTTTTCCGGAACTCTCAGCAGCAGTCCATTCATATCTTCCATTTTATTAATTGCATTCTTTGAATTATAAACACTTCTGCTTCCTGCATCCAGCCAGGCAATAACAACTAAATCTTTCTCAGCCAGCAGATTGTTGAACCAATCCTTTAAGCCCCCAATAAGGCAGGCATCCATGTGTTCCAGGCTGGTAAAAATGTAAGGTAGTCCAAATATTGCTGACTCTTCTACATAGAACGATAAGTCCGTAGACATACATTTTGTAATTTCCAAATTCCCCATCTGAACACTTTCCAGCATCTCCCTATGATTTCCTAATGCTGAATTCGGATAAATCTCAACTTGAATTTGGCCATTCGTCAAGTGTTCAAGTTTTTCACCAAACTGTCCAAAAGATACAACTTCCGGATGGTCTTCAGCCTGCGTATCTCCAAGTTTCCAGACCATTTTTTCGATGCTTTCTTCTTTTTCCGTTGTTTCTGCACTTTCTTTTTCCGCTGTTGTGCTACTCGCTTCTGAAGCGTTCCCGGTCTCTGGTTTTTTGCCGCATCCTACAATACCAGAAATCATGCATACTGCCAATACTGCTGCTAACAATCTCTTCATTCTTAATTTCCCCCTTACTCTTTGATATTTAAAAATTCCATTATATCTTCTTTCATCTGATCTGATTCAACCTTTATGCCTGTCCAGTTATTAAATGAACATATACCCTGATGAACCAACAAATCTATTCCGGAAACTGTTAAAAATCCTCTTTTCTCTGCATTCAGGCAAAATTCCGTCTGCATAGGTTCATAAATGGCATCAAAGAAAACCGCATTCTCACAAACTGACTCATATGGAAAAATAATCCCCAAATCTCCCCTCCCTCCCATTCCATTCGGTGTACAGTTTGCAATGATCTGGCATGAAGGCAGTTCCTGTTCCCACTCATCAGTTTTCCAGTCAATAACCTTAATATTAACTGATGGTATTTTAGTCTTAAGCCTCTTAATAAATGCTTTAAAACTTTCCATGAAGTGAATCTCCGTAAATTTATTCGATACTACAATTTCCTTCACTCCCTGTAAAGCTGCCTGCGCCACCGCTGCTCTGGCCATTCCTCCCGCACCTAAAATAAATACCTTCTGGATTTTTTCCTGGGTTTCTTCTCTGACCTCATTTACTGCGTTCCAAAAACCCAAACTATCAGTATTATAGCCGATAATCTTCCCCTTTCTCAGGCATGCGCAATTCACAGCTCCGATAATCTCCGCTTCTTCCGAAAGTTCGTCCATATAACGTAAAGCCACCTCCTTCACAGGCATAGTAAACACATATCCCTCCAGATCAGAAGCTACGAGTCCCTGCATGATTACATCAAAATTATCCAGATTACCTTTTATAGCTACAAAGACATTATCCATATCCAAACGGTCAAATGAAGAATTCATAATAACCGGAGACATTGAATGTGATATGGGATCTCCAATAATAGTAAAAATCTTACTTCTTGCATTTACTGTCTTCTTTCTCATAATAACCTCGCATTATCTGTATGCAATAATTAACCTGTTACCTGGCAGAATACCCGCCGTCTATCGGAATCATGATCCCGGTTATATAATCCGATGCCCTGGAGGCAAGAAATACTGCCGGACCCTCAAAATCATCGGGGGTTCCCCAACGTCCTGCCGGAATTCGCTCATCCATGGGCTGCCGCCGCTTTGAATCACTCCAGATTGCCTTTGTAAGCTCTGTGGCTATGTAGCCCGGCGCAATGGCATTGACGCATATACCGTAAGGTGCAAATTCATTGGACAATGCCCTCGTCATGCCCATGACCCCGTGTTTGGAGCAGGTATAACCGCTGACCTCAACACCTCCGAAGGTGGTAAAAAGAGAGGCGGTATTGATGATTTTCCCTTTCATCCCTTTTTCCCGAAAGTGAATGGCTGCCTTCTGGGACAACCGGTACGGCGCCTTCAGATTAACAGCAATCACCTTATCAAACATCTCTTCCGGATATTCAAATGCATTCTTCCGAAACTGCATACCTGCATTATTGCACAGGATATCCACATGACCGGCTTCTTCCAAAAGGCGTATCCACACCTCATCCACATCAGAAGAAACTGACAAATCCACATGGTAACACCGGCACTCCCGCCCCAGATTTTCAACTGTCCTTCTGGTATCTTCCAAATCCCCGATATCCAGCGCAATGATATCTGCTCCTGCCCTGGCAAGCCCGGCTGCCATGCCTTTGCCGATGCCTGTTGCACAGCCTGTAATCACTGCCTTTTTCCCTGCAAGAGAAAACAATGAATCCATATAAAATCTTAACCTCCCCTCCCATGAAAACGGTTTCTTGTATCGTTATGTACATATTAACTCATGAAAACGGTTTCGTCAAGAGTAAATTGTAGATTTTTTAAATTATAATAAACAATATTAAAAAATGGAAAGGGATGAAGATTTTACCCTTCTTCCCTTTCCGTCTCTCCTGTAATCCCTGAAATCTATTATTAATTGTTTCTCCCTGTTCATCCCTTCTCCCGCTTCGCCGCCAGCAGCCTGTCCAGGTAAACAGACTTGAACTGTTTACTGGCCATGGCCTGCTTAAGCGGCGGCAGCTCCAGGATAGCGCTGAACAGGGCGGCCATGGCCCTGTGGTTGGAAAACGCCTGGTTGTCAAACACCAGATTGGCCAGTGTTCCCTTCTCAATGGCCTGAAGAACAAATCTGTGGGTGCTGTTCACCGGTGTGATGATCTGCTCTGGCCTGCGCTCCATGTGAATGGCCTTGACACCGCAGTTCCTGGCGCATACGCCGCAGCCCAGACAAATATCCTTATCCACCACGGCCCGCTTCCTTCACAGCAGCACCCGCAGCAGTTGCAGATAAAAGCCGGGTGCTCCCGCACATTTTCCCCTATCTGTACCAGATTGCTGGCGTAGGAGCGTTCCAGCGCATCCAGCGCCTCCTCCCTGGAGATAAGTCTGCAGTAATCCCCGTGCTGGGCCAGGGAACGCGCCACATTGTCAAAGGTCAGGCACACATCCCAGGGAGCGTTAATCTCGCAGGGATGGCCTGCGTGAGACATTTTATGACGGCAGTAGCATAGCCCCAGACCGATATACTCTGCCTCCTCCACGATGTGGGTCGCCCGCTCATAATCCAGGATGTGGTTCATCTTATCATTGGTCAGAACCGGCTCCTGGACAAACACACGGCCCAGCTTTGTCTCCGTGGCATAAAACAGATCCTTGATGAAATCCTCCTCCACATTCATATACTGGTAATACAATTCACTGAGATACTTTTGGTCAATATCCCCCCTGGTCCTCATCAGGGCAAATTCAATAAACCCGGCCATCGGCGGGGGCATCACGAACTTCCGCACTCCCTTGTCCCAGGAGTCCACCAGCAATGCCTTGCCGCACAGATGATCTAACAGCTTTTCCGCCTTATACTCCGAAGTCCCCCATATCTTTGCCGCCTTTTTTATGGTAAACGGGCGTACCGGCAGCAGCGCCACCCATTTGGCCTCCTTTTCAGAATAGAGGACCTGCAGTATTTTATACAGTGTCTCAGAGGCCGGGGCCCCCTGGGTAAACCAGTTGATACGTTCACCCAGGTTCCGGTATGCGTCACGGGTTGTAAGATGTCCCATTGTCTTTACCTCCTCCTTGGATTTTCCTTGATTGTTCCCATTTTTTCCTCTGCCATACCGCGGAGTGACTGAACCCTCATTCCTGTCAGATAAACCGAGTCATGCCCGGGCATGGAACAACCGCTTCATCATCTACTTTAGCACTGCAAAAAATAATATTCAACAGAAAGTACATCACATGCTTCCTTTCCACAAAATCCTGTTTTGTTTCGTTGTTCTATACCATTCATCCGTCAAGTCGAACATATGTTCTGATTTTTCTTGACAAAATCCCCCCTCAGTGATATCTTTAAAATACATCACAGATTTCCTTTTCCACATGAGAGGTGGAAAATATGCAATATTACATACGCATTGATAACCGGAATGTATACGTCTCAGAAGAAATTTATAAATTTTACTGCAAAGGCGAGCGGAAGGAGCGGTATTTCCGGGAATCAGATATTCACAACAAGACATTTTATTATAATGCACTGGACACAGAAGATTTTAACGGCTGTGATCTGTTTCAGGACACCCGGTCCAAGCCTGTGGATGAACAGGCAGAGGAAGCTCTGGAGCGCTCTCTGCTCTTTGAGGCCATGAAGGACCTGGACCCCAGAGAGAAGGATATCATACGCCGTATTTACTGTTACGACCAGTCCCTGCGCCAGATTTCCAGGGAAACCGGAGTTCCCGTAACCACCCTTCATTACCGTCATGGAAAGATCCTCCGCAAACTGCGCAGCCTCATGGCCTGAAGGGAAGAGGCTGCACAGATTCTCACAGTCATTTAGAACAAAAGGCCGTCCGGGCCGACATTCAGGTATTTGTTTCACATGCCTGTCGGCTTTGGACGGCCTTTTCTATCCGGTTTTAATCGAACATATGTTCTATATAACGGATGAATCTTGTAACCACCCCATGAATGCTTTTAACCGGAACAAAGGAGGAATCTGGTTTGAATATTGTTATATCAACTGAACATAATCAGCTTTTCAGACAACTTTACGCAGCTGCAGACACAGCCATCTCCAACCGGCGTCTGCGGGGCATGGAGCTATATGCCTTCAGAAGCCTGACGCCGGAAGAACTCATCAAGGAAGCTGCCGGCTCTCCCTCAGATCTGTGGCTCATGTTCTTTGACAGCGACAGCCGTCCTGACTGGCCGGATGTCCTGGACAGGCTTACATCTTTCAGCAGTCAAATCATGGTCTGCATAGTGAGCAGTGATTACAGCACCGCAGCCCGTCTCATCAACAGCCACTCTGTCCGCGGCGTTGCAGGTTATATCCATCCTGTCCATGACAACTTAGAGCGCTCCTGCCTGAACATCCTGACCTATCTGAACCGCCGTGTAACTTCCGCAGATGGATTTCTAATCGTGCACGGCAGCCGCCGTGACACCCGGCTTTCCTTTTCCAGCATCTATTATATAGAAACTGTAAAAGGAACTCATATGTGCAATATACACTGCTCAGACGGAGTATATACCTTCCGTTCCGGCATAAAAGAATTGTCAGAAAAGCTGAAGCCGCCCTTCCGCCAGGTCCGGGCATCCACCATAGCCAATCTGTCAAATGTCCGATCCTTTGAACCAAACCAGGGCATCCTTTCCTTTACAGGCGGTATTTCATGCTGCTGCTCCCGCAGCTACAGACATGATGTATCCGATTATTTCCGCAGGCATCCGCGTCATGTGCATGGGGAAGGGGATATGGCGGAAAGGGGACCCGGGTGACGGGAAGGCGTCAGGGAGAGAATACGGCAGCGAAAAGACTATCCGAAACACATAAGGCGGACACTTTATGCCGAGCACATTAAAAGGGCAGAGTTTCCCACATCTGCCCTTTCCTTTCACATCTATCTATAATTACCTGACATTTCCCTGGGGCAATACCAACCACCGCCCTTCTGTCCCCTGTCAGGATAAAAATAACTGCCGTTCCATCATCCGCCGTCTGGTGAGTCCCTCCAGTACCTTTCCTGCCGCTTTGTTCCATTTAGGAAATTCATCCGCAGCCCCTTTCACATCACCTGCGTGCAGACGCTTCAAAAGCGTACTGTTCCTGAGAGCACCTGCCCCCAGATTATAGGCAAAGCTTACCAGGGCGTCAAACTGGTTTTGGGTTACGCTGCACTCCAGCACCTTATTTACAGCCTTCTCAAAGGCCCTTAGGTCCTCCCTCAAATATGCCTCTGCCTGTGCCTGGGTAATCTTCATCCCCATGGCCACGCCGGCCGTATGCCCATATCCAATGGTGGGGACCCCTGCCGCGCAGCGGTACGCCTCCAGACGGCAGCCCTCAAACTGTTTAATCAGGCAGATACCTGCATCCGATATCCTTCGTTCTCCCTGGGCATATCCCGCTTTACGGTCTGCTTCTGAAGCGGTTCCTGCCTTTGTGACCGGAGGCTGCACTGCACCAGCCGTATATTCGCTGCCCTCGTACGCTGCCAGCGCAGGGTTTTTTCCTTCTGTTTTGCCAGGTGATGTATGTTCCGGCTCCCTGCCGTCTCCATTTTCCACCGATATTCCTCCCTTACTAATGGGAATCTCCGCGGATTCTTCTTCCGGAAAATGCAGTACGCCGTTTTTGTCCACCTGTACCATAAACCGTGTCCCAAGCTTTGCCATCTGTCCATCCCGGTTAAAGTAATACGGCTTTCCTTTGATAAGCTGAAGGCCCTTAACCATTGCAAAATCCGCCCCAAAATAATACCAACTATCTTTATAAAGATACCAGTTATCCCGCACAGCATGGCCGGAACCGTCGAACCAGAACCACTGGCCTTTGTCCTGATACCAGTCATTGGCCACATACCGTTCCGGTTCCAGATAAAAACGGACCCCTCCGTCTTCTTTGACCCATCCCGTGGGATGGACTGATGGAACCGCTGATTCACATACCTGCTCTGAATAGTCAATATCTTTAAGTTTCAGCACACTGACCCAGGGTGTATCCTGCGCCCTTGTCTCCACCGTACCGTAATTGATTCCCTTGGCCTCAATGCATGTTCCGTCTCCAATGTACACTCCGATATGCCCTGGCTTCCATAGAGCCCAGCCTGCCATTGATTCATTCAATGCTCCTATGGGCTGTACCTCGCGGGCAGTCTCCTTATAATTGGCGCTTCCCCTCAATATACCGGTGCACCAGGTAATCAGGCCGGAACAATCTGTACAGTGCTTTCCCATAAAACTCCTGGCCTTAGTTATGTACTGGGGTGTATAGACCTTGGGGTTTTCCGCTGCCAGCTGTTTCAGCAGCGCTTCCGTCAGGACCTGCCCCTTCATGCCGAACACATATGGTGTGCCCAGCTTTCCCTTGCAGAATTCAACCAATTCCCTGCTTGTCTTGCTCATAATTTATTTTCTCCTCTCTGTTCATGAACCGGTATCTTCTGTCTCCATGCCGGTAAAATCCGTATAGTAAATATTCTGCCGTACATCCATCAGCATGAAACCGTAGAAATATCCATCCCCGGATACAGGTACTGTCTCTAAAAGCATATCATCCGGTTCTTCTATATAAAATTCAGTTCCCATATAGTAGCTGTCCGTGTAGTACCTGTCCTCCGTGATTTGGTCTGGATTATGACCCGTCTCTCCGTGAGAGCTCCCGGCAGTATTTCCGATTTCATCTCTGATTTCATCTTTTGTTTCATCGCCGGCTTCATCTTTGGTCTCATCTTTGGCCCCATTTTGGACCCCATTTTTTGTCTCATTTTTGCCCCCATCTTTTGCCTCATTTTTTGCCTCATCTTTGGCCTCATCTTTGGCCCTATCTTTTGCCCCATCAACCGGTTCCTCCTCCACGTCCTCCATATGTTCAACCAGATAAAGCGGAGTCACCCGATCCCCCTCCTTTAACTCATAAATCTGCTTTGCGGCCTCGGAGGTCTGCCCTGCGGGTGTCACGGAAAGAACCTGCCCGTCTTCATGCTCCTCGTCAAACCCTATCCGCATCGTGCACAACTCCCCATTATAGAGCACCGGGGCCATATATTCCGTGTATGCATCCAGATTCATGGTTTCAATCAGGCAAAGTACCTGCCCCTTCATTCCCATATAGCTGTTCTCCGGAGCTGCCCGCAGGGTACCGTCCACGCCAATATCCACATCACTGTCTGTACAGAGAAGGTAGTAGTTCCCGTCATCCCCCACAGGACAGAATACAGCCAAATACGCTCCTGTCACGTCGGAAACATCCTCGGGGGCTATGCTGATTTCCACGGTGCCGTCCTTATGTGCATTTATGTTCCCCCATTCCACGCCGCTTTCCCGGGCCAGATACACCGCATATCCGTCCGTCAGCTGCCTGTAGGCACTGCAGAATCCTGTGGTATCATACGTTTCAAGATCCTCGCTCAGATAGGGGTTGGAACCGCTTGGCAGGTATATAGTAAGACCGCTTGGATTCCCGGGATAGCCTTTGGCCCACTGGTCCGTCACAAGCTTCCCCATCCCCTCCTTCAATGTCTGAAAGGCGCTTTCATCCGGATATACGCTCTGGCAGGCATCCAGGAATTCCAGTACATCCACCAGCTCCGGAGAACCTCCCGCCTGTCTACTGCCAAATGCCAGCATTTTCATTCTGTCCTTTCCCAGCTCCCTGTACAGCTCTTCCCGCAGTTCCTGGGGTATCCCATCCACATATTGGTGAAATACCTCATGAAACGCCGGATATTCCTTCATATCCAAAAGGCTCATGGCAACAGGCGCAGTACCTGAGGCATAGTAGGCATCATAGGTCTCCACCATAGACCGGCCCACTGCTTCTCCCCATTCCATATCAGACGGCAGATTGTCTCCCAGAGCCGTCATCCAGCTGTAATCATATCCATCCTGAGGTTCCAGCTCCGGAGATGCAATGACATAGCCGGCCCTTCCCTCCATGCAGTCAGCAATCTCCACGCTTCCCATAAGGCAGGCGTCAAATGCCACAAAGTCAAACGCTTTGTCTGCCATAACAGAATGGTCCAGAGCCGCTCTTATCTCCTCTAACGAGAGCCCATCCCCGTCAAAATGACTGTCGCTTCCGTATCCACCCACCGGACCTCCTCCATGATTCCACAGTATCAACCCATAATGGTTGGCTGGATAGGACTGGACGCCGTAATTAACAAAATCCGTCAATGTATCCGCATCCCCCATGTTCCTGATTTCCATGGGTTCCATGGAGGATATCCCATCCTCTGTCAGAGAAAATCTGGCATAGGGTACACCATCCATTTCATCCAGCTCCCACCGGGTGGATCCGCCCGCCTCAATCACCACATGAAGAGAGGGGAAATTTTCCTCCTGTCCCGCCGTCCTCAGGGCATCCATCATTTCCCTGAGGTCCGCTGTGGCTGCTCCGTAATCCCCTTCCAGGTCGCTTCCGTTCATATAAACCATGATTGTACTGTCCGCCGCCTCTGCGGCCTCTGTATACTCCTTTACCTGTATGCCCTGACGCTCAGAGCCGCTCACCGTGTAGAGAGCCGCACCTGCCAGCAGGGCGCTGAGGGCCGCCGCGATTCGCGGCGCAGTGACCCTCTTTCTTTTTTCATCCATCTGCCAATCTCCTTTTCATTATCTGTCCAAAATCATTTTTCTGCTTCGTGTTTTAACGACTCGCATCTTACCTGTTCACAGCCTACAGCCTGCTGTCATACCTGCCCTTGCGGCTCCTGTTCCTCATTACGCGCACATTTTCAGAAGCCCGGGCCCCAAATTCCTGCCTGGCCTCGTCCATATACTGGTGAATCAATCCTTCCCGGGAAAGATTAATGTAATTTTTGCCGCTGCGGTCCACAGGAAAGCTGCGGTACATGGCTTCCTCGGTCTTATTCAGCACGCGCTCCATACTCCCTTCCGCCGCAGACAGCGCCTTCTTCTGTTTCTGCTCACCTGTTTTCTGCTTTTGAAGCTCTGCATACGCCAGCATCTGCTTTCTCTGACTCTCCACCGCGGACATGCTTTTCTTTACCTCATCGTACAGCAGCTTTGCCTGGTCGTAATTGCGAATGACATCCTTCAGCTCAGACAGCTCCTCATCCCGGAACACGCCCTCCTTTTCTTTCAGGGTAATCTTGCGCTTTAATCCCCCCATGGAACCGGACAGCGCCTTCACATCCCCGGCCTGTTCCCCCGTACTCAGAATACCGCCCACACAGTCCAGAGCATTCATATACTCCTGGTTCATCTGGTCAAAGTCAGACATGGGTTCGCTAAACTCCCTGATATAGGCTTCCTGCATGGAACGCATCAGCCTTGTGGAAGATTTCATCTGTTCCCTGGCACCTGCCAGGCGTCTGCACTGCTCTTCTATGGTATACGTCTCATGGTTGTACCTCCTGAAATTGCTGCGGAAAGCCCCGTCCTCAATGTGGTCCAAATCATTCTTCATCTGCCCGTTCATATTGCCTGATACCGCGCCTGCCGCATCGGATTTCAGGGCAGAGTGGCCCATCTTTGTCTCGTACCGGTAGGTCTTTCCCAGGGCGACAAACTCAATGGATGCCCTGAATTCCTGTTCACTCATATTAGCCTTGCCGTACAGCTCCAGTCGGTTGATATAGAAGAATGACAATGCCCCCTGTATCACGGCATTGACCGCTTTCATGACGCCTTCACCCACCTTGCCAGCCAACTGCACCGCGGCTTTGGCCACCTGAAGGGCGGCTGTGGCCACTCCGATTGCCACATATATGCCGGCCTTGGCCACCTCATAGGCTCCTATCTCAATTCCCTTTGCAATGGCCACAAATGCCTTCTTCCACCACTTGGCATTCCTGATGGAGCGTTTGCAGTCCTCAATTTTACGGTTCAGGGAATCAATCTGGCCATACAGTTCATTCACATGGGCCTGGGCCCTGTCAATCTCCCTGGTAGCATTTTTAATCTTATCTCTGAGCCGGTCAATGGCTCTGTTTATGCTCTCCTGCACCGCCTTCAGTTTTTCCGCCAGCCTGGACGTATCAATCACCAGACGGAATTCAAACCCGCCCCGGTTAAAATCCTGGTAATTCACCTTCAAATGAATACTTACATCAAAAATCGCCAGCCAGTTAAACCGCACATCAATGGATATAAGCCCCTTGCAGAAGATAATCCTGGTTTCAAAATACAGGATGGACAGCAGTTCAATCCGTCCGTCCAGACAGAAGGTCACATCCTTCTTGCCTGCGGACAGGAAAAATACAATCCCCCTCTGCTCCTTACCCATAAACTGCCTCAGCACACTGTCCGCCGGCACGGGAAGGGCTTCTCCGGACTCCTGCCCTGCTTGGGAGGGACCTAATTTCAGGAACCCCAGATTCACCTCCGGTATGCGTCCATACGCCAGCACCCCATCCCCCTCCCGGAAGGAAAACAGAACCTCGAACCGGACCTTGAAAATCTCAATGACTCCGCATACAAAGATTCCCCGCTCCACCGTGTAACTGCCCAGCCTGGTATTTACATCCGCATAGTAGAACTGGGCCGTAAGCTTTATATTGCCCGAACCGTCTATGTAATAATGCCGCATCCGCCGCTGGTCCACCAGGTCCACTCCATCTCCAAAGTGAGACGCCTTTACCTGATCCCTCTCCAATACCAGGCTGTTATCATGGATTCTCTGGTTAAATGCCTCAGCCAGCCGGGCTCCGTCCGCACTCTTAACCATTTCCCGGTCAAATGCCTGCATGTTCTGAAAAGGAAGCCCCAATATACGTATAAAATCAATGCTGTCAAGACCGTCAAAGGATAGTCCCAGCAGATTTCTCACCAAAATGGGAATGGACAGGTCACTGACTGCTGCGGACAGCAAATCCAGCTTTGGGACCGACCCTGCCACAGTAAGCATTACAGCCCCAAACAAGTGGATTTCCCTTATATAAAGATTGGCAAACATGGCAAAGGACGGCCCCCGGTCAAACCCTACGGCCAGACAGGTATCCCCTATGGAAAAGGGACCAGCCAGGGGAATGGGTTCCCTGACCTCTCCAAAGGCCTCCACCATAAAGCGGATTCTGGATATGCCGCAGTTAACATGAAACTCCATATCCGGCACAAAAGCAAACCGAAAGGAGCCCTGAAGGGCCAGGGACAAGGCCCTGCTTCTTAGCTCAACTGCCAGACACATATTCCTGCTCTCCATGAAACTATTTTTAGATGCAGGTATTGCCGCCATGCACAGAAATCCATCTTCACCCGCCCCCAGGAAAAGCTGCGCCTCCTTAAGGCCGAACAATTCCCTGAGCGCTTTCTCAAACACGCTGTCTCCAATCAGTTTTAAATGGGAGTAGGTAAGAAGGCTGCACCTGTCAATCCGGGCCGGAAAGGCCTCTGCTCCCGGCGCCTCAGCCATCAGGTCCCGGGGACTCAGCCCCTTTCCCACACGTCCGAAGAAATAAAACTCCTCCATCCCAAAAAAGTCCGCTGCCTTTTTTACTGCATCCATAAGGGATGATACCTGGGCATTTCCCCCATTACTGTCTGCTGAAAATGAAAAAAGAATGGCTGCGCTTCCCCTGCCTGCTGCTGCCTTGAAATACAGCCCTGGTTCTCCATAACCCAGGGCTGTGATTCCATGAATGCAGGAAAGAGTGGCGCGTTGACTGGAAGCATGTACCAGGCCGGAGGCGTATGCCTCGAATTTAGAAGCCATTTCACTGTTCACAGCCTCCAATAATCCTGCGGGCCCCCTCTGGTCCATCTGCAGTTCCCCGTAAAATGACATTTCGTTCTTATCATACCAGACAGCCAGCTTGGCCGGACAGCCCTTGACGGCTCCCTCCACGGCTATACTGCACGACATCTGCCTCTGGTTCATTCCTGCCGCTCCTTTCCTGCAATCGTTCCATGATGCTTTGTCCATTGCTTAATGTAATGCTTTAAATGCTGCTTTGAATGCTACTTTGAATGCTGCTTTGTCTGCAGCTTCCAAAACTGTGTTTCCTGCGCTACTTAGCGGCCTGACTCTTGTCCGGCAGTGCGGCCACGCCCAGGTATTCGTCCACAGTAATCAGGGCCATCTTGTCCACTACCTTCTTTCTGTCCGTATTCCAGACAGAAA
>PPYE01030601.1_pt1 | contig 17801 bp, 20 predicted proteins | sample 1559881 | NCBI WGS metagenome assembly PPYE01 (sample SAMN08240022, study PRJNA423297) | Human gut metagenome, whole genome shotgun sequencing project. | reverse complement strand
TGCAGAGCAGCGGGGTCTTTGACCCTCGCGGCAGTCGCCAAATATCCATGCAAGCATGGCTACTTGGCTCGTTGCTCGCAGGAATAAAAGCATTTATTGACTCACAACCACTTTTTTAATCTGCAGTAAACCTTTTCCTCAATCTCTTCTGCTATAGCTCTGGCTTTATAAGGATCAAGCTTTATATCCTCAGCAACAGCCAGCAAATCCTTTATTCCCGGATTTTCCCCATTTCCATTCACTGTTGTTGCATGTTCTCCGCCAATAGAATTACTGTATGTCAAGTCATATGCTGGTGATAGAACCCATTTTTTCTGACTTTCATCATAAAGGAATGAAAAATTTTTGGAATGGTCATCTCTGTTATGCGCAAAAACATTAAAACACATAAGACGATAAAGCTGCTCCAGCTGGCTATAATCATTCGTCAATTTCAAAGTAAGCTGCATCAGAATATTATAATCCAAATTAGGAATTCTATGAGATGTTTCAAGCAATGCGCTGACAGAAACCATATGAATCCTCTTTCCCCCATTTCTGTCAAATCTTTTAGTTGCGAAGTAACCCTGACAAAGCTTACTTGGCATCAACCGGGTCTCCTCCATCCTGATGCCGCATTCTTTTGCGCAAAGAGAATACTCATATTCCTGTACCCCTATGTTTCCCTTATCATTGGAAGACGCAAACTTCACTATCCATTCTTCTCCATCAATAATATAATTTACCTTGGGTCTTGCCCCGCCGGAAGAACCGCCTAATTGAAAAAGCTCATCAAGATTTTCACTATCATTCGATTTCATAATAGCCTCGCAGCCTTTGGCCAGGTCATCAAAAGATACATCCTTATCATCGGAGACCAGCTTATTTTCAGGGTAATAAGTTAATGCTCCCATACCGGAGGATCCCACTATTGCCAAGCGGTTCAATGCATCTACCTTTACAGGATTCATACCTTCTTTTCGCAGCATCCTGTCCACCAGCAATCTTCCCCAACCATCCGGGAGGCTGTCTGCAAACACGCCAAAGGTTCCTTCAAACGGATCAAATCCTTTGGGAGTAAAAACCCCGGACTGAAGCGGCAGAGAGACCGGGCTGACCGAAAATCCGTTTCGCAGCCAATCCGCATCGTACTCAAAGGCTGTGAACTTATCTTTTGTAACCGCAAGCGTCCCTACTTTTCGCTTATCCATAAATACAGACAACATTTTATTATCGTTCATTTAAGACCTCCTCAATGGACGCGTAGCCTTTTTTTGTAAACAGCCCGTCAAAGTCGTTTTCATACCCCAATGCAAATGCAATTTTTATGAGCGAAGATAATGATATCTCTCCGGTACGTTCAAAACGTTTTATGGATCCCAAACTCACATCCGAATATTTCGCCAGCTGTACCTGTGTTATTTTTTTCTCCTTTCTCCTTCTGCTCATACGGCCTGCAATATCTTTACTTATTTCTCCTGGTGATCTCAAAAAATCAAAGTTATTCATAGCTAATATTTTAACCTTTTTTGTGGTTTTAATCAATAAAAGATTCATATATTAGTCTTTTTTATTATTGTTCTGTTTCTGTTCACTCCGAAAACCAGTAACTGCATAAATCCAGTAAAAATTGCCTGCAGCAATGGGATTTATGCACTCTTGAATCACTTTCTTACATACTGTGCAGTAAATGCACAGTACTGAGTGAACAATAACATTCATCATCAGCCGCGGGATGTATCTGCGGCCGGTTCCCGGTCCTGGAACCGCTTCAGCTGGGCATTCAGCTTTTTGACCTTTTTATCCGCCGCAAGCCAAAGGATGCCCTCCGCAGCCAGGCAGACAGCCAAAACCATTATCATAAAGGGTAAAAGCGTACTGAAATCCGTCCCTTCCAGGAAAAATACGATGCCAACCATTATCGCTTCTATCAAAATAAGCTGTATGATTTTGCGGAGAAGCATCTGCTTCACTGTAAGCTCTTTTCTGCTGTAGAGCACGGCTGAGGGCAGAATCCCCAGAAAACCGTAGAACACCGGGAACAGAAGAGCCTCATAGCCAAACCTGGTATCCGGGGCATAGATCATCCCCATAAAGGCCATCCCCAGGTTTATGCAGGTTACCACGACAAAAAAACTGATAAACACTTGTCCTATAAATTCCTTTTTACTCATTTTGCAGCCTCGCTTTCAACGCATTTACATATTTTCTGGAAATAATGATGTCCTCGCCGTTCGTCAGCCTTGCGGAGAGCCGCCCGTTCAGGCCGGGGCGCAGGTACGAAACCCGCATCAGGTTCACCACCGCCGTTCTGGAGCAGCGGAAGAATTCCCCGGAGCAATAGTTTTCTTCAAAGGTATATAGTTTCATTTTAAGCTCGTACACATTTTTTTCCGTATAAATATACAGGCGGTTGTCCACGGCTTCCGCATAATATACGTCCGAAAGCGGTATGCAGTACATTCTGTCCGCGTCATAGCCCTCCAGCTTTTCCTGGCGCAGCTTGACGAAGCGCTCTATTTCCCGTATACTTTCCGTCACCTCATGGCATTGGATCAGGACCTGTTCTTCTTTTTCCCGGCCAATCCGTTCCACCGTTACGCGCATTGCCTGTTCCCGGATCCACAGCTGACAGGCGCTGCCGCAGTCAGGCGAATCCTTTCCTTTTCTGATTTTTAAATGAGTCTTCCTGTGCAGGCCTTACAGCATCTGTTCCGCCTGCGGTACGGTTATGCGTGGCTGCGACTGCATGTGGGCCTCAAGCGGGCCAGGGATCGTAGGCATGCCGGAAGGCTGCCGGAGGAGTGCCGGAGGAGTGCCGGAGGGCTGTGCCGTTTCTGGTTTCTAGTACGTTTCCTGTAGAGAAAGCGTTCCCTGTCCCTTCAGATAATAATCAAAATAATCTCTGATAATACCATTCATCGTCACCAGGCATTCCCTCGCATCCCTCTTTCCGGTCCCAAGCAGCGCTGCCAGCGGCGGGGAAAAAAGAGGAAGATCCGTAAAATTCATATGCCCGGCATCGGTAAACTGAATCTCTCTTCCATCCTTTGCCAGTGACAAAATTACATGATTCACATATTGATCGCCGTATCTCTGCCCCTGCTCATAATGTTCGGAGGTATCGATGCATAAAAGGGGAACCGGGTAAGGCTCCGTGTTCATCTGGTATTTTCCGTCCGCAAAGCCGGTTTCCTCGCCCAGCATAGTCCCGTCCAGATCGATGACAGCCCGCACCTGCGGCCGTTCCCGTCCAGCCGTCACCGCAGCCGCGCCCCCAAGGGAATGTCCGAAAAGCCCGATATTGTCAGGATCCGTTATGGAAAAAGGAAGGGACGCACCCTCTTCTCCACAAAGCCTTGTTATCTCATCCATTACAAAGTTCAAATCATCTGTCCGCAGCCGAAGCCAGGATCTGGTCACCCGAAAGTTTTCTTCTTCCGGCATGCCGTCTCCATTTATTCTGGAAATATCACTCATAAACTGCTTATCCACAATAATCACTTCCCCATCGTCCAGCTCTGAAAAAATTGCATGATATGGATGCTCCACACTGCATACCACATATCCGTTGGAGGCAAGCTCGGTATAGGCCGAATAATTGCTCATCCTGTACCCGAAGGCGCCATGGGAAAACACGATCAGCGGGAAGTTTTCCCCTTCCCCGGAAACAGGATACCAAAACTGCACCGCCACCCGCCTGGATGAACCGTCGGAGCAGAATTCCTCCTCCCTCGTATCATCCGTCCAGGTAAAGCTTACCGTCTCGTAAGCGTAGCCGCCGGTTACGGGCAAAGGTATCATAGGCGGGAACAACAGGGCCGGTATCATGCAGAGGAACAAAAGCAATAAATGAACGGGAAGCGCCGACGGATGGTATTTTGCCGCCTTTCTTCTTTTGCCGTCCTTCTTTTTTCCCTCAGAAAAAAGGAAGTAAGCAGATATAAGGCTGCACACAAGATAAATGCCAGGAAACAGCCAGGCTGTATCAAGGGGCAGCCCTCCAAATATGACAAGCAGCAGAAAAAACAGGATTTCTGCGGTAATAAAACCCATTTGAACCACCGGTATGCGCTTCCTTTTGCCAAAAAAGATGCCTTCCTTTACCAACTCCGCTATAAATAAAATCGCCAGAAAAAAATAACTCATGCCCACTCCTTCATTGCCGTTTCCTGTCCGGCCGACCGACTGATTTTTAATGTCTGCTGTCAGTATAGGGCAGGAAAAGCGTATCCGCAATGCGCAGGGAAGCGGAATGCAGAAATGGAGCGTGAAATGCATATTCATATTTTAAGTTGGAAGGCGCCGCTTTGTAAATTACATAACATCCACTGTTTCTATTGCCAATGTATCCGGATGTTTTAGCAGCATCTCCTTTGTAATGACGCATAGTGCCAGCCAGGAGGCTTTTTTTCTTTTCATCTTTCTCGCTTATTATATGGTTTTCATGGTAAAATTTCGAAAAGGCCACTGCTATCTGGTAAGCATTTTCACAGACAATATTGGGGGCTTTCTCATGAAAGGCGTTTATAAAAGCGCTGCCGCTGAGTGCAATTTTTAACAATAATTCTCTTTCACTTTCTGAATAAACTCCCTGCCGCTTTACCTTTCCGCAGTTAAGGCCGGTTTTCCTGATGATTGAATTGATACGGGCAGCCGTATATAGAAGATAGACGCCTGTTTTGCCCTCCGATGCCATAAATTTATCCGTATCAAAAACGTAGTCCTTGGAATAGTGGTTAATTAAGTCACCGAATTTCACTGCGGCTATCCCTATTTTCTCCGCTGCGGCTTTTTTGTCCGCCTCCGCTATATTATCTGATGATTTTAATTTTTCATAGGAACAGGCTGTTACCGAATCCAGCAGCTCTGACAGCTGCATTACTCCGCCGTCCCTGGTTTTAAACGGCTTGCCGTCTTTTCCGTTTACCGTTCCAAAACACAGATGGGCAAGCTCCGTGCTTTCTGGTATCAGCGCTGCCTTCCGGGCGACACGGAATACCTGGGTAAAGTGTAAATTCTGCCTGAAATCTACGACATACCATATTTTATCCGGTCTGAAATCCTTTTCCCGCTGTATAATCGCTGCAATATCTGTCGTCACGTATCCTTCCGAGCCGTTGGATTTCACAATAATCGCAGGAGGGACCGGCGTTTTGTCATTCTCCTTTGCAACCTCCACGACCTGTGCGCCTTCGCTTTTTACAAGCAGGTTCCGGTCCGTTAACAGCTGCAGCAGCTGAGGCACATATTTACTGGAATCACTTTCCACATACCAGTAATCAAAGGAAACGTCCAGTCTTTGAAAGGTTTTTCTGATTTCCTTTACAGATACCTCAACCATGTTACACCAAATTTTTGTATAATGCGTATCTCCTTTTTGAAGCCGGGCTGTTATCGTTCTTGCTTTTTCAAGAAAGACCTCATTTGTTTTACTTTTCCGGCTCGCGGCCGGATAGATTTCATTTAATAAATCCGCTGTAAGCGTGGGCAATGTATCTGCGTATCTTTCCTCCAGCTCTGCAAGGACCAGCCCCATCGGAAGGCCCCAATCCCCCAGATGGACATCCCCAACCGCTTTCCTGCCGGTCGCTGTAATGATTCTTTTTAAGGCTTCCCCGATGATGGCTGAACGCAGGTGGCCGACATGAAGCGGTTTGGCAACATTGGGATTTCCGTAATCAAGCACTATGGTTTCCTCTGCTTCCGCCTGAGGGATCCCCTTAAATTTCGCACTTTGAAAATGCATTCATAAATACTGCTGATAACAGCTCCGTTAATAATTTCATACTTGCTCCCTTGCATATTTGAAAAATGCTCCTGCACTTTCGAATACTTCTGCAGCCCGCCGGGACGGTACCGGGTTTCTTTCGGCAGAAAAACTGCATTGCATCAGATATTTAGTTTTCAATTGCAGTCACCAAACGGCAAGAGAACCTTTGCTTCTCTGCGAGTTCATCTATTTGGCTCGTTGCCCGCGGAAATAAAAAAACACTGACAGGCTGTGTGTGCCCGACAGTGCTTTGAAAATAAATATAATTCAACTCACTTTCTATAGGCACACAGCAAATTAAGCCTGTACCTATAAAGATACAAGCCTCATCGTCTGCGTCGAATGGAAAGTGAGAATAATTGACTCATAATTCGCTCCTTTGAAAGTTATAATGTCTATTTATAGCATGAATTATCCGGTATTGCAATTACTTTTTTATACTTAAGTTTTTTATTCACGTTTTGTACCGGAAGCCGTGGCCCTTTTTCGCAGAATATCCAGCGTATGGTGGCTTGCCCCTATCAGATCCTGCCTTTCACAGACCGCCAGATGGTATTTCATATAGATAGCAAATTGTTCATCGTTCATATTGTCTATGACAGGGCGCATATATCCGGTTGCGCCGTCAGTGGCTGTCAGGCAGATCCGTTCCACCTGTACAGATTGGTTCAGTTCCGCAATATCCTCTGTCCGCACCAGTGCAAACAGATCCTCCGGCTGCACGGTAAAATGGAAATCCTCCGTCAGCTTTCCTTTCTCCAGGCAGTCGTAAATGGTTCCCCGGGCAAACAGTTCTCCCACCACAGTTGGCTCATTCATGCAGTAGGCGATATACAGAATCCCGTTTTCACGGATTACCCGTGCGGCTTCCTCCAGTGCTTTCTTCCTTTCATCCTGCGTATAAAGATGATACATCGGCCCGAGAAGAAGGGTTATGTCAAACGTATTCTCCTGATAGCGGGACAAATCCAGGGCATCTCCCTGTACTGCCTGAAGTCTCATGCCATCCTCCGTTTTTGACCGCAGGATATTCAGGTTGTGTTCCAGAAGTTCCACCGCATCTACCCGGAAGCCTTCTTTCGCCAATGCAAGGGAATAGCGCCCGGTTCCGGCTCCCACCTCTAAAATACGCATTCCCCGTTCCAGAAATTTATGGATGTATTTCATTGTCGTCAGATATTCCACCAGGCCGTGCTTTGCAGCAGACAGACGGGCATCTTCCCGGTAACTGCCGTAGTACTGCTTCAGGTAACCATTTTTATCCATATATTATCGCTCCCATTTTGTATGTAATTATAATGGAACTGCGCATGTAAGTCTTTATATATAATGACAATTCTGCACTGCGTTGTCTGTCAGTCAAATAAATCTTTAAGATCTGCCGCCACCGGTTCTACAGCTCTTTTTCCTGCCTGTTTATTTTCTTTCTTACGTTCCGATTTCCATTTCCGTTCCTCATACATATCCCGGATCCAGACTTTAACCGGGGCTTTCCACATTTCCTTTTTATTCCAAAGAAGGCTCTGCCGCCGCAGAGCCTCTTCTTATCTTATCTTATCTTATCCTTATCCTGTAAACCGCTATTACACATTAATTTCCGCTTTCACGCCCAGCAGTTCTTTATTTTCCTCAAGCACAGGCCCGATTACATCCTTCAGGAAGCTTTCCACCTGTGCCGGGGCACAGCCAATATATTTGGAAGGGTCCATGGTTTCGGTCAGTTCTTCAGCGGTAGTCATAAACATGGGTTCCTGTGCGATGAGCTCCAGCAGGTTATTGTCTTTGCCCTCCGCTTTCACCCGCCTGCCGGCTTCCATGGACAGTTCCCGGATTTTTTCATGCAGCTCCTGGCGGTCGCCGCCTTTTTTCACCGCATCCATCATAATATTTTCCGTTGCCATAAAAGGCAGTTCGCTCATAAGCCGTTTTTCAATGACCTTCGGATATACCACCAGGCCGTCCACCACATTCAAGCACAGATCCAGGATGCCGTCCACAGCCAGGAAGCCTTCCGGCACGCTCAGCCGCTTGTTGGCGGAATCATCCAGGGTACGTTCAAACCACTGGGTTGCAGAGGTAATCGCCGGATTGAGCGCATCCGCAATCACATAGCGGGAAAGGGACGCAATCCGTTCACTACGCATGGGATTTCTCTTATAAGCCATGGCCGAGGAACCTATCTGGTTCTTCTCGAAAGGTTCCTCCACTTCCTTCAGATGCTGGAGAAGCCGGATGTCATTGGACATCTTGGTGGCGCTTGCCGCGATTCCCGCCAGCACGTTGAGCACTCTTGTATCTATTTTACGGGAATAGGTCTGCCCGGATACCGGATAGCAGGCCTGAAAGCCCATTTTTTCCGCAATCATGGGATCGAGCGCATTTACCTTGTCCATATCGCCGTCAAACAGCTCCAGGAAAGAGGCCTGTGTTCCCGTAGTTCCCTTGGAGCCAAGCAGCTTCATAGTGGAAAGCACATAATCCAGATCCTCCAGATCCAGGTAAAATTCCTGCATCCACAGGGTTGCGCGCTTGCCTACCGTTGTGGGCTGGGCCGGCTGGAAATGGGTGAATGCCAGGGTGGGCAGATCCTTATATTTTCCGGCAAAGGAAGCAAGCTCCGCCAGCACGTTCACAAGCTTCTTTTTCACCAGCTTCAGCGCTTCCGTCATCACAATGATATCCGTGTTGTCACCCACATAGCAGGAGGTGGCCCCCAGATGGATAATCCCCTTCGCCTTCGGGCACTGCACGCCGTAAGCATAAACATGGCTCATAACATCATGGCGCACCTCTTTTTCCCTTGCTTGGGCAACCTCATAGTTGATATCCTCCGCATGGGCCTTTAATTCTGCGATCTGCTCCTCCGTAATGGGAAGGCCCAGCTCCTTCTCCGTCTCCGCCAGGGCGATCCACAGCCTTCTCCAGGTGCGGAATTTCATATCCGGGGAAAAAATGTACTGCATTTCCCTGCTCGCATAACGCTCCGAAAGCGGGCTTACATATCTGTCCATATTATCACTCATAAACGGCAACTCCTTTATACTTAGATTGTTCCGTCAGGACAGCCTGTCCTGAAACCTTCTGCTTTTCATTTACTGAACAATTAACCTGCACATACCCTTCCCGCTGCAAAATGCCTGACCTTGCTGCCATGATTTTCCCGGGAAAGGACAGCATAACTGAAACAAGTATATCTCACCGCTTTTCAAAAATCAAGAAAACTTACACGTTCATCACACGCCCGATGAACTCACGGACCCGTGCATTAGGTGAACTGAAAAGCTCCTCCGGCGTTCCTTCCTGACAAATTACGCCCTGCTCCATAAAGATGATCCGGTCGGAAAGCTCCCTGGCAAACTGCATTTCATGGGTTACAATGATCATTGTCATATGCTCCTGCGCCAGCTGTCTGATTACCTTTAACACCTCCCCGGTCAGCTCCGGATCCAGCGCTGAGGTTGGTTCGTCAAAAAACAGGATTTTCGGCTGCAGGGCCAGCGCACGCGCAATGGAAACACGCTGCTGCTGTCCGCCGGAAAGCTGATAGGGATAAGCATCCTTTTTATCGGACAGGCCCAGCTGGGCCAGCAGCTTTTCGGCGCGTGCCTCCGCTTCCTTCCTGGAAATGCCGTCCACCGTCATGGGCGCATCTATGATATTTTTCAGGACGCTGTAATGCGGGAACAGGTTAAAGCTCTGGAACACCAGTCCAAAATGCTTATGGATCCGCTTTAAATCCGCCCTGGAGGCATACACGCACCTGCCGTTTTCCTCATGGGCGGCCTTCTCCCCCAGAAAGGAAAGCTCCCCGCCGTCCATTTTTTCCAGCATGGTGGCGCAGCGAAGCAGCGTAGACTTCCCTGAGCCCGAAGGCCCTATGATGGAAACCACCTCCCCTTCCTTTACGGTCAGGGAAATATCCTTGATAACCTCCAGATCCCCAAAGCTTTTTTTCATATGATTGATTTCAAGAAAATTCCGGCTCATTTTGTTCCTTTTTCTCCTATCCGTGTACTCTGTGTAGAAACGGAGCCCGGAAATACCGGGGAACCGCTTCCCCTGCATTTTCCCAGGCTTCTTTTGCCTTAACCTCTGTAATAATTCAGGCGTTTTTCCACATGCTCCATCACCATGGCAACTACCAGATTGAAAATATAATAAAATACGCCGGCCGCCATCAGCGGAGCTACGGAGGCCTGGGCCGCCGCTATCTGCTTGGCGATGGTAAACATCTCCGTCACGGTAAGCACAAAGGCCAGGGAGGTATCCTTTACCAGCGTTATCATTTCATTTGTCACCGCAGGGAGCACCCGCTTAATCACCTGGGGCAGAATGATTTTTACAAAGGTCTGCGCACGGCTGTAGCCCAGAATTTTAGCCGCCTCATATTGTCCCACCGGCATGGACTCGATTCCGGAACGGTAAATCTCCGCAAAGTACGCCGCATAATTCAGCACAAAGGCCAGGATTACCGCCACCATCCGGTAGCCCTTGGATATTTTCATGCCGAACACATAATAAGGCGCAAAATACACAACAATCAGCTGCAGCATCAGCGGCGTTCCCCTCATTACCGATATGTAAATTTTCGTTATGAAACGAAGCACCCCGATTTTGGACATCCTTCCAAAGGATAAAAACAATCCCAGCGGCAGGGAGAACAACAGGGTCAATACAAAAATCTCCGTTGTAATCAGCATACCCCCTGCGAGCTGCTGCAGCATATTTCCCAATTCCATGGCTTCCTCCACTTATCTTTCTTTCGTTTGCTTCGGGCTTTCCCGAATTCCTTAACCGGAAAAAAGCCGCTGTTGCGGCTTTCCTTCCGAATCTCTATCCGAGAATCATCAATATTTATTCACTGACTTACCGGCGGCTTCAGCCAGCTTCTGTTATTTTCCAAGGCAGATGCTGTCAAGCAGTCCGTAATCTGCGTACTTTTCTGCGATCTGCTTAAAGGTTCCGTCCTCAGCCATCTCCATCAGGGTCGCTTCAACCGTATTTTTCAGCTCCTCATTGCCCTTCTTAAAGCCGATGCCGTACTGCTCTGTGGACAGGTATTCCTTATGAGCCTCGCCGTCCAGAATCACATAGCCGCCGTCTCTGGAGGCAATCTGGTAATTGGCAACGCCGATATCAATGGCCAGGGCATCAATGGCGCCCGCTTCCAGATCCATAAATGCCGTATTATAATCCGCATACTGGTTCAGCGCCGCAAAGGTATCGGCCAGCGCCTTTTCATCCCCTTCCAGGGCTGCCAGCGCGGAGGAATCCTTCTGTACTCCCACTGCCTTGCCTGCCAGATCCGCTTTCGTTTCAATTCCCGCGTCCTCAGCCACCACAAATACCTGGCTGTTATCCACATAAGGCACGCTGAAGGTATACTGATCCTCCCTGCCGTTCATTGTAAATCCGTTCCAGATGCAGTCAATCGCTCCGGAATCCAGCTCCATATCCTTGGAATCCCAGTCAATAGGCTGCTTTACCAGCTCCCAGCCCTGACGCTTGCATACCTCAGCCGCCAGATCCAGATCAAATCCCACATATTCACCGCTCTCATCCTTATAACCATAAGGCGGGAATTCCGCATCGAAGCCAACAATAAACTGGCGTCCTTCTCCGTCCGCCGCCGCATCCGCACTCTGCGCCTGCGTGCTGCTTTCTTCCTCCTGTACGCTTTCCGCCGCTGTGCTTTCTGCCGCCGCGTTATCCGCTGCCGCACTGCTCTCCTGTACCGCGCCTTCGGCCTGTCCGCTTCCTGATGTCTGTGTACCGCCGCAGCCGATCAGGCCAAACGCCATCACACCTGCCAACAGAATTGCCGCTGCCTTTTTCATAGTTCTTCCTCCTCATGCAGGAATACTGTCCCACAGCATTCCTTTACTAATTTATCGATTTAGCATACTAAATCATCACTGGCAATATCCTATCATGAGGTGATTTCCTGTGTCAAGACTGAATGTGATTTTTTAATGTGATATTTTATCGAAGAAACAACATCCCGGATGGCAGATAGAGCATAATGACTTTTATGCATCAAGCTCTGAGTACACAAACCCGAAGATGCCTGCCGCAAATCCAAGGAAAACAAAGGAATGAAAATCCGACCACGCAATATATCCCCTCGCTGTAAAGCCCAGAACCAAAACGCCGATAATAAACAGCACCGTACAGGGAATGGCCACGGCCACATATCTCTTTTTTCGGAAAGCATACTCCTTCGATAATTCCTTCAGGTATTCATAATCAAATAACAATGGTTCCTGCTTTAAAATCTTATATTTTGCTTCCTCTGAAAACATTGCGAATACCACCGAAATAATTCCCGCCACAACGCACAACGCCATTCCAAGCAGCCGCCATGTTGTCCCTGCCGGAAACATTACATAAGGGATACCGGCCAATGTCCAGAACATAAAGCCTGTTCCTACATACCGGCTGACTTTTTTCTCACTGATAATATATGCCTCCGCCATTTCCCTGCTCACATAATATCCCTTTTCGTCAGCACTCTTTTCTGTTTTTGCATCCTTTAATAAGAAATCTGTTGAAACCTCAAAGATATTAGATAATTGCAAAAGCTTTTCTGTTTCCGGAAATCCCTGATTATTTTCCCATTTACTGACGGCCTGTCTGGTTGTTCCTATTTGTTCTGCCAAAGCCTCCTGAGACAATCCTTTTTCTTTCCTTAGCTTAAAAATCTTTTCACCTAAATTCATTGCATGTATACCTCCTGTGATTTGATAGCAATATGCTGCCAGATCGCGCTGCCATTTTCCATATTTCAGGGAATGCACTTTGTCAATTTCAGGTTGCATCTATGTAATCCGATGAAAAAAGTTCGCTTTTACTTCTGTATTCACTTTTTCGGAAGCCTTTCCAGCTTATGGAAGCCTCTCATATACCGGCACACATATTCATAGGTTTCCAAAACCGCCCGTCTGCGGGCATCCTTACCCACCTGTCCGCTGGTTTTGTAAAAAAGCTGCGCATTGCAGTATAACAGCTTCATGGGATCCTTCAGGCTGTTTTCTATTGTAAAATCCCCTTTCTCCTGGTACTGCCTGATATAAGGCTCTCCCTGTTCCAGGCACCTGGTAAGGCGCTCATAGCCGTTTTCTTCCTGACCGGACAGCAGCTCCCATACACCGAACAGATACTCGTCGGCTCCCCATGGATGCGGCCTTGCGGCATCGGCCCTGTCGTCCCACAACAGGCATTCCCTGATTGGATCCGGCGGACCTGCCAGCGTCGCCTGAAATAACGCCTGGCGTTCAGGCGCAAAAAAGGTCTCCAGGCAGTCAATCTGTTCCCAGCAGGGGAATACCTCTTCGGCAAGAAAGGTAAGAATCTGGTCAAATTTCCGGTTGATGCCCTCCGTATCTGTCCCGTTCAAATCAAATTGTATGACACCCCATCCGGAGAGCATTTCCTTACGGCGTTCCCCGTGCATGACATCCCCCGGCAGATTGAGGATATGGCTGTGGATGTCGTAGAGCGGGCAGATACAATAATCTATCGCCTCGTACCCGCCTCCCCTGAAATATCCCACAAAATTCAGATAGGAGACGATACCGTTCTGCTCCTTTACAAAGGTTTTGGGGCCTGCCTTTTTCATGCCGTATGCCCTGGCAAGAGGGGCAATTTTCGCCTGCATATTTTCCTTCAGGCGAAGGTGCATGAGGCTTTTGTTTTCCTTCTGGCTATCCTGCGGTAAAATTGGGCTGGCGCTCCGGGGCGGGGCCGGAACCTGATGAGGCAGGGCCGGAATTTGGCCGGATGGATCAGGAACCTGCGCAGACGGATCCGGAGCCTGTCCCGGCGGCGTCCCCAGCCTCTTTTGCCAGTCGAAAGCTACCGGCGCCACGGGATGCTTTGCAAGAAAGGCCTCCCAGGCATCCATAACAGGTGAAATCCTCTCATAATAATCCTGCAGGCGTTTCTCCTGCAGGCGTTTGAATTCCTCTTCCGCCTTTATTTTGTAATAGTCAGAGCTGTTTTCCACAGGATGTCCCTGTCGGTAAAAATAGTACAGAACTCCTTCCTGGCTGCGGCACATGGAGGCGTAATCCACCGGCCTGCCGGGTTTGATACGCAGGAAATAACCAGGGGAAAGGTGGGCTTTCAGCTGCTCCGCATGAGCATCCCACCAGGCTTCCCACAGGGCGGGCTCCACCAATCCCCGCACGGCCTGAAGAAACATATTTTCCATTTCATTGATAAAATCCATAGTCCATAACCTCCCAACGCCTGTATATGGCGCGGTACCGCATAACCCTTTGCGGCATGATGCCTATTACCCCAGCTGACCGCCGCTTTGAGCATCCTTCACTGCAGGAATGCTGAGAATTTTGCCCAGCTGCCATGCCAGGATTTTTCCTTTTGTCCTGCCAAATACAAAAAAACGCACGCCTCTTCGTTTATCATAATCGTCCTTCTTCCGGCATCTGAAACCGCAATTACTCCCGCCACCTCTTCTTCCTTAACGAGGACCGAAAATAAATCCCACTGCATGCAGGGCATAAAAAGGCGGCATAAAAACTCAGGTTCCTTTGAAATCCCACAGAACAACGAATAGAAGCAATCCGATATGTATTAAAAATCTGTATTTAAAACGGCCTTTCTCAAAGATACCTATCTATCCTGCATTGCTCCACAACACATTTTCCCAATAAGGTAATGCACTGTTGCGGGCAACGGCTGATACAGCGATAGCACATAGTACACCGCTCGCCTGACTTGGCGTTTCCATCCACTAAGGTTATATTTCTCATGGGGCATACCGCCGCACATTGCCCGCAGCCAATACACCTTGAACTGTCTATTTTCAATTTATCCGTATAACGCTTTGTCCGGTTATAAAAATAAAGTCTTTGGCCAAACAGCCCTGCCAGATGGCAAAAAGGGCCGATACCGTCCTGTGGCGGCGTTCCTTTCTGCGTATTACGTGCGGCTTCAGCAGCCTTTTTCCCCGCATTTGCAACAAGACGCCGGTTTTCCTCAATTGGCCGTTTAAGCGCCTTTTCATCGCTGATGCTATCCGGCATTTTCAGATGGAGCCCGCCTGTAACAACAGCGCCATACTGATGCAGCATACGTGCCAGCATTCCGGCTCCGTCACCGCTGAACAGGCCCATTGTAGCAATGACAAAAACCCGCTTGCCCTGCCATAATTGCTGGTGCTGCTTAACAAAATCCCTCACAATTTTCGGAAGGTTGCTGAACTGTACCGGATAGCTGAACACAAGCTCCTTATGCTGTTCAATTTTCCTGGGAACATCTTCATCTTCGATGGAAAATGCCTCTGCTTTTGGATCATATTCCTGTAAAAATTTTTCGATACAATATTTTGAATTTCCCGTTCCGCTGAAATATAATCCTAACATCATTTACCTCTCTTATAATTCCTCTGAAGCCCTGTTAGCATTAAAAATGCTGTTACAGAATCATCCCAAGACTCGCTATTATCTGGTTGAGACCTCGTATAAAGCGGATTTCCACAGATTTGGTTACACACCCTTAGCTGGGCGCGCAACTGAACGTTATGTTATTTAGGCTTCAACTTTTTTTATCCAGAAAACCTATAACAGAAAAAATAAGTCCAATTATCCCAATTATAAGAGTTGCCCACTCCATTCCAGATGAACAGCAACTAAATACAAGGGCAAATAATAATATAGCTATTCCTAATCCAATTTTTTTCATTTCAAAATTCTCCTTTGCACCTTCTAAACTGTCAACTGTAAAAGCATTGTACAGCGTTCCGGCTTTCGCAGGGAATGCGCGTCTGGTATCCGTCAATATACCTGAGGAGCTCCATTGCCGCATTTAGTATACCTGTACTGTTTTCTAATGCTTAGTTCTGGCCCATATGGCGTATATTCCCATATGGTTGACAAAGCCTGCCTGCACCCGGTTCGTTTCGCAGCACCTGTCTCTCCAACTTATTCTAATCAAAAATAAGTTCGAAATATGGTTCATCCACAAAGCCTGTATCTTCATACTGCCTGAACCCACATTGAACAAGGCCGCATTTCTTTGTCATGTTTAATGAAGCCTGATTGTCAGGGTGAACTGAAGCGTATATATATGTAGCCTTTTTGCCGGCCTTGAGCCATTCAACGTATGCTTTCAAAGCTTCTGTACCATAACCCTGATGCTGGTATTCTCCTGCAAGGTGAATAATGAGCTCAACATGAAGCGGGTCCTCCTCGTCAGGCTCTCCTCCACAAATACCCAAAAGCCTATCATTTTTTATTACTGCAAAAATCGCATTGCCATACGTGTTATACTGCCCCCGGTTGTATTCTATAATCTCAGGAATCTGCTTTCTTACAATTGCGCCCCCACAGAAACGCATTGTCTCTGTGTTGCCCCAAACTTTGTTGAAAAGTTCATCCAAATCCCCCTGTTCAAGCAACCGAAAGCCTAACCTTTCTGATCCAAATATCATTGTTTTCACCTGTAAATTCAAATCTAAATCAGTCTCTTTAATTTTAATTCAAAAGAAGGATATGTGACATACTCCATATAGATTGGCCTGCCCGCATACTCTAAATAGGCTTTATACCTTTCGATAATCGCCGGAGCTTCTATCAAATCCAATACTTTATCCTTTACCACATACATGGATTCCGAATTTTCTTCAGATGGCCCTGGAATTCCCCCTTTTTCTGTGCATATGAAGTCGAGCATTATCTTAGTTGGTATTTCTTTGATTCCATTATAACCGGGGTCTTTTCCGGTATTGGAAGAAATACAAAATACTTCCTTAACCTCAATATCAACGCCGGCCTCTTCCATGATTTCTCTTTTTACAGCATCAATTACATTTTCCCCAACTTCAACCTGCCCTCCCGGAAAAACCCAGCCTGTATTATTTCCCATAAAAATGCCCTTCCTATTCTGAACATTTCAGCCCTGCTCTTTTTTCCAATGCTATCGGAAAAAATTCACGTATAATTGGATACGTTAAGTTATCAGGCAGAGAATCAAAGAGTCCGATCTTCCCCATTTCACTGTAGTCCGGCAAATCGCCCAAAGTATGAATAACTGCAAAATATACCTGTCCATTCCCTTTATAGTGATAGCCATTCAATTCCGCATCTATGTAATAATCGCAGAGCGGCTCAATATCAAAATTAATCGCCCCGGTTTCTTCAAATAATTCTCTTTTTGCGGCCTCCATGGGTGTCTCGCCATTTTCTATCCAACCGCTGGGGTGCTCCCACGTATTCCGCTGTTTATGCATGCAAAACACCCATTTTCCCCTATATATCGCCATAATATCTGCGGAAAAATAATTTCCAAGTGTATTAAAAGGACGGGCATAACACTCCATAAAAACACCTCACTGTTTTTGTATTGCTCTCCATCAGAGCTTTTCTGTTTACTGCCGTCTGTCTCTGTACCTTCTTCGTGGAACTGTACAAACAGCTTTTTCTCCACAACCTGTAATTTATATTATTGTGCCAGTTTCTTCAGTCTGTCACCGGTAAGTCTATACACTGTCCAATCAGACATCGGCTCTGCATCAAGTGATAAATAAAAATCTATGCTTGGTTTATTCCAATCGAGACAGCTCCATTCCAACCGGCCGCACTTACGCTCGACGGCAATTTCCGCAAGTTTTTTTAGAATGGCTTTTCCATATCCTTTTCCTCTGTACTCCGGTAAAACAAATAAATCCTCCAGATACAAGCCTGCCCTGCCTAAAAAGGTAGAAAAATTATGAAAAAATAGAGCAAAGCCGACTTCCTTGCCGTCAACAACCGCAAATATTACTTCTGCCTTTTGCCTGTCAAAAATCCATTCCTCCAGCATAATTTCATCTGCGATTACCTCATCCAGCATCTTTTCATATACAGCCAGTTCTTTTATAAATCTCAATATCAGCGAAACATCTTTTCGCTGCGCATATCTGAACTTTAATCCCACACTCATAATTTTATATTCTCTCCGGTAAATTCTAATTGAACAAAATCGCTGCGCGATGGCCTGCCAAGGCTATGGCATAGCGATTTTCTCTTTTCTATAACAAAAGCAGTGG
>PPYE01171176.1_pt1 | contig 17802 bp, 18 predicted proteins | sample 1559881 | NCBI WGS metagenome assembly PPYE01 (sample SAMN08240022, study PRJNA423297) | Human gut metagenome, whole genome shotgun sequencing project. | reverse complement strand
CCTCTTTAGCTCAGTTGGCCAGAGCACGTGATTTGTAATCTCGGGGTCGTTGGTTCGAATCCGACAAGAGGCTCAGAAAAAGAAAAGGTGATACGAAATGTATCACCTTTTCTTTTTTAATTAATAATGAAAAATTAAAGAATTAAAAATTAAAATCTGCACATCGGCTTGCCCTTGAATCCAACTATATTTGTACCTTTGCACATTATTTCTAAGAAAGATGACAGAAAATAGAGGTTACACGCAACGATACGCAATGCTGTTCGGTACCTATATGGGAGGTTTTTGGATATTGAAGTTCATACTCTTTCCGGTGGGACTGTCGGTTCCTTTTTTACTTTTCCTTTTCATGGGACTCACGCTATGCGTACCTTTTATGGGATATTATTATGCACGGATGTATCGTAATCAGGTATGCGGAGGCGGCATCAGCTTTCTGCATGCATGGATATTCACCGTTTTCATGTATATGTTTGCCGCGCTGCTTGCCGCTGTGGCACACTACATCTACTTCAGGTTCATAGACCACGGATATGTGATAAACACGTGCGAAACGATGGTAGACACGCTTGCCCAAAGCAACATGCCGGGAATGGATTCGTACATCGCCACCTATCAGGAAGCTCTGGAGACAGCCCGACTGCTCAGTCCTATCGACATTACGCTACAGATGATATCGTCCAATGTGTTTTGGGGTTCGATACTGGCTTTCCCCACCGCCTTGTTCGTGATGAGACGCAAGAAAGACAACGCTCCGGCAAAGTGACGGAACAGTAAAAAGAAATGTTATTTCAATTGTAAATAGAAAAATCATACATCAATGGATATTTCAGTTGTCGTACCACTATATAATGAAGAAGAATCACTCCCCGAACTGTTCGCATGGATTGAGCGGGTGATGAATGCCAACGGTTTTTCATACGAAGTGATTTTCGTGAACGACGGAAGTACCGACCGTTCCTGGCAGGTAATCGAACAATTGCAGGCACAAGCTCCGGACAAGGTACGGGGCATTAAGTTCCGCCGCAACTACGGGAAGTCGCCGGCATTGTTCTGTGGTTTCGAACAAGCACAAGGCGACGTCGTGATAACCATGGACGCCGACCTGCAGGACAGCCCCGACGAAATACCCGAACTCTACCGCATGATTACCCAAGACGGCTATGACCTCGTATCGGGCTGGAAGCAGAAACGTTACGACCCGTTGTCGAAGACCCTCCCCACCAAATTGTTCAATGCCACCGCCCGCAAAGTATCGGGCATCAAAAACCTGCACGACTTTAATTGCGGACTGAAGGCGTATCGCAAAGAGGTGGTCAAGAATATAGAAGTATACGGCGAAATGCACCGCTACATCCCTTACCTGGCCAAGAACGCCGGCTTCAAGAAAATCGGCGAGAAAGTGGTGCACCATCAGGCACGCAAATACGGAAAGACCAAGTTCGGGCTGAACCGTTTTGTAAACGGGTATCTGGACTTGCTTTCCCTTTGGTTCCTTTCCCGGTTCGGCATCAAGCCCATGCACTTTTTCGGATTGCTGGGTTCGCTGATGTTCATCTTCGGCTTCATAGCCGTGGTCATAGTGGGTGTCAGCAAGTTGTACTACATGCACCATGGCATGCCCTACCGCCTTGTGACGGACTCTCCCTACTTCTACCTCTCGTTGACCTCCATGATTATCGGCACACAACTGTTCGTGGCAGGATTCCTCGGAGAGCTGATTTCACGTAATGCCCCGGAACGAAACAAATATCAAATAGAGAAAACCATTTAACGATGAAAAAATTAGTCAGACTTGTCATACTCGGAGCTATCCTTTGCCCGATAATAAGCATAGCTATCTCCTGCTCGGAGGAGGCAGATTGCTCCATGACGGCACGCCCCATGGTGAATTGCATTCTTTATAGAGTAGACCCCGAAACCCAATACGTGGAGAACGACACGCTCGACTCGCTCACCGTCACAGCATACGGCACCGACTCCATCATCATCAACAACCAGAAGAAGGTACACGACATCTCCCTGCCACTGCGCTATACGGAGGATTCCACCAAGCTGATATTCAAGTATAGCCGGACCAAGAGTGACACGATGGTGATACGCCACACCAACACCCCCTATTTCCTATCGATGGATTGCGGCTATCAGATGAAGCAGGCCATCACAAGCGTAACGTGCACCCGCATCTCTCTGGACTCGATATACATCAAAGACAATGAAGCAGGCATCTATGGAAAGGAAAATCTTAAGTTATTCTATTAGTCTGGCACTCTGCCTGCTGATGTTCCTCCCCCTACGGGCGCAGAACGGGAATCCTACCGTCCCCCCCCAGGGAGCACCTCCCAAGAAGGAGAAGAAGGACGCGAAAGAAGAAGTGCACTATCCGTTATACAACGGCATGTCCGTCGGCTTGGACTTGTGGGGAATCGGAAGTTCCGTATTTGGAGGAGATTTCCTGAGTTCCGAAGTGGCCGTGGATGTAAACCTCAAGAACCGCTTCTTCCCTATTGCCGAACTGGGATATGGCTCCACGGACACCTGGAGTGACAAAGGCATACACTACAAAAGCAACGCCCCCTACTTCCGCATAGGAATGGACTATAACACGCTATACAAGAAGCAGCACGGACACATGCTACTCGTAGGCTTGCGTTACGGTGTAAGCAGCTTCAAGTACGATGTAGACGCCTTGGGACTGGACGACCCGATATACGGTGGCATCGTAGGCAATCCGAATCTGGACGACGAGATATGGGGAGGCAGCCTGCCCTATAACCATAAAGGAATGAAAGGCTCCATGCAATGGGCGGAATTTTGTGTCGGTATCCGGGCGCACGTCTGGAAGGCATTGTACATGGGCTGGTCACTACGCTTCAAGTTCAAATTGTCTGCCTCGGCCGATGAATACGGTGACCCGTGGTATGTGCCCGGTTTCGGGAAATATGGCTCCAACACGATGGGAGTAACCTATACGATAACTTATAAACTACCTCTTTAAGCGACTTATGACAGGGTTAGAGATTTGGCTACTGGCCGTAGGACTTGCGATGGATTGTTTCGCCGTTTCTATAGCCAGCGGAATTATATTGAAACGCGCCCGGCTGCGCCCTATGCTGGTGATGGCCATCAGCTTCGGCTTTTTCCAGGCTTTGATGCCTCTGCTGGGATGGATAGGCGCCAGTTTTTTCAGCCACCTGATAGAAAGTATTGACCATTGGATTGCATTCGGTATCCTTGCCTTCCTGGGCGGACGCATGATAATGGAATCCTTCAAGGACGAAGATTGCAAGCACGAGTATGACCCTACCAGCCTGAAGGTGGTGCTCGCTCTGGCCGTGGCAACCAGCATCGATGCATTGGCGGTAGGTGTTTCGTTTGCATTCCTCGGTATCAAGCAATTCTCGGCTATTCTTTCCCCCATCGGCATTATCGGTTTTGTATCATTCGCCTTGTCGATGGTCGGCCTGATGTTCGGCATCCGTTTCGGATGTGGCATAGCCCGCAGACTGCGCGCCGAACTTTGGGGAGGGATTATCCTCGTCATCATCGGTACCAAGATATTGGTAGAGCATCTCTTCTTTTAATTAAAAAGTAAAAACTCAGATAGGATATGGAAAAGAAAGTACAACGGAATTTTTTATGGATTGCCCTACTGGTACTGGGAACCATCTGGATACTTGCCCGCCACAACCAAGTCACTCCTTATCAGACGGATAACGGACTGATATTCGGTACGGTATATAAAGTGACTTATCAATGTGACCAAAATCTGAAGGCGGAGATAGAAGCGGAACTCAAACGTTTCGACGGTTCCTTGTCCCCTTTCAATGACACGGCGACCATTACGCGCATCAACCGCAACGAGGACATTGTGCCCGACACATTCTTTACCAACGTCTTCCGACGTAGCATGGAAATCTCCCGGGAGACCGATGGTGCCTTCGATATCACCGTTGCCCCTCTTGCCAATGCCTGGGGATTTGGGTTCAAGAAGGGTAACTTCCCCGACTCTGCCATGATAGACAGCCTGCTGGAGATGACAGGATACGAAAAAGTAAAATTGTCCGATGAAGGGAAAGTGGTGAAAACAGACTCGCGTATAATGCTCTCGTGCAGCGCTGTGGCAAAAGGATATGCAGTAGATGTCATAGCCCAACTTCTGAAGAAGAAGGGTATCCGCAACTTTATGGTCGATATAGGCGGAGAAGTGGTTGTTCACGGGCAAAACCCTCAAAATGGACCTTGGCGCATCGGTTTGAACAAGCCGATAGACGACTCACTGGCAGTGAACCAGGAACTGCAAGCAGTGCTGCTAGTCACGGATTTAGGCATGGCTACATCGGGCAATTATCGCAACTACTACTATAAAGACGGAAAGAAATATGCGCATACCATCGACCCGCGTACCGGCTATCCGGTACAGCACAGCATCTTGTCAGCCACCGTCATTGCCAAAGATTGCATGAGTGCAGACGCCTATGCCACGGCATTCATGGTGATGGGGCTGGAAGAAGCAGAACGCGTGGCGGATGCACATCCGGATATCGACGCCTGTTTCATTTATACGGATGAAGAAGGAAAGCTTCAAACGTTCTTAACAAAAGGAATGGAGAAGTATATGAAATAATGTGCAAATGCGATTAACCCATCATTTATAAAATACAAAATATACCGCCAGTACCAGACATACAAAAGCGGCAAAATGATTCCAATGCAGCGTTTCCCCCTTGAAAAGAACCGTTGTGAACACCGTAAAGATAATCAAAGTGATTACTTCCTGAATCACTTTGAGTTGCATCAATGAGAACGGGCCTCCATTGCCTAAAAAGCCTATCCGATTGGCCGGAACCTGGCAAGAATACTCTGCCAAAGCTATTACCCAGGAAAACAGCACCACGGCATACAACGGCCAGTTGGAGATGACTTTTGTCTCTTGTAGCTTCAGATGCCCATACCAGGCAAACGTCATGAAAATATTAGATACAATCAATAGCAAAATGGTATAAAATGCTTTCATATAGTGATTAATGATTAGTGATTAATGATTAATGATTGCAGGCAGCAATTCCTCTTGCACATTCGTCATACTCCCCCATAGACTATAGCGTGCCTCAGGATTCATTTCCTCCAATTGTTTCAGAATGCCTTTCATTGCACTACGGCTGGATTGTGACTCATACGGACAATTCTTCACCTGCTTACGATACCCCCTCACTTGCGCCAACTCCATCAAATCCGCCTCATGTACCAGACACATCGGACGGATAATCGTCATATCAAACTTCTTCATTACCAGCCGGGGGGGCATAGAGCTGAACGCTCCCTGATAGGTGATATTCATCAGCAAGGTCTCCAGAATATCATCCATGTGATGGCCTAACGCGATTTTATTGCATCCCTGCTCCTTGGCTACGGTAAATAATGCCTTCCGCCTATTCCAAGAGCAAAGAAAACAAGGAGACTTGCGGGTATCTGTCGTGGCATCAAACTCCGTTTCAAAGAGAACAAAAGGCACTCCCCACGACTCTACGTACTCCCTCAGATAGTCCACATCGCTTTGATAAGGTATATTCTTCATCACTACATGTACGGCGACAACGGAAAAACGGGGTTTATAGACACGGGCACGCCGTGCCAACAATTCCACCAGCGCCAAAGAGTCCTTGCCTCCCGAAAGCCCGATAAGAATCTTATCGCCGTCCTCTATCAGCCCATATTCCACCACACCTTTGCTAAACCGCTTGTCTATGCGGCGCAACATCTTTTCTTCTTCAGTAAATCGTGCCATTGATACGAGTTATGAGTTATAAGTTATGAATTATAGCTCTTCCGGTTGCAAAAGTAAGGCAAAAGAACGATTTAAAGAAGAATTAACAAAATAGAATTACGGAAACCAGCTTTATTCACGATAAATTTGTATTTTTGACCTTCTGAACAATCAGCATGTATCAATATGAATAAAAAATATATCCTTTTCTTTCTATTCGGCCTTTTGAGCATAACAATTTCCGCACAAAGCCTGGCAGAAGCCAAAGCCTTGTACGAGAAGGGAGAATACGAAGAAGCCAAGCCCACTTTCAAGAAACTCGTCAAGACACAACCTGGCAATGGAAATTACAACCTATGGTACGGTGTATGTTGCCTGGAAACCGGCGAACCCGCAGAAGCCTTGAAACACCTGGAAAGCGCCGTCAAGAGACGCGTCCCCAGCGGGCAACTCTATTTGGCCCGGGCATACAATGATTTATATCGGTTCGAAGAAGCCATCGAGACTTATGAGACCTACATTTCCGACCTGAGAAAGAGAAAACGCTCCACCGAAGAGGCCGAACAATTATTGGAAAAAAGCAAATCCAACTTGCGCATGCTGAAAGGCGTGGAAGAGGTCTGCTTCATCGACAGCTTTGTGGTAGACAAGGAAAAATTCCTGGATGCATACAAAATCAGCCCCGAATCGGGCAAGCTGTTCATGTACGACACCTACTTCAATGATTCCGGTAAGGAAGGCGGAACGGTATACGAAACGGAGCTGGGCAATAAGCTATATTATAGCGAAATGCAACCGGACAGCACCCTCAGTATCCTTTCGCGCAACAAGTTGCTGGACAAATGGAGTGATGGCAGCTTGTTGCCCGGAAGCATCAACGAGGCCATGAATGCAGACTATCCCTATGTACTTACGGACGGTATCACTATCTACTATGCTTCGGATGGCCCTGGCTCGATGGGAGGATATGATATTTTCGTCACCCGTTACAATACGAATACCGACTCCTATCTGATGCCGGAAAATGTGGGCATGCCGTTCAATTCGCCCTACAACGACTATATGTACGTCATCGACGAATTCAACGACTTGGGATGGTTTGCCTCCGACCGCTACCAGCCGGAAGGCAAAGTGTGCATCTATGTATTCATTCCCAACTCATCCAAGCAAGTGTACAACTACGAAGGGATGGACCCGGACAAGATGATATCATTGGCGCAACTTCACTCTATCAAGGACACATGGACGGACACCGATGCGGTAGAGGCCGCCCAAGAAAGACTTCGGACTGCTGCCAACGCAAAGCCGCAGACCACCAAGAAGCATGATTTCCAATTCATCATTGACGACCACTCCACCTACTACCAGCTGGACGATTTCCGCTCCCCGCAGGCCAAAGCCTCGTATGGCAAATACAATCAGCTGGAGCAGAGCTACAAACAACTGCAGGAGAAACTGGAAGATATGCGTTCGGAATACTCCCGAGCCAACAAGCAGGAAAAGGACAAGATGTCCGCCGCCATCCTCGACCTGGAGCAACGTGTACGGCAATTGTCCACTGAGATGGAGCAAACTGCCATTCAAGTGCGCAACCTGGAAAAACAAGCCACCAAATAAAGACAACTATGGATATACTCATTATCGCCTCATTGATTATAGGAGCAGTAATCTTGTTCTTAGTGGAATTATTCGTAATTCCGGGCATCAGCGTTGCCGGTTTTCTGGCAGGAGGTTGCATCATCTTTGCCAACTACTATGCCTTTGCCTATATGGGCACCACGGCAGGTGTCATTACGCTTATCATATCTGCCCTGGCTTGTATCGGCTCGTTGGTATGGTTCATGCGCTCCAAGACACTCGACAAAATTGCATTGAAAAAAAACATCACCTCCAAAGTAGACCGTAGTGCCGAGGAAAAAGTCAAGGTAGGCGATATAGGCGTAACCACTACCCGCCTGGCTCTTATCGGCTATGCCGAAATCAACGGAGACATCGTGGAAGTAAAGTCATCAGACGGCTTCCTGAACGAAAAGACTCCGATTATCGTAGACCGTATTGCCGACGGAGTCCTCTTAGTGGAACGGCTCAAGCAGTGAAATTTCTGAAATCAACCTATTATTTATAACTAACAATTAATATTTAATCTCATGGGTCCAAGCACAATGTATTTAACCGCCTTCCTCATTATAGGAGGCATTATTTTCCTGGTACTTTTCTTCCATTATGTACCGTTCTTCTTGTGGCTGTCTGCCAAAGTATCGGGAGTAAACATCTCGCTGGTACAACTTTTCCTGATGCGCATCCGTAATGTCCCTCCTTATATCATTGTGCCCGGCATGATTGAAGCTCATAAAGCAGGATTGCAAAACATCACGCGCGACGAACTGGAAGCGCACTACCTTGCCGGAGGTCACGTAGAGCGGGTGGTACACGCACTGGTATCCGCCTCTAAAGCCAATATCGAGCTGCCGTTCCAGATGGCAACCGCCATCGACCTTGCCGGCCGTGACGTATTCGAAGCCGTACAGATGTCCGTTAACCCCAAAGTAATTGACACCCCTCCCGTGACAGCTGTTGCCAAAGACGGTATCCAGCTGATTGCCAAGGCCCGTGTAACGGTGCGCGCCAATATCCGCCAATTGGTGGGCGGTGCCGGAGAAGACACGATTCTGGCCCGTGTAGGCGAGGGTATTGTGTCTTCCATCGGTTCGTCAGAGAATCATAAGTCTGTATTGGAGAATCCGGATTCTATCTCCAAACTGGTATTGCGCAAGGGGTTGGATGCCGGAACAGCATTCGAAATTCTGTCCATTGACATTGCTGATATTGACATAGGTAAGAATATCGGTGCCGCCCTGCAGATAGACCAAGCCAATGCCGACAAGAACATTGCTCAAGCCAAGGCAGAGGAACGCCGCGCCATGGCCGTAGCCACAGAGCAGGAAATGAAGGCAAAGGCCCAGGAAGCCCGTGCCAAAGTTATCGAGGCAGAAGCGGAAGTACCCAAGGCCATGGCCGAAGCATTCCGCAACGGCAATCTGGGTATCATGGACTATTACCGGATGAAGAATATAGAAGCCGACACTTCCATGCGCGAAAACATTGCCAAACCGACGACGGGCAATACCAGCCAGCCGTTGAGTAAATAACCCGGAAAGTAACTGACGAAACGCCGGAACCGGTGAACAAGAATCGGTTCCCGGCGTTTCTATTTATAAACAAAAGATTAAAGCCTCAAGCATATGAAGAAATATTTCGCCTCTTCCGAACTGATCATCAATGAAGACGGTTCTGTATTTCATCTTCACGTAAAGCCCGAATGGCTGGCAGACAAAGTCATCTTGGTAGGCGACCCCGGACGGGTGGCACTGGTTGCCTCCCATTTCGAGAACAAGGAATGTGAAGTGGAAAGCCGCGAGTTCAAGACTATCACCGGTACTTACCAGGGGAAACGTATTACGGTGGTTTCCACCGGTATCGGATGTGACAACATCGATATCGTGATGAACGAACTGGATGCCCTGGCAAACATCGATTTCGAGACGCGCGAAGAAAAGCCCCATCTGCGTAGCCTTGAGCTGGTACGTATCGGCACCTGCGGCGGCTTGCAACCCTACACTCCGGTAGGCACATTCGTATGTTCTGAAAAGTCCATTGGTTTCGATGGGCTGCTCAACTTCTATGCCGGACGCAACTCCGTGTGCGACCTGCCCATGGAGCGTGCCTTCCTCAACCATATGGGATGGTCCGGCAACATGTGTGCCCCTGCCCTCTACGTCATTGATGCAAGCACTGAACTGATAGACCGCATCGCACAAAACGACATGGTACGTGGCGTAACGATTGCCGCCGGGGGCTTCTTCGGACCTCAAGGACGCGAGTTACGCGTGCCGCTTGCCGACCCACATCAGAATGAGAAGATTGAAAAATTTGAATACAACGGCTACCGTATTACCAACTTCGAGATGGAAAGTTCTGCCCTGGCAGGCTTGAGCCGTCTGATGGGGCACAAGGCCATGACGGTATGCATGGTCATTGCCAACCGCCTGATAAAAGAAGCTAACACGGGATACAAGAATACGATAGATACTCTTATCAAAACAGTACTCGACCGTATCTAAGTATCCTTCAAGAAATGCTCCTCCCTTTCCTTCAGCCAATCCTAGGAGTAGGGTTTAGTAATGACTTCATCACATCCTGCCTGACGTGCCCGTTGCTGGTCTGTATAGTGTAGCAATGTCCTGCTATACCCACAATGGGCACAGAGGCGGATTAGGCTTTATAAGCATCTATCCATTATCGATTTGCACAAAGTTACGATAAAAGCCCATAAGTTGAATCACCATCTCTCTTTTTTGTAAAGAAACCATTATCTTTGCTGAATAAAAATAAGCCGGATAAAATGAACCAAGATACCATTTGTGCCATAGCCACCGCCCAAGGGGGAGCCATAGGATGCATCCGTGTCTCCGGACCGGATGCCATAGAGATAACATCCCGCATATTTACCCCTGCCCGGAAGGGGAAGAAGCTGAAGGATGCCAAGCCATACACACTTACCTTCGGTCATATCCATGAAGAAGAAAACATCATAGACGAAGTACTTGTAAGCTTATTCCGTGCCCCCCACTCGTACACGGGCGAGGATAGCACGGAAATCATGTGCCACGGTTCGAGCTATATTCTTCAGAAGGTGTTGCAATTGCTCATCGGCAATGGTTGCCGCCTGGCCGCTCCCGGTGAGTACACGCAACGGGCCTTCTTGGGCGGCAAAATGGACCTAAGCCAGGCCGAAGCCGTGGCCGACCTCATCGCCTCCACCTCTGCCGCCACTCACCGCCTCGCCATGAGCCAAATGCGCGGTGGGTTCAGTAAAGAGCTGGCCTCACTACGCGACCAATTGCTGCACTTCACATCACTCATAGAACTGGAGCTGGACTTCAGCGACCACGAAGAACTGGAATTTGCCGACCGCTCCGAGCTATGTCTCCTAGCAGACGGCATAGAGCAGGTAATTTCCCGTTTAGTACAATCCTTCAGTGTAGGCAATGCCATCAAGAACGGCGTGCCCGTAGCCATCATCGGCGAAACGAACGCTGGTAAATCCACCCTGTTGAATGCACTACTAAACGAGGAACGAGCCATTGTAAGCGACATACACGGGACAACCCGCGATGTGATAGAAGACACAGTCAATCTTGGTGGGATAACTTTCCGATTTATTGATACGGCAGGCATACGCGAAACGAACGACACCATCGAGAACCTAGGAATTGAGCGAACCTTCCAGAAATTGGAGCAGGCGGAAATCGTGCTCTGGATAGTTGATGCCACGAATGCCGTCTCACGGATACCACAACTAACTACCCAGATACTTCCCCGTTGCGAAGGGAAACGGCTCATTCTCGTATTCAACAAGACCGATTTGGTGCAAGATGCCTCAACCATCCCCAACTCCAGTTTCACCGTGGCCGCTACTAATGTGCAATGCATCTCCATCTCTGCCAAAGGACGTACCAACCTCGACAAGCTTCAGCAAATGCTAATCTCTGCCGCTAACCTGCCCACGGTTACCCAAAACGATGTCATTGTCACGAATATACGCCACTACGAGGCTTTGACCCATGCCTTGGAAGCCATCCACCGGGTCCAACAAGGATTAGCAGAAAATCTATCCGGAGATTTTGTTTCACAAGATATCCGCGAATGCATTTTCCATCTAAGCGATATTGCAGGGGAAGTTACGAACGATATGGTACTTGGGAATATTTTCGAACATTTTTGCATCGGCAAGTAACTATCTGATTATCAATGAGTTAAATTGATTATAATCGATTGGTATGGCGCTCTTTACGGGCGCCTTTTTTGTTGCTCAAGTATCGTTGATAATCGTTGCTAAGCCTTTTTACGCCATTTTTTGTACCTCCTGTGTACCTCACAAGCCAAAAACAGGGTTTACTGCCTGCCAGATGGTGGATAACTTGGAACGCCTTGGAACGCTGTGGTACGCAATGAAACAGATTTGGCGAAATAAAAAGATAATTAAAATGGCTAGTAACATTGAAATTCAAAAGAAATGCGAGTGGTGTGGCACTATTTTTACCGCCCACAAGATCACTACCGCATACTGTTCACACAGGTGTGCAAACCTCGCATACAAAGATCGAGTTAGAAAAAAACGAATTCAAGAATTCCACTTGAAACACGATGCAGAATTAAAACCTAATTCTGAAAAAGAGTTCTTAACCCCTACTGAAGTTGCCGCATTTTTAGGTGTAGGCCGTACCTCAATTTATCGGTATATCAAAAACGCGAAAATCAAAGCAGTCAGATTTGATGGGAAAACTCTTGTACGGCGTTCGGATATTGATAAGATGTTCGACTACATTATTGCTTCCAATAATGAGAATAAGCCCAAAGAGAAAACTCCAATATCAGATTTCTACACCACAGCTGAAGTCAAGGAAAAGTATGGCGTAAAGGATTCCTGGATATTTCACATCGCTAAGGAACATAATATTCCACGAACCTTTCAACGTGGGAAAACCTATTGGAGCAAAAAGCATGTTGATGACTACTTTGCGAAGAAAGCTCCTGATCCCGAAATCAAGGAATGGTACAGTACGCAAGACATGCAGGAGAAGTTCGGCATGACACTAACGGCCATCTATTCTTTTGTATCAAAGAATGCCATTCCCAAAAAGAAAGTCGGAATCATGGTGTACTACTCCAAGAAGCATGTGGACATTGCCAAAGGTCTCATAGCTCCCGAAGAGCCCAAATACTACACCATTGCCGAAGCTATGGAGCGATTCAATCTGACACGGGACCAACTCTACCATTATGTGAAATACCATAATATTCCCCGCATCAAGATCGGTAAATATACCAAGATCCTGTTTGCAACAAAAACAAGTATTAATCAAAAAACAATATAGCTATGACACTTACATGCACCAACGTAACTTTGAGACAAAAGCCATTGCGTAACGACCGCATATCTCTTTATCTGGATTATTACCCAGCCATCCGCAATCCTTATACGATGAAGATGAGTCGTCGGGAATTCCTCGGCATCTATATCTATGCCAAACCCAAGAACGAGCAGCAAAGAATGTTCAATCAGGACATGCTGAACAAGGCAGAGGCAATCCGCTGTATCCGTGTCCAGTCACTTATCAATGAAGAATTTGGGTTCCTAGACAAGAACAAGCAAAAGGTAGATTTCCTTGCCTACTTCCGGACAAAGGCACGGGAAAAATATGAGAAATGGGATTGTGTTTACAACCACTTCGAGAAATTTGTCGGTGGCAAATGCACCTTTGGCGATGTTACCGTGGAACTGTGCGAAAAGTTCAGGGATTACCTGCTCAAATGCAAACAGATTAATCACCCCAATGCTTATATCTCACGCAATTCGGCAGCCGGCTATTATTCGACTTTCCGAGCTCTGCTGAAAATAGCTTATAAAGAGAAGATGTTGCGTGAGAACTTGAACGACTTTTTGGAAAAGATTGAATGGAAAGAGGTCAAGAAAGAGTATCTGACACTTGATGAAGTCAAGAAATTGGCAGCTACACCCTGCAAGATTCCAGTCTTGAAACAGGCCTCCCTGTTTGCCTGCATGACCGGTCTCCGTATCAGTGATATTCTGAAGTTGGACTGGCATGATTTTGAGGTTGGCCCAGACCAAGGCTACTACATTCGTATCTGTACCGAGAAAACAGAAACAGAAGCTACTCTCCCCATCAGTCAGGAAGCACTGGAGTTGTGTGGCGAATGGGGCACCGGAAAAGTCTTCAAAGGCTTAACTCGCTCCATGACCCATCATCCCCTGAAACAATGGATTTCCGAAGCCGGAATCAGGAAACACATAACCTTCCACTGCTTTAGGCATTCATACGCCGTCATCCAAATCTCTTTAGGTACAGACATTTACACAGTGTCGAAGATGCTAACGCATAAGAATGTCACCACTACACAAATCTATGCTGATTTGGTCAATTCAAAGAAACGAGAAACGGCGAATAAGATTTCTCTTAAATAATACTCAACTCTTTATAGAACAGAGGCTGTATCAAAATAGAAACGCTAAAGTAGAAATCTGATAGATTGAAACTTAGTAATAAAAAACCTCCTAATTTAGCCCTTATTTATTGTTATAGGACTAAAAGTAGGAGGTTTTTATGTTGGAGCTTAATATTGTAAGTAAGCTGATCTCTATTTCTTATTTTGAGACAGTTTCTGCTTTAATATCAACACATTTACATAAAATATAGTGGTACCAACATTCAAAGCCAAACATTATTGTATGGCCAATAAAAATGTCTTTATCTTATCATTAATTATTGAAGATCTAATATCGTTATACTTAACACCTAGTTCTGATGCCAATTTGTCCGTATCGACAAAATACATTAAATCTTTTGGATATAAAATACCTTTATTTAATAAAGAATCTAAAACCATCTTTCCTATTTTACTATTTCCAATTCTATTATCAATTTTTTCTTTATATCTTGCCAAATCTCCTTTACTATGAGAACGAAACATTAAAAGTACTCGTCTCATTTTTTGATATTTATTCATAATATCTTCTGAAACATCTACATAAGATGTTTCAGATTTATATCGAATGAACGGATATGATAATTGATTTCGACAAATTAATTGAAACTGTTCTTTAGTAACTTTACCCTTATTAGTTAATGAAGGAAGAGTTCCCTTTTCACTACACCCTATTATAAAATCCTGACATTCAAAGATAATGGTGTCATCTTGTGTTCCAATATTTAATAAAATTTCAGAAGCTGTACATGAAATTGTATCACATTTAATATATATAGGAGAAGAACAATCTATTTTGTTTGCTGATAATTCTATCTTTAGAGGCATATCTATAAATATATTAGATATATCACTTCCCAGAGTTATAGTATCAGATTTTTTTGTTTTTACTATATAAGAATAATTCTCTAGCTCACTGTCTGCTTTGAAAAAATTCAACTCTCCAATTAAATTATCAGTTGTTTTATCTAGATTTTGCATTATTAATTCCATTGAAGAATAATGTCCCTTTTTATCTAATGCCTTTAATGATTCGAATAAAAATGGGACAAAATCTTTTTCAACAATTCTTTCTATATTTATAATTTCATCATAAATATAGAAAAGCATATACGCATTTCTAAATACTCTTCTTAAATACCGATATACACGATCTTTGTATTCTTTATTTTCAATTAATTTTGCAATAATATAACTTTCAAAAACAACATTTTGAATTTTTCCATTGGACAGAAAAGGGTGTTCATCTACCCAAGAACCTATTTGTTTATTATACTCTGTATCAAAATATAAATCTTTAGTAACATCTAAGTTAACATTTTCATTTAATTGTTTACATAATAACCTATAACATTGTTCTTCTATTGAATAAACTTTTATTAGAGCCTCATTTTGAAAGAGGGTATCTCTACCCTTTAGTAAAGTTGGCAATAATAATTTGTCTATTTTGTCCTTTTTTTCACGTATAAGAATCTTTTCAATAATATCAATAATCAACTTTACATCATACTTTTTGCCAGATTTTAAGTCTTCAAGCAAAGCATGATAATTATTATTCTCATTTAATAAGGTTGATATTGCAAGCAATACTGGGGCGTAACCTATAAACTGTAGATACTGTTTGTGATTTATTTCAGATTGATTTTTAAAAAAACCACCTATAGCATTAACAATATAATCCCTAACTGTATTATATTGCTCAACATATTTTTTTCTTGTCTCAGAACTTACATGCTTATCAATAAAATTTTTAGCAGATTCAATGGTAAAAGGTTCAATTTGAAGTAATGCCAATTTAACACCTTTCTCTTCTAAATACAATGTTACAATTTCAATAATATTAGTTCTGCCCAATAAAACGAACGGAACCTCTGTTGAATCAGAAGCCATTTTGATAATATTATCCAAAAAAGCATAAAAACCATCATCTGTCGTTTTTATATATCCTTCATCTAATGCATCGATTATCATTGAAGATTTTCCAGATTTTAATTTCTGAGAAAAATCCATGAAGTCTGATAATTCCATAGTGTTATAAAGCAACCCCGTTAACGAATTACTTGCAACTGGTTCATGTTTGCTTAAATCAAAAACAGGAATTCCTAAATCATAAGATAATTTTTCCGTTAAGGAAGTCTTACCTGTAGCACCAGCCGCCGAAATAAGGATAATATTCGCATCATCAAACGATTTTGTATTTTCACTTAACATCTGAATTGAAAATATTGGATCTACATATTGAGGATTTGAATGGTTTACTAATCTAAAAGAGTCGCTTTGCTGTATTGAATAAGTAAAATGCTCTAAGCTATTTTTATTAACCTTATTCTTTAATTTATATAAACTAATAGTATTATCTGTTGACATAAATATTGTATTTTAATTTGCTGTTACAAAAATAATATATTATTTATTGAAATTGCTATTCTTATCTTGCTAATTTGATTTTTCTCCCAATTTAATAACTTCCATTCTATAACTAGGAAATAAGTACCATATTGAGGACAAATGCTGCCACTTTCTTGGATTTATAACATGGTATCTATGAAATGACATATATTTGCGCACAAACAATTAGTAAATATCACTATGAATCAGAAAAGTATAGAACATATAGCACTTTATTCCCTTGTATTGGTAGGTACTCTTGTCGTTGGCGTTTTAGCTCGGCAGTTTGTTTTATCTAAAGGCGTTGACGACTTCAGTAGTAGTGTTGCATTTTTTGCAACAGTAATTGTCTTGATGGCAATCTATGCCAGCCTACAGACAACTTTCAATCAGTTTCTGCTGCCACGCATAGAAACTTTTCTGTTTCGTTTCCCTGCTTTTCAAAAGATGAAAAATCACAATGATACCGTTTCTGTTCCGGAAGCCTCTACAATCAAAGATTCAAACCAAGCTACGCCTGATGTCATTGAGTCTGCTCCTACCACTGAAGAAACAATCTCTGAACCCTCAGAATATGAAGTTATGCGAACCAACGCTATAGCAAAAAAGAATCGTGCTACTCAAACCAGATTGGAAAAGGTCCTCAGCTATACGAAGCAAACAATGGTTGCTTATATGAGTGAAGAAGATCTCAATCGTCTATGCACATACGTTGCAGAATATAGTACGGAAGATACCTTACAAAAGATATCGCCTGTAAAGGTTGATTCACAACTCAAAAGTATTGATATTATGCACTTTGGTTGGAATATCGGCAAGGCTTTTGGTAGAAAGCGTATTCATACAGCTACATTTATTAAAAATGTCTTTGCCCACACTCTTTGCGACGTGGAAATCTCAACTATTGAGCGTAAAATGTCACACACAGAATCTAAAACTAAGATTCATTTAAATAATCAATTAGTGTAATTTACCGTCTATTTTTTCTAACTATATCTTTTAGAGTGTCTATTGATATGTTGCTCCTATGCAATATTGCATGACAATTGGGGCAAACTGGTATGAGGTCATTCTCATAATCCACCTTATAACTTTTTCCTTTATTTTCAGAGATGGGAGTTATATGATGAACATGAATAAAATCCTTACCTAATTCTCCATATTCCTTTTCAAAATCAAACTGACAAATATTACAGATACATCCATATTTTTGTATACACATTTTTCTAGCTATCGGATTTCGTTCATATTTATTCACCAAAACTTGTTGTTTTGCGCCTTCATAATATTCATTCTCATATCTTGTGTTACTATCATTATCAAGAATCCAAAATTTTCTTTTTCTCTTTATCATTTTCCGAGGTATAATACCATTTTTTTTGCAGAAAACGAGATATTCTTTATCTATGCTTTTATCATATTCACAAGTATAACCGAGTATTTTATTTATAGCCTGAGTCGTTTTACTACCATGTTTACCATTATTCTTTATAAAATGAGTTCACTACTGTCCCGTAAAAGTGGATAATTAGTTCTTTGAAATTATTGAAATATAGTCAATTACGCGGTTTTTTAAAATG
>PPYE01433139.1_pt1 | contig 17805 bp, 22 predicted proteins | sample 1559881 | NCBI WGS metagenome assembly PPYE01 (sample SAMN08240022, study PRJNA423297) | Human gut metagenome, whole genome shotgun sequencing project. | reverse complement strand
CCCCTTCAGGGGGCCACCACAAGAGATAGACCCTTATAGGGTCTGGTCAAACCACCCGTTCAACGGGTGGTTTTGATTTCATACATTTTTCTTTGTCACCTTGTTTTTTTCTAAAAAATTCATTATAATTTCTTATATGTATTATGGCGAACAGCATGGGGAAAGGAAAGATGTTATATGATTATGCTGATTGCAAAAAACACCTTGATTGAAGGGAAACAGAAGGAATTTACAGAGCTGGCAGGAAAACTGGTTTTGGCAACGAGAAAAGAAGCCGGCTGCATTGCTTATGATTTGGTTGCAGACCAGGCAGATGCCTGCGTTTATTATTTTGTAGAAAAATATCGTGATATGGCTGCGCTGGAGGAACATCGCGCATCTGCGCATTTCCAGAATATCGTGCCGCAATTTGGCCCGCTGCGGACAAAGCCTTCAGAAGTTTCTGTTTGTGAAGTATTGCCGTTTACAGAGTGATAGAAAAGGGGATAGCGTATGGGACACCCGGTATTATATAGAAAACGTTTTATGCCGCAGGAAACCATTTTGCTGCGGGATGATATTTTGATTTATCAGGACGATAAGGTGATCGTAACAAAATGGAATGTATTTCGTCCGAAGGCAAAATTCAGCCACGGTGTATCCTGTTATTTTTTGGAAGACGGATATAAAGTCAGCAAATTTCTGAATGATCAACAGGAATTGGTATACTATTATTGTGACATCATTGACACCACCTATGATGCACAGGAAAACAGCTATCTTTTTACAGATCTGCTGGCGGACGTCATTGTCTATGAATCAGGCTTTGTAAAGGTCGTTGATTTGGCGGAATTGGCAGATATGCTGGATGAAGGCGTTATCACAGAAGATGTGGTGAAAAAGTGCCTGCGCCGGCTGGAAAAACTGCTGGAAATCATTTACGGAGGCAAATTTGGCGAGCTGACAAAATATCTGGAAATTGAGGGGAATTCATGAGTGAAAGTGTGCATAAGGGACATCGGGAGCGTATGCGCAAACGATTTATAACAGAAGGTGCCAAGGGTTTTGCTGACCATGAATTGCTGGAACTATTGTTGTATTATGCGGTGCCGCGAGGAGATGTAAATCCGCTGGCGCATAGAATGCTGGCGGAATTCGGTACACTTTCCATGCTGCTTTCTTCAGATCCTGCGGATATTAGTCGCAGATGTGGTGTGAAAGAGAGTACAGCTGTTTTGCTGGTTCTGCAAAGTGCTTTGGCGCATCGTTTGCAGCAGGAAAAATGGCGTGATAAGCCTGTTTTGGATTCAGTTTCCAAAGCAGGAGCCTTTGCTGTGGATTTGCTTTCTCATTACCATTATGAAAGATTTTATGTTTTGTGTCTGGATAATCGGAAACAGCTGATTCATAGCTGTATGATTTCAGAAGGCACAGTAGATGAGTCTGTGGTGTATCCCAGATTGGTTGTAGAGGTTGCCTTGCGTTATCAGGCATCTTCTGTGATATTGATGCACAACCATCCGGGAGGAACACTGATGCCTTCTTTTTCCGATGTGGAATTGACTGCCCGTATGGCAAGGATTCTGCATGAAATCGGCATAGAAGTGGCAGATCATATTATTGTTGCGGAAAATCAATATTTTAGTTTTCTGGAACATGATTACTTGAAAGAAAAATAAATAGGAGGTTTTCATATGAAAAAATTGTATCGTTCTAAAACGGATGTGAAAATATCAGGTGTATGCGGCGGTTTGGCGGAATACTTCAATATCGACGCGACACTGGTGCGCCTGGTTTGGGTTTTGGTATCTTTGCTGACCAGTGGGATCATTGGTTTGATCGTATATGTGGTATGCGTATTTGTAATTCCCGTTGATGACGGATATGTTGATGCCGAATTTAACGAAAAGAAATAAGTTCTTACAGAAAGAGAGGAAATGAAAGTGGAAGAAAAGAAAAGAATATTCAGTGGCATGCAGCCTTCTGGTATGATTACGTTGGGGAACTATTTGGGTGCGTTGAAAAACTGGACAAATTTGCAGGATGATTATGACTGTTTGTACTGCATCGTAGATATGCATGCTATTACAGTTCGTCAGGACCCTGTGAAACTACGTAAGCAGGCAAGAGATCTGCTGACACAGTACTTGGCAGTAGGCATTGATCCTGAAAAAAATACCATCTATTATCAGTCTCATGTATCCCAGCACGCAGAATTGGGCTGGATTCTGAACTGCTTTACCTATTTGGGTGAATTGAACCGTATGACACAGTTCAAGGATAAAGCTGCGAAACACGCAGACAATATCAACGCAGGTCTGTATACCTATCCTGTATTGATGGCAGCTGACATTTTGCTGTACCAGACAGACCTGGTGCCCGTAGGGGAAGACCAGCGTCAGCATTTGGAAATCACCAGAGATATTGCGGGACGTTTCAATGGCATTTATGGCGAAACATTCAAAATTCCCGAAGCATATATCGGCAAGGTTGGCGCAAGAATCATGTCCTTGCAGGAACCCACCAAGAAGATGTCCAAATCTGATGAAAACAAGAACAACACCATTCTGCTGATGGATGAACCCGCTGTTATCATGAATAAAGTTAAACGCGCGATGACTGACTCCGGCAGTGAAATCCGTCATGGTGAAGATAAACCTGGCATCACAAACCTGCTGAGCATTTACTGCGCATGCACAGGCAAAACGATGGAAGAAGCAGAAAAAGAATTTGATGGTGCAGGCTACGGTGCATTCAAAACTGCCGTTGGCGAAGCTGTTGTAGCGGAACTGGAACCTGTTCAGAAACGTGTGAAAGAATTAGAAAAGAACAAAGATTATCTGGACGAAGTCATTAAAAAAGGCGCGGAACGTGCCGGCAAACTGGCAGCCAGAACACTTACAAAAGTTCAGAAGAAAGTGGGATTCCCTCCTGCAATCCGCTGATCAGAAAACTGAAAATGGACGAGGTGCATGACACCTTGTCCATTTTTTATAGGAAACAAGGGATGTTTTGGGGAAAGTTGCATTTTCTGTCAAAATAAGGTATACTGAATCGGTATTCTGCGGAATAGAGGTGAAGCCGGTGAATCAGAAAACGCAAATGACGAAGCAGACTTTGGCAGAGAGTTTGAAGAAGCTGCTGCCGCACCATAGCTTTGAAAAAATTACAATCAAAGATATCACAGATGCGGCAGGATTTATCCGCCCAACGTTTTACAACCATTTCAAGGATAAGTACGATTTGGTGGAATGGATTTTCACTGAAGAAGTCATTCGTCCGGGAGAACAGCTTTTTGATGTGGGATTGTTTCGTGAGGGCATTCGTCTGATGCTTGCCAATATGGAAAAAGAAAAGGATTTTTATGTCCGTGCGGTAAAGATACAAGGGCAGAATTCTTTTCGGGATATTGTTTTTCAGTCATTTGTCACATTGATTCAGAAAGTCTTTGCAAAACGTACACCTTTCCCGGAAACAGTGCCTCATTTTTTCCGTCCAGAAATTCTGGCGGAGTACTATGCCAATGCGGAAACATTTCTGCTCATGAAGTGGCTGGAAAGCGGCATGCCTATTTCTGCGGAGGAAGTGGAAAAAGTCCACTGGTCGCTGATTACCGTTTCGTTTGAAGACGTTGTGAAAGAAGTCTCCGGCGAAGAAAAAGAAAATAGATAAAAGCCCTAAATTGTATAGGAAGCATAAACAAATATACAATTTTGTATGATAAATGAAAACAGCAATGAAAGACTGCATCTGTATGAGGCAGTCTTTTTTCTTTATACTGGAAAGAAGAAATGGGGTGAGGAAATGTCCGTTATGATATTTACATTGGTATTATGTGGATTGGCACTGGCAGCTTTTCGGTTGTCCGTTGCGGCCGGCGCCATTCAGGCGAATTTAACCAAAAGAAAAATGATTTGGCTGGGAGGAATCTTTGCGGCAGTACAACTTTTTTTGTTTTTGCTGGGAACTGGATTCCTGTGGAAATGGATTGATTTCCTCTCAATTTCTGGAAATATGGATCGCATGGCCAGAATAGGCAGCGTGATTTTTGCTATTCTTGGCTTTGTTATGATTTTCCTTGGGATACGGGAAAAAAGACTGGAAGAAAGTTGTGTCTATCCATGGTCTGTGGAGGGATTTGCGAAATATGCTTTCAAACATGGGATGATGTTTCTATGTGTGGGCTGTGCAGCGGTGTACTGTCTGCGAAGAACCTTTTGGTATGGAGCGGAAATTTTTCTGATCTTGTTTCTGGCTTCTGTGGTTGGTCTGGCTTATGGATATTGGCAGGGAATCAAGGGATGGAGGAAAATACGCATTGTAACAGGATGCGTTTGGATCATTGCGGCAGTTTGTCTTTGGTATGTTTAAAAAAGCATCATGAAATTTCATGATGCAATGGAAAATTACTTGTGTTTATAACCGGTGTAGAATGCCATAAATCCACAGAACAGCATTGCCCAAGCCCAAAAACGATGTTGTTTCATCTTGTTCACCTCTTTTCTTTATGAGTTAATCAAAACTAATTCTAGTTTACTATGACTTATTTATAGTGTCAAGAATTTACATATTTGTAAGATAAAATGTTTTCTTTTCTAAAAACTGTGTGATATGATGAAAAAAAGCAAGGCATAAAGAAAGGAGCGAATGGATATGTTATTGACAACAACAGAACAGGTTATGGGCAGAGAATATGATATTTTGGGTTTGGTAAAAGGTGCAACCATTCAGAGTAAAAATATTGGCAGAGATTTTGGCGCAGGTTTGAAATCCATTGTCGGCGGCGAATTGACAGGTTATACGGAAATGATGGAAGAAGCCAGAGATATCGCTATGCAGAGAATGGAAGAAGAAGCCAGACGTTTGGGGGCAGATGGGATTGTCGGCATTCGCTTTTCCACAAGTGCTATCATGCAGGGTGCTGCGGAAGTCATGGCATATGGCACAGCTGTAAAATTCAAATGATATAAAATGCAGGAGGGGGTGGAAGCAGTGTATTTACAGATTGATGAAAATGGCTATCAGTTTACAGAGGAACAGCCGGAAAATCGGGCGTACATCGGTATTTTTACGTATGATATGATGCAGGAGCAGGCACGTCTGCGAAACATTTCTTATCATGTTCTGGAGGACGCTCGACGTTTTGGTTTTGCCCGTTATGACAGTTTTGAAAATTATGACTGTATCAGTCTGGAAATGCCGGACTTCCACAATGTCCTCATCAGCCACGGCAGTGTGGTCATTTATCTGGAAAAAAACCACGCATTGTTTTTCACCTCCAAACCCCAGCACGTCAGACACCTTTTGCGGGATTGCGCCGAAGGGCTGGGAGAACGGATTTCTTTCCAGCGGCTCATTTATCTTTTCCTGGAAACCCAGACAAAGGAAGAAGAAGTGGCTTTTGATAAAATCGAAAAAGAAATTTTGGAATTGGAACAGGCGCTCATCACATCTCAGAAGAAAAATTTCGTATCTGAAATTATCCATCTGCGGAAACGGCTCATGCTCATGAAGCGATACTATGAGCAGTTTTTGAACCTGCTGGATGTGGTAACTGAAAATGAGAATAATATTTTTGACGGAAAAACACTGAGGTCTTTTAAAATGCTTTCCAGAAGGATGGAGCGGAGTTATCAGAATGTGCTGAACCTGCGGGAAGCGGTGACTCAGATCCGAGAATCCTACGAAGCGGAAGTGGATATCAGTCTCAATACCACTATGAAGGTCTTTACGGTGGTGACGACGATTTTTCTGCCATTAACCCTCATTGCGGGATGGTACGGTATGAATTTCCAGATGCCGGAGTACGGATGGGAACATGGATATCTTATGGTTATCGTGCTTTCTGTGGCTTTTATCGTCATCGGTATTGCATTTTTCAAGAAAAATAAGTGGTTTTGAGGAGGAAATGCACCTTTTTTCGCTCCCGGAAATCTTCTGCGAAATTTTTATAAAAAGTGTTGACAGCAAATTTTTGTGTGATATAATCTGATGTATAAACGTCGACGAGGACAGTAGTCCTTTTCGGGTGGCCAGAGAGGGATATCTCGGCAGAGCTTCTGCCGTGGCTGTGAGTATCCTGCACCTGAGAAGTGTACGAAAACCACCTCCGAGTGGCCCTAATCCGGCACGGCCGACACCGTTATCGTCAAAATGAGTGGTTTTCTAAACAATAAGGGTGGAACCGCGGGAGATTATGACTCTCGTCCCTTTTCCGAAAGGAAAGTGGACGGGATTTTTTTATTGCAAAAAAGTCGCACTTTCCAAAGCAAAAAATCACATGCAAAAGGAGAGATTGGATATGAAGATTACACTGAAAGACAATGTAGTAAAAGAATTTGACAGCGCTATGTCCGTTCTGGATATCGCAAAATCCATCAGCGAAGGTCTGGCAAGAAATGCTTGTGCAGGTATCGTTGACGGCGAAGTAAAAGATCTGCGTTATGTAGTAGATAAAGATGCAGAAGTAAGCATCTGCACATTTGAAGACGAAGCTGGTAAACTGGCATTCCGTCATACAACATCTCATATTCTGGCACAGGCTGTAAAAAGACTGTACCCCGATGTAAAACTGGCAATCGGCCCTGCGATCGCAGATGGTTTCTACTATGACTTCGATAAAGAAAAAGCTTTCACACCTGAAGAACTGGAAGCCATCGAAGCAGAAATGAAAAAGATCGTTAAAGAAGATCTGCCCATCGAACGTTTTGAACTGCCTCGTGCAGAAGCAATCAAATATATGGAAGAAAGAGAAGAACCCTACAAAGTAGAACTGATTCAGGATCTGCCTGAAGATGCGATCATTTCCTTCTACAAACAGGGTGACTTCACAGACCTGTGCGCAGGCCCTCACCTGATGAGCACAAAAACTGTAAAAGCAATCAAACTGACATCCGTTGCAGGTGCTTACTGGAGAGGCAGCGAAAAGAATAAAATGCTGTCCCGTATCTACGGTACATCTTATCCGAAGGCATCCGAACTGGAAGCTTACCTGACAATGATCGAAGAAGCGAAAAAACGTGACCACAGAAAACTGGGCAAAGAACTGAAGCTGTTCACAATGCTTGAAGAAGGCCCTGGTTTCCCCTTCTTCCTGCCCAATGGTATGGTACTGAAAAACACACTGCTGGATTACTGGAGACAGATCCACAAAGAAGCAGGCTATGTAGAAGTTTCTACTCCTATTATCCTGAACAGAGACCTGTGGTACAGAAGCGGTCACTGGGAACACTACAAAGACAACATGTATACAACAGTCATCGATGATGAAGACTATGCTGTAAAACCTATGAACTGCCCCGGCGGTATGCTGATCTACAAACAGGATATGCATTCTTACAGAGATCTGCCTATCCGTATGGGTGAAATCGGTCTGGTACACAGACATGAAAAATCCGGTGCTCTTCATGGTCTGATGCGTGTTCGTTGCTTCAACCAGGACGACGCTCATATCTTCATGACACCTGAACAGATCAAAGACGAAATCAGCGGCGTTATCCGCCTGATCGATGGCGTTTACAAACAGTTCGGCTTCAAATATCATATCGAACTGTCCACAAGACCTGAAGACAGCATGGGTTCCGATGAAGATTGGGAAATCGCAACAGATGGTCTGCGTAACGCTCTGGAAGAAAACCATATCGAATACACAGTAAACGAAGGCGACGGCGCATTCTATGGTCCTAAGATCGACTTCCATCTGGAAGACTCCATCGGCAGAACATGGCAGTGCGGTACAATCCAGCTGGATATGCAGATGCCTGAAAGATTCGAACTGGAATACACAGCAGCAGACGGCAGCAAAAAACGTCCTGTTATGATTCACCGTGTATGCTTCGGTTCCATCGAACGTTTCATCGGTATCCTGATCGAACACTTCGCAGGTCAGTTCCCTACATGGCTGGCTCCTGTTCAGGTAAAAGTACTGCCTATTTCCGAAAAATTCGCAGACTACGCAAAAGAAGTTGCTGACAAACTGGATGCAGCTGGTATCCGTGTACAGACAGACAACAGAGCTGAAAAGATCGGTTACAAGATTCGTGAAGCAAGAAACGAAAGAGTACCTTATATCATCGTTGTAGGTGAAAAGGATAAAGAAGCGAATAAAGTTTCCCTGCGTTCCAGAAAGAACGGCGAAGAAGGTCAGATGGATCTGGCAGACGTTATCGCTAGAATTCAGGAAGAAATCAAAACAAAAGCTCTGGATTGATTCAGATGAAAATAAGAGCGGCACAACCTTAGTGCCGCTCTATTTTTAAAAATATTTGAAAAAAACATTGACGCAAAGAGAAATGCGTGATATAATTTCTCAGGTAACAAAGAAGAAGTTCCGCTTCTCACCTTATGGCATGGGCTGATAAGGTTAATACAGTAGTACAAAACAGGGGTTCCTCTGTTTTTCTGTGTGCGCGGCGGATTTCTTCCGGCGCTATTTTTTATGCAGCCGAAAAGGGAATATTTCAAAAAAATTTTAGGAGGTGCTTGGCTATTACTGACTTAATGATTAACGAACAAATTCGGGACAAGGAAATTAGACTGATTGACGAAAATGGCGAACAGCTCGGCATCATGTCTTCCAGAGACGCCCAGAAAATCGCTGACGAAAGAAAGCTGGATCTGGTGAAAATCGCACCAACAGCAAAACCGCCCGTATGTCGAATTATGGACTACGGTAAGTACAAATTCGACCAGGCGAAAAAAGAAAAAGAAGCGAGAAAGAAACAGAAAACAGTGGACGTAAAGGAATTGCGTTTGTCCCCCAGTATCGATACCCATGATGTTCAGGTTAAGGTCAAGAAGGCCAACGAATTTTTGAAAAACGGGGATAAAGTAAAGGTAAGCATCCGTTTCAGAGGTCGTGAAATCGGTCATTCCAAAGCGGGCATGTTGATTTTGGAAAACTTTGCAAAAGAAACAGCAGAATTTGGCGTGATTGACAAAGAACCTAAGATGGAAGGCAAGAGCCTGGTAATGTTCCTGGCGCCCAAAGGCTGATAAGCCGGCAGAAAACAGTAAACAAAATGGTTTTTTAGGAGGAATACGAAATGCCTAAGTTGAAAACAAAAAAAGCAGCAGCGAAAAGATTCAAAATCACTGCAACAGGTCAGCTGAAAAGACAGAAATCCAATACACAGCATATTCTTGGTAAAAAGTCCAGAAAGAGAAAAAGAAATCTGAGACACGCTACAACAGTAGACAAAACTGTTCTGAACAGTGTGAAAAAGAGACTGTTACCTTACGCATAATTTCGAGGATATTTTTTAGGAGGACTTTAACATGGCAAGAGTAAAAGGCGCGTTGAACGCTAGAAAAAGACATAAAAAAGTACTGAAACTGGCTAGAGGCTACCGTGGCGCTAGAAGCAAACAGTACAGAGTAGCAAAACAGTCTGTAATGAAAGCAATGGCATTTGCTTTCGCAGGCAGAAAACAGACAAAGAGAGATTACAGAAGCCTGTGGATCACAAGAATCAATGCAGCAGCTAGAATGAACGATATCTCTTACAGCAAACTGATGCACGGTCTGAAACTGGCTGATGTAAACATCAACAGAAAAATGCTGGCTGAACTGGCTGTATCTGATCCCGTTGCTTTCACAACACTGGTAAACACAGCAAAAGCAAAATTGAGCTAATCAATTTTCGGGTAGGAAATAATGGATAAAATCTTGTAAAAGCAAGATTTTATCCATTTTCTTTTTCTGTGGATTATTTGTTGGGGAGGTATTGTGCTATGGAAGCGATCATTGTAAAGGCTGCAGGTTTTTTGCTGATCATTGCACTGGGGTTTGTGCTCAAAAGCATTGGTTTGTTTCGGTCAGAGGACAGTCGGGTTTTGGCAAATCTGGTGTTGAAAATTACACTGCCCATGTCCATTATCCATAACTTTGCGACACTGACGCTAAGCAAAACCCATTTGGTACCCATCGGTCTGGGTTTTTTGACAAACTTTGCTGTCATTGGTGTGGTGCTTTTGATGACAAGAAAAATGAATGGTGCAAGACGTGCCTTTTTTCTGATTAACTGTGCAGGCTATAATCTGGGGCTCTGCGTACTGCCTTATCTGCAAAGTTTTTTCGACGCGGAAGCGGTTGCGATCATTTGCATGTTTGATGTGAGCAATGCCATGATGTGTTTTGGCGGTACATTTACCATTGCCATGACGGTGGCAAATGGCAGAGGACAGATGGATAAAAAGGAAATTGTCAGAACATTGTTTTCCTCTATGCCTTTTGTGACATATTTGCTGATGATTGTCATGGCAGGATTACGTCTGCGCTTCCCGGAACCTGTTTATACGGTGGCAGGGATGATTGGTGAGGCAAATGCCTTTTTGGCAATGTTTCTGATTGGTCTGCTCTTTGAGCCCAAAATCAGACGCAGCGAAGCAAAAGATATGATTTCTGTCATTTCTGTCCGCTTGATTTCAGGCATTGCGTTTGCGTTGATCATTTATTTCTGTCTGCCGTTGCCGTTGCTGTACCGTCAGGTTTTGGCACTGGTGGTTTTTGGACCTATTTTGAGCGTTGCTCCTGTGTATACAGAACGTTGTGGATATAACCGTTCTGTTGCCGCAGTGCTCAATTCTTTTATGCTGCCATTCAGCCTTTTGATCATTACAATCTTGATGATGGTGATGCATATATAGTTAGAATTTCTCCGAACAATCATACAGTTCGGAGATTTTTTCTGTATTGCTTTCTGAATTTGAGAAAATATTGCTTATCGGGAAAAGTATGATAAAATAATAAGAATATGGGGAAGTTTATGAAGAGATAGAAAGGAAAAGGAGATGGATAATGGAAGTATTTGTAACAGCAGTAAATAAATTGATCATCATTTTTTTGCTGGTTTTGATTGGCTGTTTTGCCAAGAAAAAGGACATTATTGATGATTGTTTCATTGATAAGTTTTCTGGATTTTTGACAAAAATCGTTGTGCCTTGTTTCATCATTTCATCCATGCAGCTGTCCTATACACCGGAATTGCTGCAGAAAGGCATTGTGGTTTTTGTCACTTGTATGATCATGCATATTTGGGGTATGCTGGTCGGTTTTGGAACAGGTAAGCTGTTCCGTGTGCCTCATATGAATCTGGGTATCTGGGTGTTCAGCTGTATGTTTGCTAACATCGGCTTCATGGGTGTACCTGTCATTTCCATGATTTTTGGTGGGAACAGTGTATTTTACTGCGCATTTGCCACTGCGGCGTTTAACCTGGCGTCTTATACACTGGGTATCTGGATCATCGGAAAATACGGCGATGGCAGTCGTCCAGTGGAAATATCCCTGAAACAGTTGGTGAAACTGCCTGTCAACATTGCGATTATCATTGGTATGATCCTGTTTATTGGCAATATCCAGTTGCCGGAAGCCATTGGCGGTACTGTGAAAATGGTTGGGGATATGATTGCACCCCTCGCTATGATCTATATTGGCGCTGTTTTGGGTCGGATGCGTCTGAAGGAAATGATTTATGATCGTTGGGCGTATGTGATTTCCATCATTCGTTTGATCGTTGTGCCGCTGACAGCCTATCTGATGCTGCGTCCTTTTATCACAGATCAGCTGGTTTTGGGTGTTGTCATTGTAGGGCTTTCTACACCAATCGGCGCTTATTGTGCCATTTTGGCAGCCCAGTATGGAGCCGATGAAAAGACGGCTTCTCGGTATATTTTCATTTCAACGGCTTTGAGCATATTGACCATGCCATTTTTCTTTTTCCTGTTTATTTAAGAAATATGGCAAAGAAAGGATGTGTTCTGTTTGGATCATAAAAAAATGTCAGAACGTACCAAACGTCGATTGACCATTCGTGGTGTTTTGTCTGCGTTAATTATTTTGGTTTTGGTACGTTCCATTGTTACGGGAAGTTATGAAAATGCCTTTGTCTGCATTTTATCACTGGTTTTGTTTTGTGTGCCTATTTTTCTGGAAAAACATCTTGCCATTGATATTCCGCCAGTTATGGAAGGAATTATTTACTGCTTTATATTCGCGGCAGAAATTTTGGGTGAAATCAATTCCTTCTATACACTGATTCCTGGATGGGATACGATGCTTCATACATTGAATGGTTTCCTGGTGGCAGCAGTGGGATTTTGTCTGGTGGATCTGTTTAACCGTAGTGAAAGGATGACATTTCGGCTGTCTCCGTTATTTTTATCTATCGTCGCGTTTTGTTTTTCCATGACCGTAGGCGTTTTGTGGGAATTTTTTGAATTTTCCATGGATCAGCTCTTACATACGGATATGCAGAAGGATTTTCTTGTGCAAAGCGTCAATTCTGTATTGCTGAATCCGTCAGGGCTGAATAATGTTGTCCGTGAACCCATCACCAGTCTGGTGGTCAATGGACAGGATTGGATGGACTTTCCAGGAGGATATGTGGATATTGGTCTCATTGATACCATGAAAGATTTGATGGTGAATTTCATTGGGGCGGTTGTTTTCTCCATCATTGGATTTTTTTATGTAAAAACCAGAGGAAAAGGCAAAATTGCTGCATCTCTGATTCCCGTTGTATTGCATGAGGAAGAAAGGAAAGAGGAGGAATCATAATGGCTGATTTTGGGAAGGTTGCAGAAAATCTGAAAAAACGTGGGTATGCTGTTCAGGAGTTTGCAACAGCGAAAGAAGCTGCCGATTATCTCAATAGCGCCATCGACGGCGTGAGTGTTGGCTTTGGCGGTTCTGCTACATTGGATGTCATGGGGCTGTATGATATGCTCTCCAGCCATAATACCGTTTACTGGCACTGGAAACAGGAAAAGGACATGGCACGAAAAGCGGCTATGCAGACGGATGTGTACCTGACTTCTGCCAATGCACTTGCAGAAACCGGAGAGATTATCAATATTGACGGTGTAGGCAATCGTGTGGCGTCTACATTGTTTGGACATCAAAAAGTTTATTATGTCATTGGCGAGAATAAGCTGGAACCGGATTTTGAAAAGGCTGTTGCCCGTGCCAGAAATATTGCGGCACCTCAAAGAGCGGCTCAGTTTGGGAAAAAGACACCCTGCGTTGTGACTGGAAAAGGTTGTCAGGACTGCAGAAGCCCTGAACGGGTTTGCAGAGCAATGGTAGTCCTTTGGGAACCTATGATGGGCATGGATGCAGAAGTCATTCTCATCCATGAAAGCCTGGGACTGTAAAAAACTTTGACTGGAAAAGAATGGAAAGGGAAAGACTTTTCAAGTTTTCTTTTCTGTGATAATATGTTTGAAGCAGAGAGTGATCATAAGGGAAGGGAGGCATACCCTTGGAAAGCGAAATAAGACGGCAGAAGATAATAGAATTGCTCAAAAAGCAGGAAGAACCCATCAGTGGCAGTCAATTGGCGGAACAATTTGGCGTGACCCGTCAGGTCATTGTAAAGGATATGGGGATGATCAAAGCGGGAGGACTGCCTTTGCTTGCGACAGCAAAAGGGTATTTGCTCCAGAAAGAAACAGATGGCTTACATAGACGGGAAATTCGTGTATGTCACAGCAGAGAACAGATTGGTGACGAAATGCGGCGCATTGTGGATTTGGGCGGATATATATTGAATACCCATGTGGATCATCCTATATACGGCAGTGTTGGGGAATCTCTGCGGATCAAGAGTCGCAGGGACATCCAGAATTTTCTGATAAAGACAGAAGAAACAGGATGTATGCCGTTACTTGCGCTGACCAATGGGGTGCATAGCCATACCATTGCCGCAGAGGACGAACAGACACTGGATGAAATCTGTGCGGAACTGCAAAATGCAGGATATCTGCTGAAATAAATCATATGGAAATGAAAAGGATAAACCTCTTTGAAAGAGTGTTTATCCTTTTTTTGATGTGACTGTATGAAGAGAATCTCTTGCTTTTTTTGACGAAATATGATACCATACAACTCATGTAAATATAGGTGTATATACACCTTGAAAGGGGCGGAATATTTCGTGGAAAAAAATACAATATGGCAGAAAATACTCAAACGTTATTTTATCAATGGTCTGAATGGGATGGCTTTGGGATTGTTCTGCACACTGATTGTAGGCTTGATTATCAAGCAAATCGGGACATTTATCGGCGGAGATGCAGGGGCGTTCATTGTGGCTTTGGGTAATTTTGCTACCATGTGCACAGGGGCAGCCATTGGCGTCGGCACGGCTTATGTGATGGAAGCGCCGCGGATGGTGGTATTTTCCTCTGCTGTCACAGGGCTTTTGGGGGCCAACGCCGCAGCTTTTGCAGGTGGTACATTGTTCCCAGAAACAGGCGGTATGCTTCTCACTGGCGCAGGTGACCCTTTGGGGGCATTCATTGCAGCGTTGGCTGGCCTGGAAATCGGTCGTCTGGTTTCCGGAAAAACAAAAGTGGATATCATTGTAACCCCTGTGGTGACCATTGGTGTCGGTGGTTGTATTGGAACCCTGATTGGACCGCCTTTGTCTGCGGCCATGACACAATTGGGGGATTGGATTCGGGTGGCTACGTATTTGCAGCCTTTCCTCATGGGCATTGTCATTTCTGTTGTTATGGGTGTTGCCTTGACACTGCCTATCAGTTCTGCGGCATTGTCTATTATTTTGGGATTGTCCGGTCTGCCTGCTGGTGCGGCTACCGTTGGCTGTTCCGCGCAGATGATTGGCTTTGCTGTTGCAAGCTTCCGGGAAAATAAATGGGATGGGCTGCTGGCGCAGGGGATCGGTACTTCCATGCTGCAGATTTCCAATATTGTAAAGAATCCATTGATCTGGATTCCGCCCACATTGACATCTGCCATTTTGGGGCCTTTGGCAACAGTGGTTTTTCAGATGGAAAATAATCCTGCCGGCGGCGGTATGGGTACCAGTGGTTTGGTAGGGCAGATTATGACATGGCAGACCATGGCTGGAAGTCGGAGCGCAGGACTGCTTTTGTTCCAGATCCTTCTGCTGCATTTTATACTGCCTGCCATTTTGTCTTTTATTTTTTCTGAAATTATGCGGAAAAAAGGCTGGATTCGTTTTGGCGACATGAAACTGGATATTTAATGTAAAAAAGCATCGGAAACTGTGACGGCTGTTTTCTCATGAAGCAGTCCCTAATTATCCGATGCTTTTGCTATATATAAAATAAAGTATGAGGGGGATCTAAACAAGGAAAAGAACCCGAGGGAAGCGGGTTCTTTTCAAAAGGGGAGGGTATGTATTACTATCTTTTCCCCTTTAAAGCCTTGAAAATTCAACATCTTTTTTTTAAAAAGTTGCATAATAGTTGCATTATTGCAGAAAAGCATTTGAAAGATAAGTGTTAATTGTCTGGGTGACTTCCTTTTCCTTGTTTTCCATAGTATGCTGATATACCCGTTTTAACATCATATCGGATTCATGCCCCATGCGCTTCATGGCATATTTGGAAGGGACGTTATTTGCCAGCATCATTGAGGCGTGATAATGGCGGAGGGCATGAAAAGTTATATGATTGATGCCAATTTTCGCTACCAAACGCATATGCCTGTTTGATACATTTTCTGGATTCAAAGAAAAAATCAGGTCATTGGGTTCTTTTACCTGCACTGCCTGTTTTAGATCAGGAATTAGAAAGTCAGGAATTGCAAGTGTTCTTTTGCCTGCCTTTGTTTTGGGAGTTTTTAAAATCCACTTCTTTTCTGGTGTTTTGACCATTGCTCTCTGCACTTTGATTTGATTTTTATTGAAATCAATATCAGATACTTTTAGGGCGCAAATTTCGCTGCGGCGAAGTCCCATACCGAAAGCAATTTTCATTGCCAGAGAAAGCTGAAAAGATTTGCAATGATCCAGCAACAGTTTGATTTCTTGCTCGGTTGGTATTACGATTTCTTCGGCTGCATTTGCCGGGTAGGTGATGCGTAACTGGAAGTATGGGGCATATACACCCAAGATAGTAGAAAGGACGCCATAAGTGTTTCTAAGGGTTTTAGGGGCATAGCGCGCAGCCTCAATATTTACTTCCGCCTGTATTTCCTTATTCGTCAATTTATTTATGGGAATATTGCGAATGGTCGGAAAACGGTTTTTATGAATGTTAAGATAGCTGCGGAGTGTTGATGGAGAGAGGATATTTCGTTTCATATCAATATATTTTTGTAACGCCTGCTCCACGGTCAAAATTGTTGTCTGCCCTTTACGATTGGCCTTGAAATCTTCCGCCATCCGGACGACTTCTGACTTTTTGTCAGCGGTAAACCTTTCGTAGATCCTTTTCTCCTTTCCATCAATGGTTTCCGTGTGACTATATACCAGTATAGTCCAGGTTCCGGCTTTTGTTTTCTTTGCTTGAGCCATAAAAAAAGACCTCCTTTATTCTATACAAACAAGGCGGTCTATGATATAATACGATAAGACGAGGTTGTATTATATATGACCGCCGATCCTCGTTCCTGCGCCAACAGGGACGGGGATCATTTTTTTTATTTTAACATTAGAACATTTGTTCTGTAAATCAATAAAGGATACAAAAAAAGTTGCATTTTTTGTGCAGGTTTATTGGAAAAGGTTTCTTCTTTTTCGATAATACCAAAATACTAAGAAATAAAGGATACCTAATGGAATCAGTGAAATATATTGTTTGGCGGCATTTACAGTGTAATCTGTTGAAACGAGAAGATATGTGTAAGTAAATTCATACAAAAACATTAAGACCAGACAGGCATTTAATGATTTTATACCAATTTTTTTATATTTTCTTAATTTTTGCCAAGTGATACATAACAAAATAGTTAAGGCACTTCTCATGATAATATCAGGAATGAAATATGATTGGAAATTCCAAATTAAATCAGCAAGTGCAAGTAAATAAGTAACGACACCAGCAGGAAGGAAGAAGAAAATCATAGCCTTATGGAAATTCATAGGAGTTGCTGGCAAATCTCTGTATGGTATTCCTGTATTTTCTTTGTTACATAATAACTGTATTTTTTGAAAGATGTATAGTGTTGATTCAGAAATTTTGTCAAGTTTTTCCATAAATTTTAAAAGAAATTTTTCGTCCATTTCTACGGGCTGTAACAGCATAGTTGGAAATTCGACGCTTATATCTGCAATATACTTTGCTAAATCATAGGGAGTACGTTGGCTGTTAATGTAATCAAATAAATAATCATCAAATATTTTCTGTTGATCCTCATATTCCTCTAATAAAAGCGATGGACTGTCAGAAAAGTGATGTGAAGTTTTCCTAAGTTCGTTTATAAGTTCATTTTTTATTAAGGTAAATATAGAATCTGGAAGTTTTTCTTTTATAAAATAGTTTTTAATTGTAACAAATGAGAAAACCATGGCAAATGCAGCTTGATAGTCTTCTATGTTGGTATCAGTTTGAAATAAAAATCTATCTGCACAGAAAGATTTTGCTTCTTCTGATATCATACTATAAAAATAAGAAACTTCTGATTGTATACCATTCATGTTGATTTCCCCCTTTTGTTTGAGTGTAGCACAAGGGGGTGAAAATGTGATGTGGATAAGTGGAAAAAGGGGAAAACCGGAAGAACAAACAAAAATGATGCTTCATAATTGGTGAAAACGTACATGGAAAATCATAAGAAAAAATGATATATTGAGAAAAAACACGAACGTATGTTCTTATTTTGGGGGTGTACTATGGAAGAAGAATACAGGAAAGCTATTATGGAAATATTGCAAAGTATAGAGCGAGAGGATTTATTAATTCAATTATATAGTTTTATAAAAGGGTTACTAAAGTAGAAGCAGGACAAAGAGGATTATTCCTCTTTGTCCTGCCTTTTTGTACGCCGAATAGGTGTGACAAAACCCCCAGTTCAACTGGGGGTAGGTAAAAATACTTTAGTCTAAGCAAGAAA
>PPYE01433138.1_pt1 | contig 17813 bp, 18 predicted proteins | sample 1559881 | NCBI WGS metagenome assembly PPYE01 (sample SAMN08240022, study PRJNA423297) | Human gut metagenome, whole genome shotgun sequencing project. | reverse complement strand
TTCCATATTTCATACATAGTATTAACGAGTCACATTTTGATTGATATTCCCCGGAAAAAATCGGTGCAATCCCGATGCAAATAATCATCATAATCAAGACAGGCCATGTCAGTGCATCTAAAATCATATCCCAGCCTTTGTGATAACCATATTGATATTCCGGTATTTTTTCCACTTCATGCTCCCAATAATCTGCTTCAACAGATGTAAGCTGACCTCGCTCTTCTCTTAATTGAATATATTTTTGGTCTCTCTCAAGACGTGCTTGTATAAAATCTTTACCAACATTTTCCTCAAAAGCATCCTTTATGTCCGTACCACTGCCTGGTTCCTTATATACATTTGAAATCAAACTTAGTAATTCTCTGTTGGGCAGATAAAATGTTCTGTACTTTTCTTCAGACAAGTAATGATATGCTTCGTTATTTGAATTAGTATCAGGATTATTAATATACTCTAAATACTGATTTACAATTTCATTCACTCTATCCTGCGTTAATTCTTGCTGCTGTTGCGTATCTTTCATGACCTCAACAGCTTGCATTCCGCTAACTGTCTGCCCATTTTGATCTGTTGCTGTAATTTGAATAATACTTGAATACACACAAAAAACTAAAAACAAACCACATCCCATAACGGATATTTGTGTCAGTCTACTTTTCCATATCTTCTTCCATTCATATTTAATCATTCCGCACATTAATTTCTGTCACCTACTTCCATCTCATCCGAAAAATACTTCAAATACAAATCTTCCAAAGTTGGTTCAACATTGATAGCTCCCTCAATCGGAGGCTCTAAAGACACAATTCTGGCATCAACATAGTTAGCTAATGCGTGTGAATTTGCAATACAAAACCGTGATTCAAATTCTGCCCAGTCCCTATTCGGAATATGACAGGACCATACCTCTCCTTTCACTTTATCAAGCAGTTCTTCTGGAGTCCCCTGCAAAATAAAGCTTCCTTTTTTCATCACCAGTACCTGATCAGAAATATATTCTATATCCGATACAATATGTGTCGATATGATGATAATTTTATCTTTTGACATTTCAGATATAATATTTCGGAAATACGCACGTTCTTTAGGATCTAACCCTGCAGTCGGTTCATCTAAAATTAGAATTTTAGGATCATTTAATAGAGCCTGTGCGATTCCCAACCGTCGCTTCATCCCACCTGAAAAAGTTCTAATTTTCCTGTCTGCCTCTTTTTCCAGGTTAACCAGCCTTAATAATTCTCTAGTTCTTCTTTTTGCATATCTAGGCCGCAAGCCCTTAATCGAGGCAATATACAGCATAAAATCCTTCGCTGTAAAACCTGGTGTATATCCAAACTCCTGCGGTAAATATCCCAATAAATCCCTAAATTGCTCTCCCATCTGTAAATTATTTTCACCGTTTACTTTTACTTCTCCAGATGTAGGTTCAATAATTCCGCATATCATCTGTAAAAGCGTTGTCTTTCCTGCACCATTGGCGCCTAAAAAGCCATATACTCCTTCCGTCAAAACTGTATCAACCTGTTTTACCGCTATTTTATTTTTAAACTGCTTAGATAAATGTTCCATAGCTAATTTCATTTAGATTTCCTCCTGCTCTTTTTAGAAGTTTGTGTATTTCTATTCCTGTCCCGCATAAGGCTATCAGCCCTATTCCAAACCACACACCAAAATAAGATATTTGGTATATTTCAACATCTGAAATTTTAGCAATTATGATTATGCAACATAAACATGCTCCCCATGTTCCAGAATATAAAGGTATATTTTCTTCCCTACATCTATTTAAAATCAGCATACACCCAAAGCACATAATTACATAGGGAACTATTCCATAGATAATCACTTGCCATAGCATTGTCTCTTTAAATATAGACATTCCTAATGCCATGAGTATAAAAAATGCCAAATCAAATAACCCAAATGTTGCCAAACGAACCATAAGTACTTTGCTAAATGAGTTTTTAGCTGTCATTTGAATCTCTAACATTCCTGGCTGAAAAATGTTGCATATTTCATTCGCATTAATCAAACACAAAATAGGTCCAGATATTGAAACCAAAGTCCAGATCCAACTATTCAAGACAATTTGTTCTGTAATTATCAGGTATAAAATTAAAATCGAAGCAAAAATTTTTAAAATCCATGTTTCCTTTTTTATAAATCGTAATTGATCACAAAAAAATTCTATGTTATTCATTCCTAACACTTCTGGATGCAACTTTACCATTTTTGCTTTCATAATTGTTTCTTCAAATTTATGAATATCGTAACTAGGCACATCTAGTTTGTTTAATTCTTTTTTTAGTCGCCTATCTATCATTGCTACATCTCCAATCTTTTTTTTAATTTTTTTTCGGCACTTTTTAATTTATATCTCACTGTAGACGCAGGAATATCCATAACCTGTGAAATACTCTTAATCCGCATATCTTGATAATATCTCAGAATAACAATATCTTTCTCTGTCTCTTCTAAAGAATTCAATGCTTCCCAAACGCTTATTTGATCTAATTTTTTATCAATTCCTCCAGAATCACAATTTTCTGATACAGTATATAAACTTATTTCTTTTGTTTTGCGTATATAATCTCGGATAGAATTTTTGGCTATCACATACAAATAATTTTTGAGCTTACCATATTCTCGATACCTATCTATTTCTTTTAAAAATTTTAAAAACACATCTTGTGTAATATCTTGAGCCGCATCTCTATTTTCCAGGTGATAATAACAATACTTGTATATGTACATATAATTTTCACGTATTATTACTTCTGCCATATCTTTATCAATAACAAGCTTTTTAAAACATTTATTTTCAAGCACAAAATTTTCCTCTTATCTGGTATCTTCAATTTCTTACTTTTTATATCTTTTATAATGTATAACGAATGAAAACAAGAAAAAAACAACTTTTTCTTATTTTTTTAGTTTTAGGTTACCCTTTGATCGTATTCTCATACCCTATCATCTGTATGCCGATTTTTTAATTAGCGCCACTATATTTTTTTATTATAATCTTATATTATCTCATAATAGGGATTATTCAACTTTCCAGAATACATACTGTTTAAGTTGGAAAATTATTCCATTGTAATGTCGTATTATAATACTGGAATGACACTTTTAATTTTGCTATTATTTCAAAAATATCCTCATATCAAGGTTGCAGAGTATTCAAATCACCCAGTAATCCCTCTAGAGGCTACTAGGTAATTTGAATAGTATAATATATCCAGAATTAAAATTTATATAAGAGTTGGATATTATCCCTTATAGCTTACTAAACACCAGTAATTATACTATGCTGCTGTTATTTTCCTTTTTTCTTTAATCCCCTCTAATTTCTTTTCTGCATAGTCAACAAAACTTGCCACTTTATCATCATAGCCACAGTTTCCTTTTCCCCTGCACTGCCGGACTTTGCCATTCGCATATTCCATAGTATAAAATGGTTTATCCGGTTCCTTTTTTTTGCGAAGAAAATAGATCTGGCATTCCCCTTCTGCAATATTGGAAATATAACTCCCAACACAATGCCCAAGTAGGTCACCCTCTTTTCGGATCTCTTTCCAGTCATTTGGTACTTTTAAGAAATAATTTCCCTTTTTTATCTTGTCCTCTAAAAGGTGCCTCTCATCATTAAGGATCTGGTTCACCTTTCTTCTATCCCTCAGCTTTTTTGCATGTTCCACTGTATGTCCTGCTTTATTTTCTTGAATCTGGTACTCTTTCATTGTCTTATCATGTGCCAGTTTCAGACTTTTTGGAAATAATACATATTGGCTTTGCATTACATGCCCCAATTCCTTCGACCATTCCATGTAGTCCATCCAGTCGTTGGCACAATTTCCAAATTCTCTAATCTGCTTTTCCGTCAGCAATCCAAGGTTACCGTCTAATGTATACCGTTCATTTTCGAAAGGACCTGAAATCTGTTTTAACAGATAATTCATGATCTTCTTTATTGGTGCATATTCCCGGTATTCAATAAGGGTAGTGATCCTGGAGTCATACAAGAACGTAAAGTTATAGGTCTCTTTCTCATTCAGATTTATGGCTTCTTTTTCCAGCCAACGCATTACCGTCAGTCCTTTTAATCCCAAATTATACTTTTTCATCACTGCTATTTTTGTTTTAGATATATTTAAGATCTTTCGCATATCCTTTGATTCTGAATCCGGAAGTAGTTTCTGACCACTATAAATCAGATCTCCGGCCAGACGATATAACCCCATTTTCACAAAGTATTCTAACTGTGGATATTCCAGGTACTCTAAGAGATAGCGTCTTACAGGAATCATTTCGTGCATATAGAATTTGCCATATTGTTCAATTGCACAATATTGTATTTCCGTATCCTTGATCGTTTTCCTTAAATTCTTTAAGTATAAGCATCCAGGCATCTGACTTCGAAGCTCATAATCTCGTACCGTATAATTTAGATGATATGTATAATAAAAATACGGATCCAACGGCCTTAAATACCATCCTTTCCGGTTATCCCCTGCGGAATAGCGATAGACAAAATCTTTCACTTCACCGTTTTCGATTACTGAGCGGTAGAACTCTTGACACCGAAATGACATGGCCTCCGATTCTAAAATCTGATAATCTTTGTAAAGCACAAAATGTCTGAGAATAATATGTCCATTGGGCTTTTCAATTTTCACAGCATATCCCGTATCAGAAATATATCTATTCTTCCCTTTCGCTTTAAAAGTCACCGGGCTTTTACAGATCGGACAGGTTCCCTTCCTATTGTGCTTGAGTTTCTTTTGCTCCATCTCAAATTCTGCTTTACAATGGCTGCAGAAGCATTTTAAATACTTCTTCTTTTTATAATCATAAAATACATATCTGCTCCCATACATTGCCTCTTCCTCGGCCCATTTCAGAAATGCAGCCGTTGGAGGTTTTACCCCTTTAAACAGAAGATCCGTTTTCTTATTCATCCGCTTTCTTTTCTTTTTCTGTCTAGCATCCCGGATTTGTTCCTGCTTTTCATTTATGACCTGATACCAATGTTTCTCACTGTTCCCACAGCGGAAGAATCTTTTCACCAATTGTTCTTCCCATACTGTACGGATTGCACTATTCCGGTTACGATCATTTATTAGAAGCATAAATTCCATGGATTGTTCCGTCCAGCTTCTATCTGTGACATCCTGGGTTATAAATGCACTTTTGCTATGAAATATGCGGTAAACCGGAAAGAAATTGTTCTCCATCAATTTATATCTGCTATAAAAGTTTAATACCAGGATCTTTTCGTCATGTATTACTTTCCGCTCTGGTTTTACTAAAAATTCAAAGCCGTGCATTTTTATAAATGTTTTATCCATAGTACCTGCCTTTAGCAACGGCAGATTTCCCAATTCTTTCTTTCTCACTACTTTTCCTCCTGATCAGCTCTGTACCCTTCATAATAATGTCCACATTATTCTGTGAACTCCTGCAGCTTAATCTTTCCAGATCCCTCTATGGTCTCTGTCGGTACTGTAGCCTGCTTGATAACCGGTCCCTGTCCATCGCTATCATAAATGCAGTCACATATTTTGCACCTCTTGAACCGGTCATCAAAGATCCCAAAATATTCCTGCATACAGTAGATCACATGCCATGCCTGCTCTTTTGTAAGATCTGGGGCGTTTTCTCTGCTAATCCAATCGGGGTGCATTTTCCCTTGCAGAAATTCATAGAATTGTTGGACAAGCCCTTCTTCCCCATATGTTTCAATCAGTTTTTCTGCATATCCATATTTTCCAAAAACTCTTTCCCATCCTTTTTGCTTTTCATCTTTTACCGGAATCGCTTCTAAAGTAGCAGTTTGAAAATGGTATTTTCTCGCTATATTTCTCAGCTCTTCTTCCAACTTATCCTCCGGCACATCAATCAAGCATAGAAAGCCCGTAAGTTCTTGGTCTACCCAAGCGTATTCAAAATCGCTGGATAAATAGATATCTGCTTCTTCCAGATTTGCAAACTCTTCCTCAGTTAATCCTTCCGGATAAAAAATCTGTGCATCTCGTATATATTTCTCATTTAGTACAATCATATATTTACTCATATGTCATCCTCCTCTAAAAAGAGCGTTAAAACCCAGACACGGATTTCAACGCCCTATTCTAATTTATTATGCTGCTTTCGAAATATTAACCGGAAGGACAAGATAAAGGTATGTCTTTTCTTCATCCCGGACAATGCATGGAGCATTTGGCTTTGTCATATAAAGCGAGACCTTGTCCTCATCAATCACCTTCAACATGTCCAGCAAATATTTCGGATTAAATCCAATCAGCATTTTCTTTCCTTCTTTTGTGATCTCCAACCGCTCACTCATAGATCCGACAGCTGTTTCGACCTTTAATTCCATATCCGCTTCTCCGATATCCATTATGATCGGCTTATTGGTCTTCTCTTTTAAAAGAAGAGTTGCCCGGTCAATACATTCCTGAAAATCTTTTTTGGAAATTTCCATCATGATTTCATGATCTTTAGGAATCATCCCTTCAATATTAAAATAATCCCCATCGATCAGTCGGGATACCGCTATGGTTTCATCCAGATCAAAAAGGATATGGTCTTTTGTAAAATAGATTTCCACATCTAAGTCCGGATCATTTCCGATAATCTTGGAAATCTCTGTCAATGTCTTTCCCGGAACGATCACTTTCCTCTCCTTGTATTCTTCCTCCAGAGTCAGATTTCGGATAGAAACTCTATGTCCATCCAAAGAGATAATCCGCAGTTTATTCTTCGAAATTTCAAAAAGCTCTCCTGTCATCATTTTGTTGCTCTCATTATCTGAGATTGAAAAAATGGTCTGACGGATGGCTTCTTTTAAATCAAATTCTGAAAGAATAATGCTTTCATCCTTTTCTACCACCGGTATGCGGCTGTACTCATCCCCAGACTTTACCGCAATATCAAATTTTACTTTCTTGCATTTGACGGTTGCCTGCCCTTCTTGCACATCAATTGAGACCTCGCCTGCAGGAAGTTTTCGGACCAATTCTGAAAAAATTTTTGCGTCTACCGCAATCGAACCTGTCTGTTCAACAGTTCCGCTAACCTCTGTTTTGATTCCTAATTCAAGATCATTCCCTGTCAAATAAATTGCACTATCTTCAGCTTCAATCAAAATACACTCCTGAATCTTCAAATTTGATTTTGCAGGAACCGCTTTTAATACAGTCTGTACGCCCTTTGCTAAATCTGCCTTTTTACAATTAATTTTCATACATTTCTCCTTTTTGCTAAAAAACATTACTCCATATTTTCTGGAATTTCATTTCCTATACATATTTTTCCATATGCTTTTGTTATTTTATTTTCATAAAAACCCCTGAACGTAGCATATCCCACTTCCAGCCTGCATAATCCGGATATTCATCTTTATCCACAGCTTCCACATATAGTTTCTTCATTTCTTTTTCTGTATAGAATCCTGAAATTTCCGGTTCATAACAGGCATATACCGCCTCCGCCTTTATAAAGTTCTTGTCTTTTGCCAGATATCTCTTTCTTCTCACTTTCCTAATATCAAATGCTTCCATTTTATCTTGTCAATTCAGCACAGGAAGGGGTTCCAAATTGTTTTCTGTTACTTCTTGTACTTCACACTGCTTCTCATCTGGTTTTTCCGGTAACACAATTTTCTGGTCATGATCATAAAAAGAGGCATGGTAAAAAAAAATATCTTTCGGATCAAGCTGCGTTTCATTGGCTTCCCGCACTCTCTCTTCGATTTCTTGCTGGGATTGATTACCGGGATCCGGGATAATCGCCAGCTCGTGAACAGAAGCAGGTAAAATAAAGTAGTCGCATCCTAAAATTTGTCCAATCTTCTCAAATAGTTCCGTATGCATAATAGCTCCTGCTCCAAACTTTCTTGCGGGATTCGATAAAACATACATACAGTCTCCAGGCCCATTATCAGTTTCTTCTAAAAGATTTGTTGCTATAAAAGGCTCCTCGGAATAATAGCTATTTATTTCCTTAACAAGCTCACTCATGCGCACCAATCCAAATCCACGCCTGTTTTCTGCCTGGATCGTATCTTCATAAAGCTGTTTTTCAGTAATCCTCCACATCTTTAAATGATTATGGGTAACTGGTATGCTTGCTATGCTATTCCCTCTCTGCTCTAAGATCACACGGTACATCGCTGTATATTTTCCGCACTGCGTATGTACATGATATTTTAGCTGCTGCTGATTCAGTTCCGGATCACACATCGAAAAAACAAGATTCTGTTTTATGGAATCATAATCCTCTAATACTGAAATAATGCTTTCATCTCCTCGGTCCAACAGGACTCTCAAAGCTGCGATTTCCTGCAAGATCTGTTCAAATGCCTCCCCCATTTCATATCGTTTCTCATAATCTTCCAAATAAATCCTCGGAGTAATAGTTTCTCCTTTTCGGAAAATCATAAGTCCCTGACAGATTCGATCGTTGTTTCTCAGAGTTTCTTCAATCACTACTGAAGCATCCACAAATGCGTCCGGGAGATATTCCTTAATATTTTCTTTGATGTAATCCATAAATTTTTTATCCATTTTCTTCTCCTTTCTTTCCTGCCAAATAGAAAAAGGACATCATAATACAAAACAGATTATGATGTCCCATTCTTCTATAAATATTGCGTTAAAAAGTGTGCTTTCGGTTTTTCCCGAAACAAAAGATTGCTGCAATCTATATATTGCATAAAATATGATTCACATTTACACTATCACATGATATAGTGTCAGTCAATATATTTCCGTACAACTTATTGTGTATTTTGTAATATCTATCAGGCAGCAGGCTCCGCTTCTGTTTCCAGCAGGTTTTCTTCCAAGATGTCGGCAAGAAGCCTTCCATTATAGTTACCTGCAAAAATAATTTTTTTCTCTTTTCTTAACTGCAGATACTCCTCTTCTCTTTTTCTCTGACTTTCTTCCGTCCATAACTTATCCTGCTTTGACAAACGTTTTTGAATGACTCTTTGCCATCGTTTTAAAAACTGGTTAATCTCATCCATATTTTTCTCCTGCCGGTTATAATAAGTACTTTTTTGCCTCACCGTCCCGTTCGGTTCCACTTCCAACGTAAAATATGGCTGCATAGGATTCTCTTTTTTCCGCAAAAACAGAATATAGGTCTCCCTGTCTGCAATTCTTTGAAGATAAAGGTTGTTCACGTCTATGCAATGCTTCAGGCATTCGCCCTCTGCCAGGATATCTTCAATCCCATTTGGGACAAGGATTTCATAGACTTCTTTGTCGCTGCGATATTCATATTTTTTCCGGATACTACTACAAATCTGCTGAATCGTTGGAAAAGCTGTTTTCTTCTCTGAAATACGCTCTTGTAATTTTTTTCTCCGTAAGCATTGCGACGCCTCGTCATGTCTTTGAAAAAGTTTTCTTGCCCTGTATATAATCGCATCCTGCGTATCCCAGCCCAGACTGTCTGCCATCCTAAGATAGTCCATCCAGATACTTAAAACGTTCCCTATCTTTTCTCCATTTTCAGCTGACTGTCTGCTCAGATAATTTTTTATCTGCAATGCCGACATTCTTCCTTTTATAAAAGAAATACTTGCAGGGGACAATCCCTGTTCTATGTACCAGGAAATCAAATGATCATCTATCTGTTTTCCTGTCTCTTTTTCATATTGAAGCCATTCCAGACGCTTAATGGATTCCGCTTTCCTTAGTCTAAGCAGTTGTGCATGATCTATTCGAAGTTTCCCTAGCAGATCCGTTTTGCTGTTGTCCAACGTAACTTTCATTCCCCTTATCACTTCTTTCGCAATTCCAATTAGTCCCGCTTTTACCAGTTGTTCGAGAAACGGCATGTACTGATATGTTTCAAAATATTTTTCCGGGCAAAAACTTTTTTCTTTTTGAAAATACTCCTTAAAGCCAGTATGTTTCAAGAATGTTTTTGATAAAGATGGAAGCGTTTTTCCATATATGCGCCCATTCGGATATCCAATCAGATAAGAACAAAGCGAGCAGCCTCCTATGCGCAGCCGGCCTTTTTTCCATTTATATTCCCAATCATCTATGCCCCAATGATATTCTTCCATGGAAAAATCATTCCTATAAAAAAGGCGGCGTCTTTCTACAAACAGTATTTCAGGCAGATTATCCTGAATGGGATATATTTTTTGAACAAGAAAAGCTCTTAGAACAAATTCCTGCCCACAGTTTTGTAGCAGATATACCTCATACTGATCAAGAATCTTTCCTCTTTTCCTATTTGATTTATACTGGATTTTCTTTCCGCAGTGACGGCATCTGGCCATTTTATTATACCTTGGCTTTATTACAGGTACTTCCCTTTCACAATAAGTACAATATCCTGTTTGTACGCCTTTTCCTGCATCATAAAAAATGTAATTTTTATCTGCACCAACTTTCTCAACCCATTTTCTCCAGTCGCCAGGAAGAGCCGGCACGAGTTCCATTTTTTTGTTGATCTGTGCTGATAGCTTCTCTTTTTTGCGCTGCCTTACTATTCTCCGATTTTCTTCCTGGAAATGTACAATACTGTCCCAAATATCTTTGTCGCACCAGAGGTCACAGTTTCTAAAGACGTAATCCCGAACCCGCTTCTGATCCTCTTTATATGCATATATATTTTCATATTTCTCTACACAACTTGTTCTTTCAGGAAATGGCAGATTATACAAAAGTACATGTTTCCACTTGTGATTCCTGCAGTCATAAACCAAATCTCTTTGATTCTCGTAGTCAAAAAAAATATCATAGAAGGGCATATAGTTCCCATCGTTCAACTCCCCTGATAAAAATAGTGATATTTTCAGAATTCCATTTTCTATACAGGAACGGTAAAAAATATAATTTAGTGGATCATAATCAAATCTCGTATTGCTGGACTTTTTCCCTATTTTTTTAGCTGCTGCGAGTATTTTTTCTGTCGGTTCTAATGCTCTGATTTTAAGCAATTTATCTTTGTAATTCATATTTTCTCCCTACTTTATCAAAATAGGCCACGGAATGTTCCTATTCTTAAACATATCCTGTGGCCTATAATCTGTTTTATTCCATTACTCTGTTGCCATTTACATCATACCAGATATTCGGATGAAAATTGATTCCGTCAATAATAAAAACAGCACCTTGTTCAATTTCTTCCGAACCTGCCTTTTCTTTTGCGATCACCAAAATATCTCCCTGTTGCCGGCCGCTTATGATCGGTCTTTTTCCACGTACAACAGCATACCCATTATGTCCTTTGCCTTTTTCTGCGATGACTACACTGCTCCAATTACGTCCCGGCTTCTTTATCATATATTTTAGTCCTTCATAAAGAAGCTGGACAAGTTCCAATTTTCTTTTCAAGAAAAGTTCCGTACAGGCAATTTTACTGTCCACTGCGTCTTCATCCAAATCGCCTTTCGCCTCTACAAGATAATATTCTGATGACTCCCAGCTGGGATAATAAACAAGACAATCCAAGGGGTTTTCCGCACAATGAAAGCCTCTTTCATGGCACCTTGCCTTATCCGTACAATTCCACTGGTTCTCAAAATACTGATATCCCCTGCATATCAAACCTTTTCGGAACCCTTTATATGCCAACATACTCTTATTCCTCTTTCCTATCGGCCGATGCTCCTCTATCCTTCTCTTCATTTTGCTTGCCAAGATCAAACAATGAAATCTGTCCATCAGATTCCTTTTTTTCGATAGGCGCAGCCTTTCTATCCTGCATGTTCTTTATGCGCTCAGCAGCCTGTTTTCTTCGTTCTCTCTCTGCTTTTTCCCACTCTTCTTTTCTTTTTTGCTCAGCTTCTTTATCATCTAACAGATAATATTCTTCCGCCCAGCGAAATACCTTTTCTTCCTCATAAACCCTAACCGTTCCTTGAAGCTCCTGATCGTGCCTCGACTTATTTGCAGCTTGCATCTCTTTTTTAATGGAGTCTTTCTCTTCCTCATATGCCTGTTTTAAGATATAGTTTATGCACTTCTCTAAAGATTTATGGCTTTGGAGTATTTTTTCCTCCAGCCCTTTTTCTTCCAGATGCTTCATCAAATAGCGACCAATTATAATAAGGGCCGTGTTCCCTGCCAGCTGATACTGCTCCTCTGTAAGCTTTTCGGTTGCCGAAGAAAAATCTTTTTCTTCCAACGGGATCTCCGCCAAACGAACCCTTGTCCCATTTATAAAGTCTTTCAAATCTTCTTCCGGAATCAGCCATTGGTCAGCCAATCCTTTGAGACGTTCAATTTCTCCATGATCCCGGAGATTTTGAGCAAGCAGATTTAATTCCGCAGTATTGTTTACAAATTGTTCTATCATCCTTCTTCTCCTGTCTGCTCAGCATGAAGTTCTATTTTTGCATCCTTCATGCAGCTTTCTTTTTTTCATCACCTTTTTCACGGGTTTCCTTATCTGCCAATTCTATAATGCTCATCAGTTCGATCAAAAACTGCCGGCACCAATCGCTATTTTCATATTTTTTCCCGATCTTCCCGGCATCTTCAATCACTCTTTCCCATCCTTTATCATCCTTTGGGACATTCTCATAATATTTCTTAAAAAAAGCATAGATTTCATGCATCGCTTTATCCATGTCTACATGAATCGTGGTGTTCAGATTAGAGATCAGCGTAATTACCAGTTTATAAACCGCCTTATCGGTCTTTTCATAAGCTTCATATTTTTTTAGCAGATCTTTAATTCCCATCATGGATTTTCCAAGATACAATGCATAGAAATCTCTGGTGATCTGTGCAATCAATTTTCTTTCTATCAATTTTTGCTCCTTTCTATTAAGCAGTTAAATTCAATTCCAGTTGTCCTTCGATTTGCTTTTCCTTTTTCTCGCTTCCATAAAGCCACCATTTATAGATGTCCTCCGGTGTCTTCCACGCCTCTCCTGTAAAATCAGTCTTATTTATATCCCGATCTTTCAGTAATTGCTCAAACGCCCTTAAATAAGCCCTGCGATATGCAGGATAAAGAGAGAGTTCCCATTTGCGTTGTCTGATAGAAGCAAGTGGGCAGCCAATACAGCCTAATCGCCGGAAGCCCTTATCATAAAGCACACAGTACTTTTTTATATAGCGATGAATGAAATACCAAACCTCATCTTCACTCCAGTCAATAATTGGATTCAATGCATACTTGCCTTTTAGCTGGCACGACTCGATCATTCTGCGACTCTCATCATTATCGTTGTTCAAAAAAATAATCTTAGGTTCTTTCGGGCCCAGAACTTCCGCTAATCCTCTGTTTCTCCTGTTTTTGCTTTCCTGCCATCTGACGCCAGTAACCACAAAGCGGCCTTGTCCGCCTCTTTCCTTCAGTTCTGAACAACAGTACCGCACTTTTCTCGTAGGTGGATACTTCTTTTGCGGGATCAATCTCCACATACTGGTTCTTGGTTGAACCATAGTCACTTCCGGATATTCCTTCCGGATAAACTGAACCAGTTCCGGTGGATCCACGGTTGTAATATTGTAATAGGCCTGAAATTTTACCCCGGCCATCTTTGCAAGTGCATAGATAACCTGGCTGTCCTTTCCTCCGCTGAAGCATAGATAGTACCCTTCCGGGCTCATCTGTAATGCTTTTGCTTCAAATGTCTGCAACGCATGAATTGACCGCTTAATTTTAGTTTCAATGTCAATAAAAAGTGTATATTGCTCCATTTCTTCCCCGTTCCTTTTTTATTTTGCTGGAACGGAAAAGCCATTCTTACCGGTGTGTCTTTTTACGCTGCCTGACCTTCACTTCCTCTGAGCATTTTCAAGATCGCAGTACGCAATTACTGCTTTCTCTAAGCAGCAACCCAGATCATCTGGGATATGAAAAAATAGAACAATACTAATGGTCGATAGAAATCGAGCCAAAAGAGATGATCCGGATCTCCAGAATTTGAACATTGGAGATTTTCCGGTATGGCCTCTGTCGGTTATAATCTTCTACCCAATCTTTCATGAGCAGTTCGATTTCTATGTCGATTTCTTCATGGTCTTGAAGAAATACATATTTTTTAGCATTCTTATGATTTCCCCTTATGGTTGTATAGGAATAGGAAATCTCAAATAGAGGGATTACGATATTCGACGACAGCATTTGTAACGGGTGCATTTTCTTTAGCATCTCTCTATACTTTGCTGTCTCCGGAATTGTGCCGCCGATTGCAGCCTCCCTGAAATTCATAAAATCTGCTATTTTGTGTAAATGCACATATATCTTCCTCCTTATGCTGTTTTTCTTTTCTTTGTTTCACCAAGCCAGGCTTTTGCTGTTGCGACCTCACAATCCATTGCCTCAGCAATGCTTTCCCAGGTATACCCTTCTTTTCGCATACAGCTAATGATCTGTGCCCTTTCTCCTCTTGACAGTTCTGTGTCCTGTCTCTGAAGTTTTTTCTTCAGAAACCTTTTACAAACAGGGTGGCTAGGTCCGTATTCATACATGAACTTTGCTTCTGTCGCATTTAATCCGCAGAAGATTGCAATCAAAAGCTGATAATAACCTGCTATCAGATCCTTCTGCATATTTTTCTCCTCCAATCAACAGAAAACTCTGCTGTTCTTAATCATCCTCTTGAAACAAGCTTCTTTCTTCCTCCTTTCCGTATGCTGAAACAAAAAAAGACACCAAAATCCATTTGCTGAATTTTGATGTCATTTTTACTTTTTATCCTGTCAAAAAATCGCTCTCCAAGTTTGTCCTGGAGATCAAAGCAAACTGTATTTATGGTTAAATACACAAAATACAAATCTTCATTTACACACTAACACAAGATATAGTGCATTGTCAATAATGGATTTGATTTCAAGTCATAATTTCGCTCCCTTTGTGTCACTACCCGCTTTTCCTTTTTTACATTTCAAAATAGTCCGCCAGACTCAACTGAACGCCTCTTTCTGCCTCTCTTTTGCATACACTTTTTAATTCTTCCGTACCGAATCTTTTTCTTAAAAACTCCTGTTCTTTTGGATCAAGTGCCTGTAGTCCGTATTGCGCCGCTTTTTTCGCAAGCGTCATGGTTTTTGCCTGTTTCCGCTTCTTTTTCTCCTCTGCTTTCCTCTGTTTCTTAGCAGCTTCTAAGTCAGAGGAATGAACCACGTGGATGCCTCTTTGAATGTCCTGTAGATCCTGTTCTAAGTCCCTGCCTTCTGTTTTTCCTGCCCGGATATTTAAAATTTCTATTTTAAGATCTGGGTCATAAAGATGCCGCATAGAATACTGATTCCACCATTCTTTCTGGTAGATTTCATCGGCAGCAATATGCTGCAGTGCTGTGCAAATATCCAGCGATACAGAGTGATTTAAAAATCGTTTTCCCTTGATGATAGATATGATTGGTTCCCCAGCAAAAAAAGTATTATCCTTACGGACAGTAGAAACTTTCAAATCATAAAAGAGATTTCCTTTTTTCTTCGTTAAGTTCCGTCCACGTAATGGACAATATTCCCCACCAGTACATATTTTTGCGCATCGTAAAGGCTGATATTTAAAGTACCACTCCATTTTTCTCTCATCAAAAAACATATGATGCTGGCACACATTTTCAGAATGTGTTTCAAAGAACTTCTTTAAGAGCCTGTCTTTATCTGATTTTTGTAATTTCTGTAACTTTTCTACGCTCATGTCGTATATATATCCATAGGTCATACGACATCTGCAGAAATGAAAAGATCGGGCTCCTTCCCTTTTCTCTAAAAGGGGATGATTTCTTTTACAGGAAATAGAACCAAACGGGCACAGAACCACTGGATTATCATTTTCAAAACACCAGTCAATCCCCATGTATCCCATATCATTTAGGCAATATTTTCCTTTGACATACAGACCGCATCCCGTCTGAAAGTTTTTCTGCTGTATATAATCAGAACGATATTGAAAACCACCATATACATTTTCCAAGGTTACCGGATAAACCGCCGGGATTTTGACATATTGAGGATAATGATGGACATGATATCCTTCACGCAAAAGATGTTTCGTTAAGAGATTATAACTTTGTTCCATTTTCTCACTTCCTATCATTTGCTGTTTATTTACGCATATCACGAAACGTATCTACTATATTTTTGTATACAAAAAGGGAAACCTGCTTGTTTCCCTAAACTTTAAGATTTCTATAGAATTTTTTATATCCTGATCCCATCCTACTGAGACCTAAAACACCATATAAAATTTTTCGAACACCATATCTTCAGCTGAAAGCTTCCTTGAAAATCATATAAAGAAAAGGAAATAGCTGTCCCAATCTGTTTTTACGGTTTCATACCGGGTATTTTATTTCTTTACAAAGAGCTGCAATTTCTGCCTCACTTAACCCGCTGACTTCTTTAAGCAGTTTAATTTCTGCTCCAGCTTTCAGTAACGCAAAAAGCATTTCTCTTTTTCCTTCCGCTTTTCCTTCCTCTCTACCTTCTTCTCTTCCTTCTTTACGTCCTTCTTCTCTTCCCTCTATTCTGCCCGCTTCACGGCCTCTTTCTTCCAAACGTTCCAATGCTGTACACATGTTCATATCTCCTTCGGATGACTCTTGAACTTAAATCAGCGAATTGCTATCCGCAATCACTCATATCATCGCATTCACATTTTCCTTAATATTTTAGAATAGTAGATTGGGGGAAACAACTAGGTTTCCCCCAAAAGACATAAGCACAATAAAATATCTACACTTTTGCCAAAAAATGATACTCCATATGATTTCGTTCTCAGCCATGCAAAATTACGAATTTAGATTTGCCTGTAGAATAATTATTCTATTTCTTTGCGAAGTGTTTTAATTTCTTCCTCGCTTAACCCGCTGACTTCTTTGAGCAGTTTAATTTCTGCTCCAGCTTTCAGTAACGCAAAAAGTATTTCTCTTTTTCCTTCTTCTCTTCCCTCTATTCTGCCCGCTTCACGGCCTCTTTCTTCCAAACGTTCCAATGCTGTACACATGTTCATACCTCCTTTGCTTTCAAGCGCTTCTTGAACTAACAAATCACTGTCCGTCATCACACCAATCATTGCTCCCACATCCGGAGCTACGATTTTTTCTTCTAACAGTGTGCGGACTTTTTCAAACTCGCCGCCATAAATATATCTGGCAGTTTCAAATATGATCTGAACCTCTTCATTAGAGAAATGATACTTTCCGCTCTCCCTTACCTGCAGCAAATTCATCCGGTAGTCAGAAAACATTCTGCCAAGTTTTTCCGGCATATCTACGATCATGTCTCTCAGGCTTTTCGGTCCATCCCATGGTTTTTCATTGTAATAGATAACAATGCTTATTATAGGATGCAGACGATCCTCTTTTTTCAGGCCAGAGAGAAATTCTTCAGCACTTGCTTTATCTCCAGCTTTCCGATGCTTTCTGGTAATCTCCTGATACTCTTTTAAATAGCCAAGCGCATCATAGATCATTACTCTAAGCGGCATCCCATAATGCATTTTGTGCTGGGATTCGATTCCCATAATGATAAAATCAATACCATGTGCCGCTTTTTTTACTACATCCCTTGTTCTGCTCAGTGTCTCCTTATATTCATTAAACTCTATGATATTGGATACATCTGTGTCCAATTCGCTCAGTTCTTCCGGCTTTATAACCTCTTCTCCTTCAAATACAATGGTATTGAAAAGACTGGCAAAACGGTCATTTTGTCTCCAAAACTCTTTAAAAATGATGTCGGGTTTTATCTTTGGATTTTTCAATTTGGCTCCTTTCTGTTCCTTCCTATAGATATTGTACCAAGCCGCTAGCGCGGCGGCTAGCCCCAGGTACGTTTTCCATCACTTTTTCAAAAAAAGTAGCAGTTTTT
>PPYE01643817.1_pt1 | contig 17816 bp, 20 predicted proteins | sample 1559881 | NCBI WGS metagenome assembly PPYE01 (sample SAMN08240022, study PRJNA423297) | Human gut metagenome, whole genome shotgun sequencing project. | reverse complement strand
TCCGATAGGATGGCACCGCCCCAATAGCTCAGTCGGTCAGAGCAGCGGACTCATAATCCGTGGGTCGTCGGTTCAAGCCCGACTTGGGGCACCAATGTGTCGACATCTCGACGCCTGGCAGATTTGAAGGGTGCGGGGATCCATCCGCCCATTCCGTCTGGGGTGGGCATGAGGTCCGCGGGCTCGATGCCAAAGAAGCTGGCGGCAGTTAGTAGTTCTGTCACCGACCAGCCGACGTTTCCTCGCAGCTTGCGACTTACTGTGGCTCCGGAAACCCCGATAACTGGCCCAAAACTATTGCCAGACATCTTGCGCGCAAACAAGTGTTGATTGATTGTCATGCCGATCGCTTCGTCGGGCGCTAGTCCGTGTTGAACCTTCATTGTTGCCATGCTGCAATAGTACACAAACGCTGCAGAAACTGCAATGATATCTCTTGACGGTAACACTGTATGGATGCATCATATATGGTATGACACTGCAAAAAATGCAACAGCTTATCACTTCTGGCGAGGCTGCCAAGCTTGTAGGTGTTTCTCCGGACACTCTGCGGCGGTGGGCGAAGTCGGGGCGTGTTCGGCATGTGGTGACGCCGTCGCGGCGAATTCTGTTTGACCCTGCGGACATCGAGGCGATGTACAGGACTGTTGATCCTGATAGCGAGTCGTCGGTGCCGGATGTTCCGCTACCTGGTTTGGGCGGGGCAGGGAGGTGACTCATTGTGAGCATCTACGGTGTCGCTTGGGCGTTGGATAGGGTTCGTGGGATCTCGGTTGGCGCGAAGATCGTGTTGATCTCGTTGGCGGAGTTTGCTAACGAGCAGGATGTGACGTGGGTGTCGCGAGAGCGTCTCATTAGCCGTGTGGAGTGCTCGACACGCGCGCTGAGTGGGTACTTCAAGGAGTTGGAAGCGTGCGGGGCGCTGACTCGCGAGGCGCGCTACGAGTGGTGCACGTCCGAATCGTGCTCGCGTACGGGTGAGCATAAGCATCGTCGTGGCACGGTCTATCGGATTCATCCAGAGCTGCGTATCGACATGCGCGAGGCCACAAGCGCAGATTCTGCGTCTGTGACGGAATCGTTGGAATCTCAACGAAAGTCTCACAGTGGCAGTATCTGCGCCAGTGAGGACACAGTGGCAAATTCACGTCGTTCACAGGCGCAGACGTCTGCGACCATTACTTATAGGAAAGAACCGTCAATAGAACCACCAAACCTAACCCCCCCACCCCCTGTGGTTGAAGGTTCGGTTGGGTTGGGGACCGGCTTCGCCGATCGAGTGGCTGTCGAGGGGGAGTCTGCGTCGCCGGTGGCGACGTCAGCGCCCCCAGAGGGTCGCAGAGGCCCTCAGAAGCCCCGTAGAAGTCCGAAGTCTGAGGCTGATCGTGGTGCTGAAAGTGCCTCAGAGGCTGATTTGGCGATTTTGGCGGCGTGTGTACCTGCGTCGATGCGGGTGATGGACGCGCGGGGTCTTGGTCTCGTCGTTGATTTGCTGCGCGAACGGCTGGATGCCGGATGGACGCCAGGGGAGATCAAGCGGTTGCTGGATTCGCCGTTGCCTGATCGTGTTGCTCGGATGTCGGGTTTTGTGGCTTCGCGGCTGCGTCGTCTGGTGGCTGTGGGGGAGTCTCCTCGAGCTCAGGCTGCGGCTGCCACGCGTGAGCGTGAACGCCTTGAGGCCGAGCGAGCTGCCGCCGAGGATGAGCGTGTGGCGCAGACGGCTCCGTCGTTGTTGCACATGCGGATTCATGACATGGCGAAGGAGCTGGCTCCGGGGTTGTCGCCCGCTCGGTGCGCAGTGGTTGAACTTGCGGTTCAGCAGGCTCTTGCGGATGCGTGGCGTCGGGAGAACCCTCAAGGTGGTAAGCCGTCGCCGTCAGTGCTGCTGGAGGTGCTCGCGGCATCTGGTGAGCAGATCGCGGGTCGTGTGATTGCTGAGCATGTGGACGGGGAGGTGGCCTGAGATGGTGGATGTGGTCTTGTCCTGGCCTGCCTGGGCTCGCGAACAGCGCAAATTAGGTGCATCGGCTCGCGCCTGCCTCCGAGAAATTGCTGTCCTCGCAGATGATCGCGGCGCCGCGATCGTCGAAATCTCCTGGCTGGCGCAAGCCGTCGACCGCAGTGAACGCACCGTCTGGCGCGGCCTGGCAGCCCTCGAAGAACGCGGTCTGATCGTGCGCGAAGAACGCCGCGAAGAAGGACATCGCGCCGCCTCGCGCTTCCAGCTCGTGCGCGATCCTGCTCGAGCGATCAACAAGGCGCGCGCCCGCGTCGAACAACTCGGCGTCGACGTCGATACAGTCACCTCATGCGCGATCGACCTCAACGACAATGAGGGCCTGCGCACCGCCCTCGCTCAAGCCTGCAGTGATGGCTGGAATGGTCCGAGTGTGAACCGACTCGCCCTCACTCTCCTTGAGCACGGCCCCCGCCAGTTCGGGCGCATTGCCGCCCGGCAAGCGCGATATGAAGCCATGAGCGTCTCGACGGCGCTCGCAGACGTGCTCACGCTGGCGTGGATCGAGCTGCGCACATCAGCTTCGTCGATGATCAAAGCGCGCAGCCCCTGGGCAGTGTGGTCGCGCGCGGTCGAATGCGCCGTTGCCAACGAATCGCTCGCAAGTGCCGAAGATCGAGCGGCAATCACCCTCGAAGGGATCCTCCCCGAAGGTGCATCGGTCCCCTCGAGTGATGCTAGTGAGCTCTACGTCGGTATCGACGAGCTCACCGGCCCTCTCGAACGATTCATCCGCGCCCTCCGTGAGGCTGGCATGCCTGCCACGCTCGCCTGGGCAGGCAGCGTGCGCATCGCCCATATCGCCGCGCACGGATCGCAAGCCAACGCGCATACAGCAGCGGCTCGCGACGCAACCCTGCAATCGCTCGGCATTGGCCCTAAAGCTGCGCGCGCCTGGATGACACTCCTTGTCGGCTCGCGGCGCGGAACAGTTGCCTCAGCGCTCCATGCAGACGAAAGCGCACTGGCGACACAGGCTCAAGTAGTCATGCAAGCATGGCACAACACAACACTAGTGGCCTAGATAACATTAAGAGAATGGGGCTGAATGACAAAAATGTCAGGTAGCCCAATTTTCCGCAGAATAACACCAAAACTATAGTTTGTCGGGAAATGTGTAGCCGTCAATTTCTCGGATCTCGTCGATGAGCTCATCAATGAGTTCATGACTGTCGATCGGATTCTCATCGAGCACCCAATCGCTCTTGATCGTGACTTCTACACGGTGAAACACCTGCATGGCGCTGGTGTCGATGCCTCGACGCATCGCGATATCGAGCGCCTGCGCGATCGCGAAGTCACGATCAACGGCTGGCCACCCTGCCGCGTTGAACTGACCGTCCGCACCGGGTGCCTGTCCATCAAAGGTGGCAACCCAGTAATGCAGCTGCTCGAGCTGCTCGGGAGATGAATCCGGCGTCATTGGGCATCTTTCTGGCGGGGTGTAAAACCATTCTCCTTAATGATGCCACTAGCATCGATGATCATGTGCCACTCACCTTCGGCGCTTCGCACGTCAAGACTTAGCGGGCGCCCATAGATGTGCGACTGCGAGCAGGCAACATCAAGGCAACGCTGGCGCAGCTCAGACGCATGCGCACTGATGTGCGCCACGGTAATTCCCGCAGCGTCAAGATGAGCATGAGTCTCATCGTCGACGTGTAGCACGAGTGGTGGCCACGAGGGTTTCGGTGATGGTGTCAAGAGCGTCTCGCTTTCATTGCGGTTATCGAACAAGGTGGCGTCAGGTGTGCGTGCACCACGGTACGAATAAGACGTAAAGAAAGGAACGCACATGCCAACCCTGTTCGCACGGGCACAAACCCCTGCACCCACGGAGAACCACTGGATTGCCCCCAGTGGCCCGTCCGTGCCGATCCCACCCCCGCCCGCTGTGGCCGCCGCGCGCCCGTGGGCCCCGGGCATTGACGGACTTACCGTTCGGCGCCACATTCGGCGCTCCACCGTTAACGGCGCGCCCCTCCTGTGGATCGTCGGCGCACACGGCGGTGCAGGAACTTCGACCTGGGCGCGCATTCTCAGTGTCGGTGATGCAGGGGCGTCGTGGCCACAGCACAGCAACCCCACGCGCGCGCTGAGCGTTGTCGTCTGTTGCCGCTCAACAGCCGCGGGCCTGCGTGCCGCGCAAGACGTCGGCATCGAATGGGCGTCGGGCGCTCTCCCCGGTCAACTCGTCGGCTTGATCGTGGGTGACGATGCACCCGGGCGAATGCCTCGAGAACTTCGCGAGCTTCGCGAAGTCACGAGCGGGGCATATCCCCACAGCATTTTCGTTCCCTGGCAGGCGCAATGGCGCCTCGCCGGAGAAAACGGTGAGGGTGTCGAACAGTCTCACCACATCAACAAGATCGCCGCCACTGTGGCGGCATGGACTGAAAGGACAGACTCATGACGATTATGTCGCATGTGCATGCAGCGATGGATTTGTTTGGAACGATTGATATCGATCCGACTCCGACAGAACCTCCTGGGGTAGCAGCGCTTTTCAACATGGGCCTGGGGTGGGTCATGTGGATTGCGGGCGCCCTTGGGATTCTCGGCTTCTTCATTCTCGCTATTCGACTCATGCTGTCGGACAACAGGGAATCGACGATGGACCACGCAAAGGGCTTTGGGCGTGTGTGTGGTGGCCTGATTCTGATTGCGTCGGCGTCTGGTCTCGCAAGGATGTTCCTGTGAACACCAGGAATAAGGATGCTGGCCCTGTAGAGGAATCGGTACAGTCAGCTTCACCTTGGGTGTCAAAGAGCTTCGTATTCGGAGCAGGATTCATTGTTGCGATCATTGTTGCCCTTGCCTTTGTGCTGGCGTCTGTATGGGGAAAAAGTCCCGCTTCTGTAACCTCTCCCACTCAAAGTGGAGAAAATGCAAGCACCGCTGCAGACAATGCTCCCCCTGCTTGTGAACTTGGTGTTACCGGAATGAAGTCGCTAACGGCACCTCCTGCATCTGTCGACGCTTCTTTCGTCGGTGTCACAGTGGCCTCAACAGCTCACGCTGGTCCCTCTCGCACTACTGATGGATTGCCCACCTGCTACGAGCATTCCACAGAAGGTGCCGTTCTTGCGGGGGCAAATTTTCTGCGTTTGCAAAGCCAGTATGCGGATCAAATGAAGCTGTACACAACTCTTGTTGCGCCATCCGATGTCCGTACCGCAGCTCTCGAAGATATGCGGGCAGCCGGAGGCTCTATGAGGGGTTGGTCCTCGGACGTCGTTGTGATCAAGGGGGTCTACACCGAAGTATGGTCTGACGACATCGTCTTCATGTCGTATGCCGTTTCCATTCCTTCGCAGGGACCTCAGACCAAGTCAATTCAATTCAAGATGACTTGGTCTGAAGGTGACTGGAAGGTAGAGCTCCCAGAGAACGGCTTTGGAGTCAGCGTCATTGACTCGCCCGCTTCGATGGGGATGCTTGAATGGAGGGTTCCCGTTGCCTGACGTCTGCTCTCCCTGGAATCCTCTGTGCGCTTTGAAGGAAGGTGCACATGCTGCTCTTGGTTCAGCGGCACAAAACGTTGTCGACTACTGGGTCGAAGCACTGAATGAGTCACTGGGTAACGTCATGATTACGTTAGGCAGTTTCTGGACAAAAGGGACTGTTGGCATGGATGTCGGCAAAGGAAGCCCAATCGAGTTCATGCAACAACACATGCAATTTGTTGCTACAGCCGTTCTCGTGGCTAGCATGATGGCTTGCGGTATACAAATGATCGTGACTCGCAACAATGATGAACTGCAGCGACTTGGGCGTGGCGTTATTACGACAATCATTGTTTCCGGAGCCGGAACAACAGCGATTACCGTTGGTGTTGCTGCAGCTGATGTCTTTTCAACGTGGCTCATGGACGAAGCAACTCAGGGGCAATCAGCAAACTTTGGAAGCGTAATTTTGTCAACAGCTTCCATCCCTTCGGGCGGGTTGTTTGTCGTGCTTGTCATGGGTGGCGCGGCACTGATCGCCAACATCGTACAGATTGGCTTACTGTATTTGCGTGCGGCGCTATTAATCCTCGTGATCGCCATATTCCCTGTAGTAGCAGCAGCGTCTGCATCAAAGATTGGGGAAACGTGGTGGCGTAAACTCACCGGATTTGTAATTGCCGTGATTCTGTATAAGCCAGTGGCAACGATCATCTATGCGCTTGGTGTGCGTGTTCTTTCATCTGCGGCAGGAAAAGAAGATGTTGCCGACGCATTGACGGCTTACATATTGGGAGGTATTTTCCTCGTTGCTGCTGCACTGGCTTTGCCTCCACTGATTTCCTTCATTATGCCGGTTACTGCTGCTATTGGTGGTGGGGGTGTTGGTGTTGCGGCTGCAGGGGTAGGGGCCATTGCGTCTGGCGCAGTTAATGTTCGCGGAAATATCAGCGGATCGCGTGCAGAAGGATCTGGCGCTGCCGGAGGAGCACAGTCGTCGGATCTTGCGAAAGGTGCTGGCTCATCGGCAGGAGCAGCGAAAGCTGGGCAAGCAGCTTCTGGTGCTGCGGGTGCAGGTACTGCAGCTTCTGGTGCAGCAGCAGGAGCAACTGGAGGGGTCTCACTTATTGCTCAAAAGGCAGCTGAAGTTGCCGGAAAAGTCAAGGATGACGTGTCTAGTTCCATCGAAGATGAGACACAAGCGACAGGAGCAAAAGCATGAGCAATGTTCCAACTTACGGGAATTTCCGCAAGCCACGGACGGTTGGTATGTGGGGATTGAGCATGGGCCTAACGCTGTCAGTGTTTGCCCTCTCTGCCCTTGTCGTTCTTCTGCTTCTTCGCCAAGCCTGGGGTACAGCGCTTGCTGTTGCGGCTAGCGGTGCAGTAATTATCGGAGCCTTGAGCTTCACAGATGTTCACGGATTGAGCATTGCAAATCGTTGGATGGAGAGACTCATGTTCGGAATTGCGAAGCGACGCGGTCGTACCCTCTACCGCTCAGGACCGCTCGGAGTCATGCCGAGCACGGCAACACCACTGCCCGGCATCCTGGCAGGATCCAAGGTCAGCGAACACCTTGACTCGTTTGATCGAACATTCGCTCTTGTCCACCATGCCGATAAAAGCGTAGCTGTGGTGATGAGTGTGAGTCCACCGGGAATTGATCTCATTGATCGAGATCAGATCAACACATCAGTGGCTCAGTGGGGAGAGTGGCTCGCGATGCTTGGTAACGAAATTGGTGTTGTCCAAGCATCAGTCGTGATCGAGAGCTCTCCCGATACGGGTGAAGCCCTTGCCCGACACATTCAGACGATGAATGCAGCTGAAACCTCGAGTGTTGCGCGTGAAGTCATGAACGAGGTCGCCGCAGAATACAGGGTCGGTGCCGCACAGATGCGCGTGTGGGTGTCAGTTACGTTCCAGCCTTCTCTGATGAGCAGTAAAAAGCGAACGATCGACGAACTGGCGCGAGATATCGGAGGAAGACTGACAGGAATCACGCAGGATCTCAAGGCCGCAGGAGCTGGCGCTGTTCATCTCATGACTGCACCGCAACTCTCCCGCGCGATCCGCACGGCATACGATCCCGCAGCACTTGCACTCTTTGAGATTGCACAGTCACGTGGCGAACAAGTCGAACTATCTTGGAAAGACGCGGGCCCTATTGCTGCAGAAGCACTATGGGATGCATATCGACACGATTCCGGCTTGTCGCGCACGTGGGTTGTGTCCCAGCCGCCGCAAGGCGTCATCCATGAAAATGTCCTTGAAAAACTCCTGCGTATTTCTGCAGATGTTGAGCGAAAGCGCGTCGCGATCATCTACAAGCCGATCAGTGCTGCGCGAACAGGAGATATCGCAGAACGCGATCAAACCCGAACAACGAACGCTGTCACTGTCGGTGGCGGTAACAATGCTCGAGCTCTTCGCGAAGCCCGCATCGCACAGCGCAATGCAAATGAGGAAGCTGCAGGAGCAGGCATCGAAGACTTTGCCATCATCATCACAGCGACAACAAGCGATGACAACCTTGAGGATGTTTCCTCGGTTGTCAGGGCATTGGCATCATCGTCGAAGCTGGCACGAATCCGCATCGCATACGGGGCTCAAGACAGCGCCTTTGCTCTCGGCCTTCCTCTCGGTGTCAGGCCGTCTTCGTCGATCGTGAAGGGAATCTAGCGATGGGTATCGTGCGAGAAGCTGCATACACCAGCGTCGATCTACTAAGACTCATGTTGGGAGTGTCCCCTGTTGAACGAACCTCTGAGTCCATGGCCTCGAAACAGCGTGGAGGTGGCGACCCAGCACGATACCCACACTTGGAATGGTATCGTGGCACATCCAGGCAAACATGTGGCTTGTATCCGTTCGTCGCGAGCTCGTCTACTCCCATGGTCGGAGTTCCTGTTGGAAAAGCGCTCGACGGTACAGGAACAGTATGCGCAGATCCGATCAACTGGTTTGAAACCGGACTGATCTCAGCCCCATCGTGCATGGTGCTAGGACTCAACGGACTAGGCAAATCATCTCTCGTCAGACGCATGGTGATTGGCCTCGAAGCGCAAGGCGCCCACACGATGGTGCTCGGAGATATCAAGCCAGACTACCGAGACGTCGTTGAAGCACTCGGCGGGCAGATCATCGCGATTGGACATGGGCGATCCGGAATCAACCCCCTTGATGCAGGAAATGCGGCACAAGCAGCAAGTGCCCTGCGCGAAGCTGGTCGTGAGGATCTCGCTCGCGAAGTCGAACAAGCAGCTCATGAACGCAAAAAGACTCTTGTCTGCTCACTTCTGCACGTCATTCGACGAACGCCACCTACAGATCGCGAAGAGACAATCATTGATGAAGCTGTCCGTGTCTTGGAGGACTGGGGATGTCCCGCGAAACTTTCCGACCTGCTCGACGTTGTGCGAGAAGCACCTGAACCGCTGCGATTAGCTGCTCTTGATCGTGGCGATATGGCGCGCTATCGGCAAATTGTTGAAGATCTAGAAGCATCTCTCACAGCGTTACTGAAGGGGCGTTTCGGCGCTATTTTCGCTGCAGATAAGACTGTCCCCATGATGACGGATCGATCTGTCGTCTTCGACGTATCAGCTTTACTCCAAGCTGACGAAGATCTGCAAGCAGCGGTTCTCTTGGCCTCCTGGTCGTACGGATTCGCAACAGTCGAGGTCTCACAGGTGCTCGCAGATGCTGGCCTCGCCCCTCGAGCTCGCTACATGCTTGTCATGGACGAACTCTGGCGAATTCTGCGCACGTCGCCTGGCATGGTTGAGCGCGTCGACTCACTGACGCGACTCAATCGAACCGTAGGTGTTGGCCAGATGATGATCACGCACACAATTTCTGATTTCACCGCTTTGGCATCAGAAGCAGATCGGAAGAAAGCTCAGGGCTTCATCGAACGATCCAAGATGCTCTTTATTGGTGGCGTACCCAAGAAAGAAATCGATGAGCTGCGCCGTGTTTTCACATTTAGTGATGCAGAACAGTCCCTCGTTTCGTCGTGGAACGCACCCGGAACCTACGACCCTGCCACGGGGGCGCGCACGGCTCCAGTTGGTCAGGGCAAGTTCCTCCTTAAGACGTCGGACGGGCCGGGTTTCCCCTTCTACATGCGCTTCACTCCCTCAGAGTTCCGCCTATCGAACACCAACCAAAGATGGGACATGAAATGACTTGGAAAGATCTCGACGAAAACGCGCGCCTCGCAGTGCTTGGGTTCGTCCTCGTTGCTCTCGCAGTCATGTCAGCGTATGCAGGCGCGGGAATCTATACCCTGACAGGTGGGCACGTCGACTGGGTCAAGAACCCAATGGAGATGTGTTTTCGAGTATGGATTGGACAGTGGGATGCAAATCCTCGTTTTTATGCGATCGGCGTCCTAATTGTCATCGTTGTTGGCCTCTTCTTCTGGCTTGGACTTCGCGGGGTTTCTCCTCATACATCAAAACGCAAGCGTGGTGATCAGGTGGCGCGCAAGTCGGCCTCGAGGCGTGAAGTTGCTGTTCTGGGGAAGAAGGCTGCGTTGTCTTCGGCAGCGCAGCTGGGCGTGAGTGTTGATTCTCCTGGTTTGCCGATCGGGCGCATGGTCGCGGGCGGGGCGCCGTTGTTTTCATCGTGGGAGTTCGTGTCTCTCATGATCGCGGGGCCTCGCACGGGTAAAACGACTGCGTTCGTTGTCCCTCGGATTTTTGCTGCGCCTGGTGCCGTGTTGGCGACGTCGAACAAGCGTGACATCGTTGATATCACTCGTGAACAGCGTTCTCAGAGTGGGAAGACGTGGGTTTTTGATCCGCAGGGCATTGCGGGTGAAGCACAGTCGTGGTGGTGGGATATTCTCGCGGGAATCAAGACTCCGGTTGATGCTGTTTCGCTTGCGGAGGTCTTCATCGACTCGCAGCGCGATGCGACCGCCACGAAAGACGCGTACTTCGACGGCGCTTCAAAGGATCTGTTGGCGGCGCTGTTGTTGGCTGCGGCGCTTGGTGATCGCGATATTCGTGCGGTGCATGACTGGTTGACTCGGCCGCTTGATGATGAGCCGGTGCAGATTCTTGAGCGGGCCGGTCAGCTCATGGTTGCGCGATCGCTGCGCGGCATGATTGATCTTCCGTCTGAGACGCGCGGCGGCGTGTATGGAGGGGCATCGCAGACGATGAACTTCCTGCTCAACGACGTGGCCACGCGCTGGGTGCTACCCCCCGCGGGCGCCATGGATGACGAAGGTGAGGCGATCGTTGAGTTTGATCCGGCGTCGTTCGTGGCCTCCACTGACACGCTGTATTGCCTGTCGCAAGAGGGGCGCGGTAGTGCGTCCCCGATCGTGACGGCTTTGACGGTCGCGGTCATTGAAGCTGCCCTCGAGCACGCGAAGAATCAGCCTCGCGGGCGCCTGGCGCTGCCCCTCGTTGTCGCCCTTGATGAGGCCGCGAACGTGTGCCGGTGGCGCGAGCTCCCCGATTTGTACTCGCATTTCGGCTCTCGGGGCATCGTCGTGGATACGCTTTTGCAGTCGTGGAGCCAGGGCGTGAGTGTCTGGGGCGAACCGGGCATGAACAAGCTCTGGTCAGCGTCGAACGTGAAAACGTATGGCGGCGGTGTCTCAGAGGATAAGTTCTTGCAGTCGTTGTCGAATCTGATCGGCGTTGAGTACGTCGACCAGGTGCAAACGTCCTCGAGTCGTCAGGGCACCTCACGCAGCGTGTCTGTGGGAGCATCGCAGCGCCCGATCGCCCCGGTCTCGGAGCTCATGGCAATGCCCCCAAACCGTGCGTGGGTTCTCGCATCGGGAACGCCTGCGGTTTACGTTGAGACTGTTCCATACTGGAAGTAGGACATAGGAGGTCATCATGAGCGACGCCGCTCAGATCGAACAGAAACTGTCGATGCAGGCTGCGCAGCTGATGCGCGCCGCGATCATGATTGCTCGTGCGCTCGCCGCGCGTGAGGCTGCCGCTCGCCGTGCGGCAGCACGCACCTCCCTCGAGCACGCCCGTGCTTTGCGCACGGTCACGGAGCAGCAGCGTCGCCTCGCGGCGCCACTGTATCGTGCGGCGCGCAGTGAAGGTTGGTGGGATGACCCCAAGGTCAGCGCAGCGGAAAGAGCTCGCGCGGTTGGCCTGGCGACCCGTTTCGAGCATGTCGACGAGGATGCGCGCGCTGTCGCCCTCGAGGCCCGGCAACGCCTCGAGCGCCAGGCGCGCGCGCACGCACAAGAGCAAGAACGCGCGCGCCTGGCCGCGCGAAACCCCGAGACCTTCCGTGACAGCGGCAAGGAAGCCTTCATTGACATGACTCTCATGTCTGTGGCAGAGATAGCCGCTGCCGCGCCCCTCGTCGACGGGGAAAAGCTCGAGCAATCCCTCGAGGAAATCCTCGAGGAAATTCGCACCGATCCGCAAGCGACCAATACACAGCTGTCGGATTCACTGGCAGAGGATGTGGCTGTGGCCGCGCCCAAGCCGGGGGACAAGAAGCTGGATCTATTCACCGTCTACGGACTGATGACGACTCAGCCGGAGAATTCGATGTCTGTGAGCGATATCGACAGGCCAGAGATGAGCGTGAACGCACCCGCGTGGGATAGTGCCGAAGCGCGTCAGGCATGGGCAACGCAGCTGCTCGATGCGGGTATCAACGCAGACGGGGTGAGGGCGTTCACGGTGGCCTCGCAAGCCCAGCCTGCGCCCGCACAGGACATGTTGGTGACGTCGGTGAGCGTGCCGGCCGGCCGTGCGCCGGCCGCGCCCCTCGAGGCCGTGCACACACTGCACCGATAGATCGAACGATTGGGGGTGGGGGAGCCAAATGGGCTCCCCCACCCCCATGCTGCGTCTGTTATTGGCGCTCGTCGACGAGCTCGGGCGGCGGTGGCGTCGTCGGTAGTACCCGCCCGGGGTGGGGTGCTGAGTCGTCTTTGTGTTCACCTTTGCGGTGTCGCTCATCGGGCTGGCACCCCTTGAACGGCCCCGTCTCGGCCATGACCCGATCCATGATCGGGTTTAGGTACTGCACGATCCACGTTGCCATTGCCGTGAGCTCGCCGGTTGCCCGCAAGCCCTCCCACGAGTGCCACAGGGCGGTTAGGTAGAAGACCGCCTCAGGGTGTTTCCACCACTCCGAGCACCAGTTGAGGCCGGTGCCCAGAGGGCGGTCGTAGATCTGCGTGAGAAACTCGTCAACAAATTTGTGAACACTCGAGTAGTACAGCTTTGGTTCGTTCCTCGAGGGATCGGCGGGCACTACGTCCTCAAGGTCGCTGGGCGGCTCGACGTCAATCGGAGGGACATCCTCGTATGGGTCATGCTCATTCACAGTGATCTCCCTTCGGCTTCGTGAATCGCAGACGATGGGACCCCTTGCACTGGTCTCGTTGTGAACGCTTGAGTTCCGATACGTGGAGCGCTCTTCCCGAGCATCTCAGGGGGAATAGACGAACGCTGAGTAGCTCGAGCAGCTGCCTCAGTGGTGGGTTGTGCTCTCTTGGCTGCTTTGATCGCTTGGGAGAGGGTGGGAACTCCCGGAGCATGCATGGCATCGTAGTGGATCTTGTCCAGGTCGTCGGAGAGTGTGGTTAGAAACGCCGTGAGACTTTCGCGCCGCATACCCACCCTGTGGGGGAGACGGGAGAAATCTGGACTGGCGATGATGTTGTCAAGTTCATCGAGTCCATGTCCGTGGAGACGGGCCCATCCACCACCAGCGATGCTAGAGGTGTGCAGGTCGATGATGGGGTCGCCGTTGAGATCAGTGAGAGTGAGGGTGAGGTCTTCAGTGTCGATGTCGACGATGGGAGCGTGTGCGAGTGCCCACGTAGTGAAGGTGGGGTTGTCCTCGGCTAACTCGGTGATGCGCGCCATGATGTGTGCATGTGCCGTGTCCTGGCGAATACGATCTGCATCGTCACTTTCCCAGGCAACAGCCTGGCGAACATACTCCTGACACGCCGCCTCACCAACGATGGGGATCTCCTGCTCGTCACCATCGCTTGCGGACATGTACACGGTTGCTTCGAGGAGACGGCCTTCGCTCGTTTTGATGACGGTTGGGTTGCCGAATGTCCAGTAGTCGTAGAAGACCGAAGAATCTTCATACTGGAACGGAGTCGAATCAGCGATATTTGGATGCCGTGCCCCCGGGTGCAGTCCGAGGCGCGCAAGCTTATTGCGGCCGACGTCGATCGCGTTCATACGAGTCCCTCCAATTTTGTGGTACGAAGGCACCCATGTTGGGCACCTCTCACCACTCATCGTGAACACGTACACGCACAGCAGAGGGGCTTACCTGGTTGGGCCGTTGTCCTTGTGCTGTGTCCGCTGGGTGGCCTCGGTTGCGATGCGCTGGGTCTCATCCGTGCTTATTGCTGCGTGCTTGAACGCGTGTGGCTGTCCGCCCAGAACGTCGCGCGGAATACCTGGCTGTGCACCTCGAGGCCGAGAAGAGCTGAGCGGCATGCCAGCCGCGTCTAGTACGGTGCGGACACGGTGAAGGTCATTGTCAACCGACGCGTCGGCGAGGGCCTGGGCGTCGCGGACGATCGCACTGTCCTCCTTGGGTGCCGGCGGCGGGGGAAGAGACGGTACAGCCTCACGCTGTGCGGGCGCGGAGGCTCGCTCAAGACGCTCATAGGCAGACGTGAGAGCGTCGACGTCGACGCGAGGGTACGTGTTCACCCGATCAAACATCGCCTGCGCGTCGCGCTCAATTGCTGCGGCGGTGGACGCCTGGCCTGCAGCCTCATGCAGATTAGCGATCGTCTGTACGAGGTCGGCAGTCGCGTGTGCGAGGGCGACGGCCGCCATGTGGGGGCTTGACGTAGCGGCGATCGACAGTGCAAGGTCTGAGGCTACGCGTGCGCCCACGTCGACCAGACGCTTGTCGGTTGGCCGAGTTTTGAGCTGTGCGCACCTGCCTACCTGGACGGCCGCACGCTCGAGCATGTCCCGTCCGCCCGACGTGCGAGCCGTAATCGCCTGGGCGTGCAGGAGTCCCGCGATGTCAGCGGCGGCGTTTGCGAGTCCCACGTGGTCGGTGGGGGAGAGGCGATCGAGGTGCGTGCGGAAGTGCTCAAGGGCGCGGATGCGGTCCTCCCACAGTGGCCCATCGTAGGGCGCCCGCTTTGGGTAGTGACCCTTCCAGGCTTCCACGGCCTCGAGGGCGCTTGAGGGAGTGTCCTGCCAGCGTGTGCGCAGCTGTGTGAGGGTGAGGTCGCGGGCGATTCTGCCGCCGCCCCACCATCGGGTCTGCTGTCCGTTTTCGGTGCGTAGCGCGGCGCTGTACCCGACTACGATGTCGATGCGCCCACTCGCAAACCTGGGATGCAGACGTACCCCGAGGCGACGAGCTCGACGCACGAAATCAGCTTCACTCGCTGCCGCGGTTGCAGCTGCGCGCAAACGTTCCTCAAGGACCGCACGGTCCGTGCGTGAGGTGCCCGCGCGCTTTGCGGCGTTTTGTGCGGCCGCGCTGTCGCATCGTGAGCCGCGTGCGTGCTCGCGTGACTCCACAACCAGAAGTCCATAACGGTGCTCGAGTACGTTGCACGCCTTCTGAGCTCGCCGCTGGTCGTACCACGGACTCCACTTTGTGCCATCCTCACGCACGATCGTGGCTGCAATGTGAATGTGATCGCCACCGTTTTTCGCGCTCCCGTGATGGATCGCGACCCACCGGCATGGCGCTTTTCCATCGGTGCCGCTAAAGCCCATCTCACTCATGAAGTCCGAGGCGATACGTCCCCAGACCTCATCACCAAGGGCAGCTTCTTCTGGTGACAGGGAGAGTGAGCAGTGCCAGACATGGTTGGCCTCGATCTCGCCATTCCACTCCACCGCTCCGGTGGCCGGGTTGAAGCGGCGTGCCTTGCCTGTGGGGAAGGTGCCTGTCTCGTGCATATACGCGTCCAAGCGCGTCGCGATCTCACTGGCCTGGGAGACGCTGATCGTCTCCCAGTCACCCCACTTGCGCACGATGTCACGCGAGCCCGCGATCACGTGAGGATTCTCGTGCTCATTGGCGCGCCCCGGTCCCACCAGGTAGCGCATGAGCCCCCCGGTGTCGCCGCCTGTGACGATGTTAGGAATCATCGCCGAACCCCATCCAAGCGGCCGTTAATGTCTTCGATCGTATCGGCCACGCTTGACACGACAGACGCAAAATCCTCGGGCACCTCGTGCACCGTGTTCGCATGGTGCGCGATCTGATTCAAATTCGTCATCGCGCCCTCAAGCTGGCGCCGATAGGCGCGAAGCAGCTCAATCAACTCCTCCGCATGAGCTGGCCCAGTAACCCCTTCAGTGGCAGTGACCGGGTGAAGCGCTGCCTCCACCACAAACCGAGACAGCGACACGCCACGAAGACGAGCGCCCTCCTCAATGAGAGCGCGCTCTGACGACGTCAATGACACAAGCAACCGAGACCTCTGAACCCCTCGCACCGACCGCCGCGCCCTGCGGGCCGTCCGAGAATGCGACACTGCTTCACTACTCATCTGACCCGCCTCCCTCACATGTTCTTCAAGCCAGCGCAGCGATCCTTCGGACCACACTTCCAGTGTGCCACGTGACGCCATATGCGTCGCGCCAAAAGCTTAATACCGATATCGGTATTATACAGCTTGCTACGCGAATGTTACTTCGTGGGACACAGCGCAGACCGCGCATGACAACGCAAGGACACAACCTCAACGTTCGCACCCGAAGACTCAGCCCAGTTCCTTCGTTCCGGGCGGACCGCGAATGCGGTTCGTCCGGGTCCTCGACGCTCACGCTCCGCGCTCTTTCTGGCCGATCTTTGCGTGCTTTCCGTGCCGCTTCGCGGGCTTTGCTGACGCGTTCACTGTCCTTGCATCGTGCAAGTGAACAAACAAGACGCTGGGAGATAACACTGGCCTGATGTGCTCATGTCGTTTCGGTTTGGTTGGGGTGGGGTCGCGCCCCCCATGGAGGGGGGCGCGACTGCCACGTCGCCCCGCTCATCCGTTCCGCCTGGGGGAGCGCCCTTGCGTGCTTGTGCTCCTTGTGCGCGTACGCCGACACGGTACTAGTACCAGGCGCCGCACTCGGTGGTGCCACCAACGAAAGGACATACCCATGAACCCGCTCGACAAGCTCCTCCAGAAAGACGAGCACCGAGAAGCCGTGCTCCGTGCACTCGGCAGTGCACACACCGCCCTCGATGACGCCGTTGCGAACTACCGTCTCGCGTTCAAAGCAGCTACCTCGATTGGATGGTCGAAAGCCGACCTCACCAAGGCTGGCTTCCCCGACCCAACCCGTCTACCCAAAGCCGCCACCAGGAGCGGCAGCGGCGCTGAGTCCTGACGATACCTACTCCTCTCGGAAGCCTAAAGCGCCCAAACATGTGCGGCGGGGACAGACTGAGCGCTGTCCCCGCCGCATCCGTATCGGCCGTTTCATCGCGCGCTAAGCGTCGTTACGATCGCGCTCCTGCCTGCGCTTAGCAAGTGCTCGCGTCACCGTCGACCGATGCACCCCCAACGTCGATGCGATTTGCTTGTGCGTCATTCCCGCCTGAAACATCGCCTCAGCCGCCTCCAGGCGATCTCCAGTCACCCGCGGTCGACGCCCACCAACACGTCCCTCAGCTCGAGCATGCGCAAGCCCCCTGCGCGTATTCTCGCGAATCGTCGACACCCGTAGTTGGGCCAACACGGCCATGATCCCAATGATCGCTTCACCCATCGGCGTGGACGCGTCGACGTCCAGGAACGGCTCGGTCAGGCATCCCACGCGGGACGGTGCTCGAGCCGAGAACTCACGCCGTGGTCGACGAACACCCGCTGTGCGCCGGCCGCCCGCAGCTCTGCTTCCTGCGCGTCCGTGGCCTGCTCACGCGTCGATACGCGTGCATACCCAACTATCGCCACGCCAACCTCCTGCGATCCCAACCTGATTACCGCACACCCTAACGTGTGTACCCGTCATGCTGCGTCGGCCTATACGGCCGTGCCGACAGCTCATCCGCACGCGGAACGTGCGCGCGACCGGGTGGTATCACTCCCGCCGGAAACGCGGCCGACGTAACGGCATGAGCCCTACGTGCCTCGACGGGCACAATTGGTCGGTGCTGCTTCTCTGCCTCGGTGAGGGGACGAACTGCGTAGGACAACACCTCTGCCATAGGACCGGCATCATGGCGATCCTGGTAGTAGAAACGCGCAGCTACCAGCCCGTCGCGTAGAGGGTTGGTCACTCCCGCGAGGATCTGCGCCTGGGACACAGGAGCGAAGGCGTCGGCATCCACGTAATAACCTGCATGATGAGCGAGCTCTGAGAAGAACACGAACTGGCTGCGTGTGTTGCCCTCGCGAAACG
>PPYE01434189.1_pt1 | contig 17818 bp, 19 predicted proteins | sample 1559881 | NCBI WGS metagenome assembly PPYE01 (sample SAMN08240022, study PRJNA423297) | Human gut metagenome, whole genome shotgun sequencing project. | reverse complement strand
AAAAAAATAAGCCAGACCTGAATTTCTTACAGATCTGGCTCTTTCTTTATTTTTTCAAACGGAAAATCAAATAGCTGACATTAACAAGTAGTAAAACACTCCAAAGAATGAGGAAAGGGATATTTCCTCGGACAGCATTGTGCCAAATACCTAGGGCATATAAGGCCATAAAGACTAGCGATCCTAGAACCGCTGTTCCTTCTTTATTGTTTTGTGGTTGATTAGACATATAAACCTCTTTTATTGCTTTGTATAAAACGGCTTGACACCATAAACCATGGCGAGAAAAGCTCTGGCTTGGCGTTTGACATCATTAGCCAAAGATCTATGGGACTGGGCATAGATACCATTTGGATTGTAAAAAGACTTGTCAAAATGCTCAGGCTCTTTTTGGCCCCACTTCCTCCTCAATTTGTTGGGTGATCGAAACTCCTTAGTCATCCGATTACGAAAGGCCGGATCGTTTAGTTGGACTGGCTCCACATCCAGTTGCCAATGGCGCTTGAAATTACCATAGTTGAAACTAGCACCATTTACCACACCACTCTCAGTTACCTTCTCCGCATCGACCTCATTGAGAAAATTTCCCTGACTATCCAAAATAAACTCTATGCGATTATAAAGGAGAATCTTAAGATTAACACTGGGAGTTTCATCTGGATAAATCACCTTGCCATCACGGATAGCAATCTTTTGGTGCAGACGTCCCTGATCAAACATGGTGAAAGGTTTCCATCTGAGATAGACAGCTAAAGCTTCCTTGTCTGTCATCCCTGTTCTTTTATAATGTGTCCTCACATACTGGGCTTGTTGACTCGAAATCAGGTAACGTAGCTGATGGATTTGTCGCTCTACAAGGCCTTCCTGAGACAAGCTATCACCAGGAAAAGCTAAATCTACCAAGCTGACAATATCCTTCCAGAAGACATCATGAGGCGCCAAATCAAGGTCAAAATAGGATAATAACCGCTGAGTTTCCTCAAGCTCCCCAGATAGATCCTCTGGCATCTCTATATAAGCAAGCAATAACTTCAGTACCTGCAATGGCTGGTATTCCTTTTGCCATTCCTTCCATAAGCTAGAAAAGGCTTTTGATCCTATGAGCATCTCATCTCTCCTCAATCATTTAATCAGTTGTCTCTTGTATGAATTCCTCTATGCTTCTAATCACCTCTTTGGTCTGATAGTGATAGAAATAATGAGGAGAATCATAATAAGTGACTTCCATATTTTTCTGACCCTTCGCAAAACTAGTCGCATAATGTCGCCACTGCTCCTGACCGAAACCTGTCCCTTTTCCATTAGACACCATGAGTAGCACGGGCATTTGAGATTTAATACTAGTAGAGTTCACCTTTTTATCATTCTCTTTCGCACATAGGCTCTCATTTAACATAGCTTGCGACAAGAGTTGTCTGTAAGCTATTTCTTGATAAAGACGGCGGTCACTATCACTTAGGTTCTCATTGGGCATATATAATTGTCTCGGCAGTAATCTTAACAGACCTAATTGACTTTCCCAACGAGCTAGACGTAACATCTGAGGGTGCCTCTTCAACTGGAAATAACTTTCTGGAAATGCCCAATCAAGACAAACCACAGCTTTCACTTCACTTGGGTAGTTTTCTTGCCAAAGAAGCGTCTCTAAGGAGGCCATCGAATGAGAAAGAATAATATATGGACCTGATACTTGTGACTTGGCTAGGATTGACGTGTCTCTGAAAGGATCACAGATACATCTCTTGACTTAGACGTGTCCTCACTGTAACCATAGTCAGCTCTTTCAACAACAACTATTTTGTACTCCTTTGAGAACCCATCATACACATCTTTAAAATCTAGGATTGATGAAGCCGTTCCAGCACCAGAGAGAAAAACTAGGGTTTGTGACCCCTGACCCTTTACAAAGACGCTAATTTTGTATCCATTGACAGCTACCATTTGCCCTACAGGGTTAAGAGAAGCATTCTCTCTTTGCAAGGCTAACCTATGATAAGTAAAGCTAGCCAGTAACAAGACTAGAACTATTCCCAGCAGAAATAAAAGTCTCTTTATAAAAACATGCATGGTTTATCCTACTAAAAAGTCAGCTAGCTTAGCTAACCGACTTTCTGATTTATTCGGCATCTGGGCGTGATTTGCGAGCGATATCAGCAAGGATATTTTCTACAAATTCTGACACAGTCTCAGTGTGTGTTTGTTTTTGACCATAACGACGAACGTTAACAGTTCCGTCTTTCATTTCCTTGTCACCAACAATCAATTGGTAAGGAATTTTTTGCGTTTGAGAAGCACGAATCTTAAACTGCATTTTTTCATTACGTTCATCAACTTCGGCACGAACACCACGATCACGAAGTTTCTTAGCCACTTCCCATGCGTAGTCCACGTGTTTTTCGTTAGATACTGGGATAAGGGTTACTTGGTGAGGGGCAAGCCATGTTGGGAAGGCCCCCTTGTAGTTCTCAATCAAGATCGCAGTAAAGCGTTCCATAGTTGAGATAACCCCACGGTGAATCATCACTGGACGGTGTTCTTCACCGTCAGCTCCGATGTAGTGAAGGTCAAAACGTTCTGGAAGCAAGAAGTCCAACTGGATGGTAGAAAGAGTTTCTTCCTTACCAAGAGCAGTCTTAACTTGGATATCCAATTTTGGTCCATAAAAGGCTGCTTCACCTTCAGCTTCGTAGTATTCAACACCCATGTCATCAACAGCTGCTTTCAACATGCGTTGAGCATTTTCCCACATTTCATCATTGTCAAAGTACTTGTGCTTATCTGCAGGGTCACGATAAGACAAACGGAAACGGTAATCAGTCAAGTTGAAATCTTCATAAACATCAATGATCAATTGAAGAATTTTCTTGAATTCTTCTTCGATTTGTTCTGGAGCAACGAAAGTATGTCCATCGTTCAGTGACATCTCACGTACACGTTGAAGACCTGTAAGGGCACCTGATTTTTCGTAACGGTGCATCATACCGATCTCAGCGATACGGATTGGCAATTCACGATAAGAGTGAACATGGTGTTTGTAGACTTCGATATGGTGTGGACAGTTCATTGGACGAAGGACAAATTCTTCCCCATCTCCCATATCCATTGGAGGGAACATGTCTTCATTGTGGCACCATTTGGCAACCAGAAGGGAAGCCCTTGACCGACTTCTTGAGAAATCATGAACAAATCAAGTTCTTTACCAAGTTTACGGTGGTCACGTTCTTTAGCTTCTTCAAGACGTTTAAGGTAAGCCTTGAGATCTTTTTTATCGAACCAGGCTGTACCATAGATACGTTGCATCATCGCATTATCACTATTTCCACGCCAGTAAGCACCAGCAACATTCAAAAGATGGAAGATTTGGATACGACCAGTTGATGGCACGTGCGGACCACGACAAAGGTCAACGTATTCGCCTTGACGATAAATAGTCAAACCACCATCATCTTCTGAGTGTTCTTCAATCAATTCCAATTTATATGGATCGTTCTTGAAGATTTCACGTGCCTCGTCTTTAGTCACTTCTTCACGGATTGATGGGAAGTTTTCTTTAACGATTTTCTTCATTTCTTCTTCGATACGAGGAAGGTCTTCGTTAGAGATTTGGCCAGCTTGATTGTCTGTATCGTAGTAGAATCCATCTTCGATAGCTGGACCTACACCAAAATGAATATCTGGGAAGAGACGGCGAGCTGCTTGAGCAAACAAGTGTGCCGCTGAGTGACGCAAGATTGGAAGGGCATCTTCGTGATCTGGTGTCACGATTTCGATGCTTCCATCTTCAGTGATTACACGAGTTGTGTCAATCAATTTACCGTTAAATTTACCAGCAAGAGCTTTTTTCGCCAAAGAATTACTGATAGATTGTGCAATTTCAAAGGTTGTCACGCCAGATTCGAATTCACGAACAGCGCCATCTGGGAAAGTAATGTTAATCATAATTTTCTCCTTTTATTATTTCATAGTTTCTAAGCATTGACTTTTGACTATCAGACTACTTCCTAGTCTTAATGTTCAACTGCTTTTCTTTATCAGAGAGGAAGTTTTCCATTTCCGTCAGAATATCTACATCCAAACGTTGAGAAAGTTCTACTAGCCACCAGATATTTTCTGAAAGTTTTTGTTCCAGTGTGTGGGGTATTTCATCATAGTAGCGTCTTCTTGCTTTATCATCACTAGTCGTAGGAAATTTCCAATATCATTAGATAAAGCCAAGAGGTCCTCTTCTACCGTCCACTTGGAATCATGATACTTAACTTCCAAATTGTGATAAGCTTGTCGGATTCCCAACTACGGTCCACTAATTCTTGCAAGTCCATAGTTAGTCTCCTCACAAAAAAATTGCAACATCCAAAAAGGACGTCGCAACGTGGTTCCACCTTAGTTCGTGTACGACAAAAAATAAGTCTGTCTTACACCTCTGATTGGCTCTAACGTGGCCACCGTTTTATGTTTGCATAAAAAGTTAATCGAGTAGTCCCAACCATGTCCTCTGCGTGATTTCCAGCACCGCACGCTCTCTGAAAGATTTCCCATGACTGATATGTCTCTATGCGTTATTATAGCATGAAACAGTAATTTTTCAAGCTAATTTTCTCTTTTATTAATCAATCTAAGATTTTATCTGACTAGGAAAATGTGATAGCTTTCCTAATCCAAAAATTTTTTGATATTTCTGATTTTCTTGACCTGTTTGGCAGATCCTTTGATAATCCGAACAGAGCCATTGACAGGCAAGGTAATAGCCTTAGTTGGCAAATGAGTCACCATACGGGTCAATCGTTTCATAGTGCTATCTTCACCATTAAGATCATTATGGAAATCCTTAGAAATCGTAAGGTCCAAGTAATACTCATAGACACGTTTTCCAAAGTTTTCCGCAGAAATTTCATAGAGCTTCTCAGCCCACTTAGTTTCATCTTTTTCTGGCGTTACTATAGCCGCTTCCAAAATTGCCCCTGCTAAATCATTATCATGATAATACAGTATTCCAAACATCTTGTCAGTGATGATATTGTCCAAATAAGTATTTCCATGAGCAATGATAGGTGTACCGCTTGCCAAGGCCTCCAAATAAGTCAACCCTTGAGTCTCACTGGTTGATGCCGAGATAAAGAAATCAGCAGCCTTATAGTAAAGAGCTGTTTCGCCAGGTGCAATCATACCAGTGAAAACTACCTTATCCTCAATACCAAGTTTCTTAGCTTGGGACTTCAAGTGTGGTAGATAAGGTCCATCGCCAGCAACAACTAACCGAACTTTGTCCTCTTCCTCTAAAACCGAAGGTAGAGCCGCCATAACTGCTTGGATATTTTTCTCATAAGAGACACGAGACAAGCTCAACAACATGGTTTCATCTGAGGAAATACCAAGCTTGGCTCTCAAGTCCGACACATCTTCCTCAGTAATCTCTGGACGCTGGAATTTCTCAAGTTCAATACCTGTTGGAATGACCCTTTTCTCAGCAGCAACCTTATACTTGAGCAAAAGGTCATAAACAATCTCACTCGGGCAGATAACCCCATCCAAGTCACTCATAAAACCACGAACAATGTACTTAACCATACTCGGTCGAATAACCATACCTTTGGCAATATAGCGGACATAGTCTTCATACTGGGTGTGATAGGTGTGTACAACAGGTATCTTAAGTTCATGCGCAATGGCAATCCCTAGAAGCCCCAAGGAGAACTCTGTCTGCGTATGAATAATATCTAGCTTGTACTGTTTTGCAATCTCTAAAGCCTTAGAAAAGCCACGATAAGCCACTCGACGATCCTTAAAAGCAAAGAAGGGCACACTAGGAATACGAATAATCTGCCAGTCTTCATAGCGATCAACATCTCTATCAGTCGTAGTAAAAATAAAGACATTATGCCCCATTTTTTCCAACTGCGTCTTCAGTGTGCGAATACTAGTCGCAACACCAGATACCTGTGGAAAATAGGTATCCGTAAACAATCCGATACGCATTTAAATCTCCAATACTTCTTTGTAGGCTTTAGCAAGTTTTTGGGCGACATCATCAATCGAGCGACTTTCCGCAACCTTGTATCCTGCTTCACGCTTGTCCACTTTACCATCGATAATATCTTGTAAGGCCACTACAAATTCATCCACATTGTGACCAAATGAAGCAGATTTCTCATCAATCCAACCCTCATAAACAGGGATATCACGTAAGACTACATGTTGGTGACTAGCAAGGGCTTCAAGTACTACAATTCCTTCTGTCTCTTCATAAGATGGGAAAAAGAAGGCGTTGGCACCACTCATAGCTCCCTGGAAGACATCTCCCGTGAAATAACCTGGGAAGCTGACATTATCAGGATGCTTACCATTGACAATGTCTCGAATCTTTTTAGGAATTAGCCATTTACTAATACTGCCTAGCCAAATGAAACGAACATGTGGCATCTTCTCAGCAACCTTGACAAAATCTTCAATTCCCTTACGTTGGAAGTAAAGACCCGCACAAATAACCACTGGTTGTCCTTCCTCGATACCAAAGTAATCTCGGAAAACTTCTTCCTTGCGTGGGTCCTTGCCGTATTTTTTCAGATCAATCCCATTTGAAACAGCAATGATTGGTGTGGTCACCCCATAAGATTGAATCAATTTTTTAGAATACTCAGATGGCGTAATCACGTAATCAGCCTTTTGATACATATGGGCCAAATATTTCCCAAAAAGTGACGCCATGAAGTTAGAACCAATGAATGAATTTTCAAAGTCTTCACGTGTCGAATGACCATGCATGATGACCTTCTTACCACGACGTTTTGCTGCATGCAACAACATCAAACTGCGTGGTCCATAAGTATTGATATGAACAACATCATAATCACCCAAGATGTCTGTTGTATAGGGAATCCCCGCCAAGTCCAAGGCACGCATCTGATGGTGAAGAGCCCGTCCGATTCCTGATTTTTCAAGAATCGATTTTCCTTCAAGATAAAGTAGAACTTTCATACTCATAATTATAGCTTAATTTGTTCGAAATTTCATCTTGCAGTTAACTTTATCTTGATTTCTCATTTAATGAGATAGGGTAGAAAAGCACAAAAAAGATCGAGTACTCTCGATATTTTAGGTCATCGTCTTAAACGTTTTTACGGCGACGATGGCTATATGCTACACCCATGACTGCTACCACTCCTAGTGATAGCAAAGCAGTATCATTAGTTTGATTAGTCTCTGGAAGTTGAGGACCTGATTTCTCAGAGGATACAACTGGCTTAGCTGATTTGGGTGTCACCGGTGGAGTAGGCGGAGTTGGTATTGTTCGAGGTTTTAGTAGAATGAAACTATTGTTGAATTCCATATTCAAAGGAAGGATAACCGCTGCTACAAGCAGATTATCCTTTTCACCGACAGTCTTAGTAACAGTCACTTGGACTTTTCTAAAACGGTCTTTAAGGACAAATTGGAATTGATCTGCTTTTAGATCTTGCATAACACCTGTCTTAGTTAATTCCTTGCTGAACTGAATAGTGGCTTTAGCTGGAGTCGCAAACTTATTGTTAAAGATACCTACCGTCTTCTGGGTAGGAAACCTTGGCAACCAATTTAACTTGGTTATCGACAGTTTCTCGAACAAGCTGAATAGTGATATTGGCTTCTAGCTTATCATATACCACATCTTCATCATTTCCTGGAACTTCAGTCACGCGATAATGATAGATGCTTGGCTTGCTAAGTGAGAAATCTGAAAAGACAATTTTACTCTTGGCATCATTAGTGGTTTCCCCTAACTCAACAGGATTGGCACCATCAGTAACATCAAGGAGTTTGAATGTAAACTCTCTATCTTTGAGGTCTCTACCTGTCAATTCCTTTTCAAGTTCAAAATTGAAATGAATAAGGTTATCCCCGATGGCATCTCCACAACCTCCATCCAAGTGAATGGTTGACTTATAAGAATTAGAAATAACATCAGCATGAAGCTTAATACGGTTAACAGGGTTGTGTGATTCTTCAACAGGTTGTGTCAAACGGGTTTGATATCAAACATAGACCATGCGGTCTAACTGATTAAGTTTAAGATCAAAATGGGAGTCGTCATAAGAGAAACTCTTAATCAGGTCTATAGCAGATCCCTTGTCAATTCAAGGATCTGCTAAATCAATGTAGCGAAGCTGTAGAGAACCGTCCAAAAACCGTTGATTGTCAGACCAAGTGTCAATCAATCTCAAGTTGTTATGGACAAGACGTGAGTCGTTAAGACACATTTGCCAATTTAGAAGAGTTAGACTCTGCTTATCTTAGCTTCCCCATTTAGAGATGACCTCTTCCCATGGAGGAGGTGACTGCACTTTACCCACTGTAACTTGAATGATACGTCCCACAAAATCAAGAGTAATATGCTCCCTTTCTTCTACTTCATCAGAATATAAGGTATCCAACTCCCAAATCATAAGCTTATTGTTTAGATGGATCTTGAAATAATTATTAAAAGTCGTTGTGATACGATTCTTTTCAGGATTTATCTATTCAAGACCCACAATTTCATTTTTAGGATTATAGACATTGATCTCGTAGCTAGTAGGGAAACGCAGCCTTAAATCACAGAATAGATTATTCATGATTCTATCTTCCTATTTTTGCAATCCTTTTCAACAAGAGTTACACGCTATTTTCAGAACTTTGCAAGTAAATAGATAGTGCAATCTAAAAAAACTTATATTATAGACTTTATGGTCAGACCCCTCTTTTAACATTGTTTCACTTCCTCATTTTTTGCCATAATTTTAATTGTGATTCTATTTTAAAAATGCCGAAATTCAAGTTATTGCTTTCAAAGATTGGAAGATTATATGAATGTATAGTAGAAAAAAACTGCCATCCTCTTAAGAATGACAGTAGCTTTTAACCTTATTAAGAAGGTGGACCTTAACACTCATTTATACTACTTAAGCAAGTTCTTTGAGAAACTCCACTAGGATCGCAGCTGATTGTTTACCCGCCTGAATAATAAATTCGTCAAAGGTAATATTAGCGTCATGAGCTGCTGTATCACTCATAGCACGGACAACGATGAAAGGCTTCTTGACACTTTGTGCAGCTTGAGCAATGGCTGCTCCTTCCATTTCCACGGCTAAGACTTCTGGAAAGTGCCCTTTAATAGCATCAATCTTATCCTGACCTGCAATAAAACTATCACCAGTCGCAATAAGACCAATTTTAGAGTCGATAGAGGCTTGAGCCAAAACCTTTTCAAAAGTCTCTACAAAGCTAGGGTCACTTTCAAAGTAAAGCGGCTGCATAGACATTTGACCATAATCATAGCCAAAAGCTGTCAAATCAACATCGTGGTAGACTAATCTTGATGCCACAACCACGTCCCCAATCTTAAGTTCAGGCGCTACGGCTCCTGCAGAGCCAGTGTTAATTAGGGCATCAACCTCAAAGTGGTCTGCCAGAACAGCCACAGACATGGCTGACATAACCTTCCCTACACCTGATTGCACCAAAACAACATCATGTTTACCCAATCGTCCTGTATAGTAGATATTGCCTAAAACAATTTCTTCAACCTTATTTTCCAATTGCTCCACTAGAAGCACTAATTCCTGCTCCATGGCAGCGATAATTCCGATTTTCATATAGTTCCTTTTTTACTTGTAATCTTAACAGAGATCAGCAAATACATCCATCCAACTCCAGACTTTTTAGAAATAAAAGACAGCAACAATGAGAATAATTAAGAGGACGACAATCCAAAAGAGAATGCGATTAAGCTTGTGCTGAAATTGATTACGTTTAGCATTCTCAATCCGGCGGCTCTTGTATGCAGAGGGCTGATAATTAGCCTCATAGTCCTCATCATAGAACTCTTCCTCGTAATCCTGATAATAAGGATGATCCTCTAAGTCAATTTCCCCACGCTTGGCTTGCTCAATGACATCGTCAGTCAAAAGTGGCTTACTCATAACTTATTTTCCTCCAAAATGAAGTGCATAGTACTGGAGAGCAATGATGGTTTTAGCATCCTGAATAGCACCTGAAGCTACGAGTTCCATACACTCCTCATAAGTCAACTCATAGATTTCAAGAAACTCATCTTCGTCAAGTGGACGTGGATTTTCAACAGGCTGGAGGTTTGTAGCCACATAGAGTTTAATTTTTTCATTACAGAAACCAATGGATGTGTAAAACTCATGAATCAATTTAAGTTCGCCCCTATACTGAGTTTCCTCTTCAAGTTCACGCGCTGCTGCAGCCATCTCATCGCCAGCCTCACCGACTTCCAGTTTACCCGCAGGAATCTCGTAGGAAACCGCCTCAATAGCCTTACGGTATTGCTTGACAATAATAATTTTCCCTTCAGGGGTAATAGCTAAAACGGCCACTGCTCCCTTGTGGAAAATCAGTTCACGGCCAGCTGTCTTACCGTCTGGTAAGAGAACTTCATCCACTGCAACTTCAAAAATATGTCCCTTAAATTTTAACTCACGTTTGAGTGTTTTTTCTTCAAACTCCATGACTTGACTCCTTCAATCTATAAGCCCAATCTAATTCATCTCCTCAATAGAACCAAGACTTAGATGAGCTTAAGCCTACTTTTGTTGGCTTGGGTGGTGAGGTTTCTTAATAGCGTAGCCTTCTTTATTGACCTGACGGCTGCGTCCAATGGCTACGCTGTCAGCTGGGACATTATCCGTAATGGTTGAACCAGCTGCTGTAAGTGCATTGTCCCCAATTTCAAGCGGTGCAATCAAGGTTGAATTGCTTCCGATAAAGGCGTTGTTAGCAATTTGGGTCTTGAATTTATGTTGGCCATCATAGTTTACAGTGATCGTCCCTGCACCAAATCCTTTAAGAGTAACATTAGCTTCAATCACAACGTCCGGTGCAATTTCCACATCTACATCAATGTATGTCGCATTTGGATTTTGGAAAGTAACACCATTAATCATGTGAGTCTTGTTAATACGACGACGCATAACATCTTCTGCCGTAGCTAGGGCAACACGGTCGTTAACTCCAAGACTTTCTTCAAAGTCACGAAGGGTATACGCACCTACCTTTTCACCATTTTCACGGAAAATAGAGATGACATCTGTCAAATAGTATTCTCCTTGAGCATTGTTAGTATTAATATTTTTAAGTGCTTCGAAGAGACGTTTATTGTCAAAGACATAAGTCCCTGTATTAATTTCTTTAACCTGTTGTTCAAACTTATTTGCATCTTTTTGCTCAACAATCTTAGTGACTTCACCATTTTCATTACGGATGATACGGCCATAACCAAATGGATTATCGGCAGTTGCAGTCAAGATAGTGGCAACATTTTTATGATTAACGTGGAAATCAATAAGGTTTTTAAGGCTTTCACCAGTAATCAAAGGCGTGTCACCGGCGATAACAAGCGTTTGCCCTTCAAGTCCAGCCAACTCTTCTTCAGCCATCATTACTGCGTGACCAGTCCCCAACTGTTCAGTTTGCATAGTGAAGGCAGATTGACCATCCAAAACCTCACGAACAAGCTCAGCCTTATGACCAATAACAGTAACATTTTTAGCTGGTTCGATAACTGAAACTGCACGGAAAACATGCTCAAGCATAGTGATGCCTGAAACCTTGTGTAATACTTTTGGAAGATCTGATTTCATGCGAGTTCCTTTACCCGCAGCAAGGATAATAGCGTAATTACTCATTTTCTTTTTCCTTCTTAAGATTTTTTTGTGATGGTTTCCTTCGAGGCGGTTTTAGCCTTGAGTCCCAAATCTCAGGGCCTCCACCTCCCACTGGGATAGCCTACGAAAGAGAGGGGCCTTAAAAATAAGTCTCTTATTTCTTAGAAAATATGTCCTCATAACTGACGTTTTTTAGGGCCTCTGATTATCTATAATCGCCCTATTATACCATAAATGAAAAGGTTTTGGCAGAATGGACGGTATTGAAAAAAGAGCTGACGCTCTTTTTAGAATAATCTTTTTTGAGACTTTCCTGAAGTGAGTGCGGACGTCAGTGATCTTCTTCGAAGCTCCATGACTAATTTTTGAGCCCCTTCACTTTTTAATTTCTAGGCTCAGGCTAAAACAGTTCCCCAAACTGTTTTATTCTCAAAAATTCCGAGTTCTTGAAACACTAGTGTTTCAAGAACTTTTCTCACAGCGGAAAGTCTCATTAAATGCTCTTTTAAATCAAGTCTAAACAAGATTTGAGTTACTTATCCTTTACCGAGGTTAAAGTGATATCACCTTTATGACTTCTCTTGTTTGACATAAGTCCCTTGTAACTTTCCATATAAGATGTAATCTACAGATTTGAGCTCATCAATAGTGCGACAATCAAGGGCACACATGATAAGGCGAAGGTCATCCTTCCAGCCATTGACGATAGCCACAACCTTATCCACAGGATAACGTTCCACCAATTCAAGAACTGTTCGTGAGAGGCCTACACCTTTTGCTCCTAAGACCAGACATTTAACCATATCAAGTGGATTGCGCACGCCACCAGAGGCTAGGATTTCCACCTCCTCACGAAGGTCTTGGGCTTGCAAAAGGGTCTGAACCGTACTTTGTCCCCAGTCATTTAGGTAATCACAGTTACCACCTCGACTATTTTCAATATAGGCAAAGCTAGTTCCACCACGACCTGAGATGTCCACAGTCTTGATGCCCTGAGACATGGCGTAGCGAATGGTTTTCTCATCCATACCAAAGCCAACCTCCTTAAGCACAAGAGGAACCTCTATTTTCTGTGCATAAGCCGCCACATTTTCCTTCCAAGTGTGGAAAATACGCTCTCCCTCAGGCATGAGAAGCTCCTGCATAAGATTAACATGGAGCTGTAAAAAGACTGGATCCATAGCTTCCACCGTCTTAATCCCCAGGTCCACAGACTTATCAACACCGATATTGGTCGCAAGGTCTAAGTCTGGAAACTCATTACGATAGTCAAAGGATTCTGGTGCCTCTCCTTTTAGAGCAGCACTGTAGGAACCCGTCACCATGAGAATACCTGTTCGGCTAGCCACCTCAGCTAGTTTTCGATTAACAGCCCCACCTTTGGCAGATCCACCTGTCATGGCATTGATATAAAAGGGGAATTTCCAATCTCGTCCAGCAAAATGTGTGGACAAGTCAATCTGATCTAAATCATAAGTCGGTAGAGACTTGTGGATAAGTTCCATATCGTCAAAACTATTGTAGGGCGACTGGTACTTGAGGGCATAACGGATGTGATCGTCTTTACGATTTGTCATAGGTTATTTCTTTACTTTCTTGCGTGGATTATATTCTACTAAGCTGACCCTAAATCTCATACAAGAGCTCTATGCCTGCCTGTTGCCAGCGCTCAACTAGGATATCTCTGCTAGCTTGATCAAAGGTAAAGGCGATACCGCAGTCACCACCTCCAGCTCCAGAGGACTTGGCAATAGCATCAAGCCGTTGTTCAGCTTCTTTGAGTTTTTTCAACTTGTCCACATAGATATCTGGACTCAATGATTCTAACTGGTCGCTTACTGTTTGAAGGCTTCTCTTAAGCAAATTCTTATTTCCTGTTTCCAGTGCCTTGATGGCATCTTGGACGGCAACTTCTGTTTCACTTAAATACTTGCTTGATATGCGAGATTTGACCATTTTAACCATGTCTTTTGAGATAGCAGCTTGCTTGGTCCACCCCACTAAGAAGCGAGCTTTTAGTTCTGACACTACTGGACTGATACGGTAACCCCAGTCTATTTCCAAAAGTTCGGATAGAGTCATTTGATCTATAAGCTCCGCTATTTTTGCACGGTCAAAGGAGTGATAGGAAACCAGATCCTCGTATACGATACAAGCTAAATCTCCCATAGAACCATTGTCTCCTTGTTTGAGGAGGGTGTAACTAGCTAATTTAAAGAGAATGTCTTTGGATAAGTCTTTCTGAAGCGATGCCGCCAAGGCCTTAAGGGTCAATACTACAACTGAACCTGATGAGCCAATGCCAAATTTAACCCCATCTCGTTCCAACTTTCCAGTGATTGAAAGGTCTAGAGCAGGCAAGTTCTCACCACAATAGGCCTCAAAAGTATTCAAGGCCTCTTGAATGAGGGCGTAATTTACGTCTGGCTCACGGTCCACACTGTAGTCAAACATGTCTGAGGTCAACTGGGTAGTTTGGGCTTTCTTGATCTCTGCTGACATAAAAATAGGAATAAATTGAATTAGGGCTGTCTGCCCCGGTGTTAAGACTGAATATTCTCCAGCAATGTAGAGTTTCCCACCTGTTTTTACTGTGACCTGATTGACCGACTGCTTAGGCATCTGGCAACTCCTTGGTGCGTGAAACGATGACCTGATAATCCTTGCGTAAGTGTTCTGCTAGGCGGTCAAGGTCTTCTTCCATACAGAGCACCTTGACATTTGGTCCTGCATCCATAGTGAAATAACATTGCTCACCAGAGGCACGGAGGGCCTTAACCTTGTCCATAGCCTGATAAGAGGCTTCCGTTAGATATGAAAATGGAGGGTTAGCCGTACTTGTTGTTTGGTGCATACGAAGGGCATTGGCTTCAGTGAGCTCACCGACCGCTTGGAAATCATTTGCTTTGAGATAGGCCAACATATCCTTATAATCTAGCTCAGACTGTCTGATCCACTCTGGGAAAGAAGTCGATGTTTCGGTACACAATTTCATACCGTCTCGGCTAGATACGGGTTTCTTTTGATCTGTCAAAACCAACATAATCATGGCCAATTTGAGATCTGTTTCAACTGGATAAACCTCACCACTATCCTTATCCCAAGCTGCCAGCGGCCCAAAGAAAGAACGTGATGATGAGCCTGAAGCAAACTTGGCAATCTGAGCCAATTCAGACTGCGTTTTTCCTACTTGGAAGAGCTCGTTAGCGGCCTTGACCAAAGCTGAAAGGCCTGAGGAACTTGATGATAGGCCTGCTGCTGTTGGCATATTGTTCCATGTTTCGATTTTGACAGGCTGATTTGGATCAGTACGGAAGATATCTAAAACCTTGCTGGCCTTAGTCGTCTCTTTTTCTCCTTGGAGCTCGTCACCGATATACATGACATCACTGGTCGCATCCTTAGGCAGAAAAGACAACTTGGTTTCCGTATACATATTTTCCAAAGTCAGTGAGATACTACTGGTTGAAGGAATCATACGATCCGCATCCGCCTTACCCCAGTATTTGACAATAGCAATATTTGCGTACGATTTGACGCTTACAGGCTTTCTATCCACGTGTTTACGGCTCCTTTTTCTTGAAGTTTTTTAGCAATCGTTCGGGCTTGGTCTTTAGTACTTGTCAGAGCAATAATACAGCCACCAAGCCCTCCGCCTGACATCTTGGCTCCCAGTGCACCATGCTCCAGAGCAGTTGCTACTAGAAGATCCGACAAATCACAAGACACCCCTAAAGATTTAAGGTGATTATGGGCTTGAGACATGAGCTGACCAAGAAGCTTTTGATCCTTGGCTTTGAGGGCCCGTTCTGCCTTCTGACTTAATTCGCCCAGTTGGTTGAGATCTGACAAGGCATCTAAACCATTAGCTTCAACCTTTTCCACAGCTTCACGGGTGTTTCCATGGATGCCCGTATCAGCAATAACCAGATAGGCACCTAGATTGACCTCAATTTCCTCGAAACCAATATTACGAGTAAAACTGATTGCATGGTCACTCAAACAGGTCTTTGCATCTAAACCACTAGGTTTACTATGGGCAATGGTCTCCGCCTGATGAACCAGCATTTCCAAGGTCTCCTGGCTAAGCTCCTGATCAAAATAATCAAAGACCGCTCGAATTGCCGCAATAGCTACAGCCGCAGACGACCCCATGCCACGCTTTTCAGGGACACTAGACTTAATAGCATAGCTGATAGGCTGATTCTTGATTTCCAGATAGTTAAGCGCTGAAAAAATCGCTGTCGTCAAGGGATCTTGAGCCTTGAGCGTCAAAGGAGTCTCAGCCGCCTGAATCTGACAAACAACCTCAATATCCTTAAGAGGGAGAGCAAGGGCAGGATGACCATAAACGACCGAGTGCTCCCCCATCAAAATAATCTTACTGTGAGCCTTGCCCACTCCTACTTTCTTAGTCATAAATTACACACACTCACAGACAAATTTTCAGGCGAGTGTCTTTCTATATTTTTCATACAGATTCTAGTGGTGACTCAAGGTCAATAAACCTCCCTGAGTGGATTAAGAGCACCAATCTAAGGAATTTTCCTATGTCACTTCTATCTTATCATCAAAGCGCAAAAAAAGCGACATCTAATCTAGAGTGTCGCTTTGCATTAGAGACATGGTCCTAAATTGATATTTCTATCTTAAACTAGTACAATGCCAATGAGGTTAAAAAATGATTGATGTCGAAAAACTAATTAAACAGAACTCCGAACTAATGGCACTATTAAAGATTATCCACTCTTTCCAACTTAATGACTGTTGGCTTTGTGCTGGAACTTTACGCAATTATATTTGGGACTACTTAAGCACCGGAAATACATCTTCAAATATCAATTTCTCAGATATCGATGTCATTTTCTTTGATAAAAACATATCATATGAGCAAACTGTTGAAATAGAAAATCAAATAAAGAAAAAATATCCTGAATACAATTGGGAAATAAAAAATCAGTATTATATGAATATACATAGTCCTAATACTGAAAAGTATGTCAGCTCTACCGATGCTGTTTCAAAATTTCCCGAAAAATGTACTGCCATAGCTGCTAGACTAAATGACAATCAGGAACTAGAAGTATTTATTCCTTTTGGAACAAACGATTTGACTAACTTCAGAGTATCACCCACACCGCATTACTTTTCAGACAAGGACCGACAAATGATCTATAATGAGAGAGTAAAAAAGAAAAATTGGAACATATTCTGGCCAAACATTTCTATAGAATTTATCAAATAGATTAACCTATGATTTGTGATTTACTTTTTACAAGACTTTCCGCTGTGAGAAAAGTTCCTGAAGCATAATAGTTTCAGGAACTCGGAATTTTTGAGACCTTAGGCTCAAAAATTAGTCATGGAACTTCGAAGAAGGTCGCTGACGACCGAAATCACCTAAGGAAAGTCTTAAAAAATTTTTCTTCTATATTAAAAAAGAGCCTCACGGCTCTTTTCATGTTAAATCGCAAACAAATCGTTTAGGTTCTCAGCCATAGTTGGGTGAGTAAAGATTTGTTTAGCCAAATCTGTGTATGGAATATGATGGTTCATAGCAAGGGTAATTAGATTGATAATTTCATGAGATTCTTGACCAAAGAGGGTCACACCCAAGATTTCCTTAGTTTCAGGATTTACCACAGCTTTGAAGGCACCGCGCAAATCGCCATTAACATGGCCACGAGGCATGCCAGCAACTGGAAGTTCCTTGACAGCAACCGGTCCACCTGCTGCTCTGGCTTGATCTTCAGTAAGACCAACTTGTGCCAAAGGTGGATTGAGGAACAAAGCAGTTGGAACAGCTCCACGTGTTTCAAGGTTATAGCTACCATCACCAGTTAGGTAATTAAAGACAATGCGGAAATCATCTAGTGAGATATAAGTGAATTGAAGTCCACCATTAACATCACCCACCGCAAAGACACCTGGAACACTTGTTTCCAAATGCTTATTAACCTGGATACCACCACGTTCAGTCAAGGCAATATCAGTATTTTCCAAGTGAAGGGGTTCAATATTAGGCTTGCGTCCTGTCGCATAGAGGAGCGCATCAAAACGGAAGTCCCCTTTGTCAGTAACAACGACAACTTCATCACCGTCATTCTTAACTTCAGATGTTCTAACACCTTGCTCAAAGACAATGCCGTCCTCTTCCATGTATTGCTTGGCCAACTTAG
>PPYE01413612.1_pt1 | contig 17820 bp, 26 predicted proteins | sample 1559881 | NCBI WGS metagenome assembly PPYE01 (sample SAMN08240022, study PRJNA423297) | Human gut metagenome, whole genome shotgun sequencing project. | reverse complement strand
TCCAAGCACGAATCTGATTAAAATATCTGCCCTGATATTCATGTGCATCAATATCAAAGCTAACGTTAATAACCTCACCAGAATGAATGCCAAAACTAGCAATTCTATCAGCTCCAAAAACATCAAAAGCCATCTTCTTAGGATATTGCTCTTGTGTTTCTATTACATAGGTCTGAGACTTCCACTCGCCTCTTGCAGAAACGCCGCTTCTTTCAGATAAAACGGCAATAACTTTTCCTTGAATTTCCATTATTTTTTATTTAAAGAATTTTGTAAAACCAAATCAGCCAACTCTTCAAAGTAGGCAACATCCTTAATAGCGGAATCTTGTTCACCAGTAACCTTTGATGCTATAGAACCTTTCTTCATAATCAAGCTATAAAGATAACTGTCAATAGTATCAATTCCCATCAGAATCCACGATGTAACAGCATTCTTCTGTCCGTTACGATAAGCACGGCATTCACACTGAGATAAGTCTGCCATCGTCCAAGGTAGCTCCGTGAATACGACATTTGATGAAGCCGTAAGAGTTAGTCCTACGCCAGCAGCCTTAATGGAACAGATAATGATTCTCTTCTTCTTAGCTTGGAAAGAGTCAATAGCCCATTGTTTCTGCTGCTGATTATCAGAGCCTGTAACCGAACATACCTCATTAGGAAACTCCTTTTTGATTGCATCAACAACATCACGATGTTCTGCGAACACAATTATCTGTTCTTCCGTATCATGTAGAAACTCGATTGTTGCTTTCATCTTTCCCTTTCCAGATATAGAACGAAGATTCATAAATTTAACTAATGCCTTCATTCGTAGCTTTTTTCTAGCTTCATCCTCAGAGCAATTCTTATATTCAAGAAGGAATGTAAGCAAGTCTTTCTGACAAGTATCATACTCTTCTTGTGTTTCAGAATCAAGAGCAACACTAATTGTTGTTCTTGTTAGTTCAGGCAAATCTTTGAGCACGTCTTTCTTTTCTCTGCGAAAGTAACATGTTTCGTGAATCTTTTGATTAAGCTCTTCGAGATTCTCGTTTCCTCCATATCTATTACAGAACTCGCCATATCCGCCAAATTCATCAATTCTACCAAGAATAGCCAACTGACAAGCCATATCAGTAGCATGATTAACCACAGGCGTACCAGTCAGCTCGTAGATATATTCCTTGCCTTGGCAAATACCCATTATTATTTTTGATTGCCTTGTCGTTGGGTCTTTGACTCTTGCGGACTCGTCAATAATTACAGACTTGATAATTTTCAGTTCATTACGGAACAAAAAGTTTTTAAGTCTTAATGGTTTAGAACCAAAGTCCACAACAAAGTATTTTGCAAGAGACTCGTAGTTGCATATAACCACATCATACAAATCCATCTTAGTAAGATGATAGCCGTATGTTGCATTTACTGAATCCGTAAGGATAAGCGGACGAAGATTTGTGAATCTCTTGATTTCACGTTCCCAATTGACTTTTAGGGCAGCAGGGCAAATAACCAAGCAAGGAGTCGCTTTTGCACGTTCAATGGCAACAATAGACTGAATCGTTTTGCCAGTTCCCATGTCATCCCCATTTATGCAACGCTTCATAGCGAGTTCCATGCGTACACCCTCTTCTTGATAATCGTATAATTTTGGGTTATCTGACATAATAATAATTATAATAAACACCACATTCTGAAAGCCCATTCAAGAGCCTTCTCTCTACCACGCAAATACAACTCGTCACCACGTTCAATCTTTTTGTAGAATACTTTCTTCTTAGTCTTTGAAACTGCAAAGATAAAGTCTTGATTTCCGTATCTAGGGTCAATGCTGTGCGTCAAGTCCATATACCATGCACGGCTTCTATCCCAGTCCACGAAATCAATCTGAGCTTCAAATTGTTCTTGTGACGTAGCTGCGGTAGTCTTCAAGTCACCACCAAACTCGCCAAGCCACCAGTCGAACTTACATCGTACAGGCAGTTCAAACTCGAAGCCTTGATATTCCATCTTCATGTGTGGATTGATGAATGTTTTCTGACCGACCGCATTCTTTAGAACAAAATCAAGAAATCTGTCCTTTGTTGCTTGTTTCTTTAAAACTGCAAGTCTGTCTAATCCCCATTTCCAATCCTTCTCTGTATATTTCTCATCATCAACCGTCATAGCGTAATGATTACACTTTTCTGGTTCAGTAACGAGAGCATCAACGAGAGTACCAAGATGGAATGCCTTTTTCTTGTCTGATTCCTTAACGAAGTTGAGCTGTGGGTTAAGAGCGAACTTCAATGCGGTGAGGTCTGAGTTGGAAACCTCATCACGTGAATAATAAGGGTCAAACGGTTGCTCTGCCATATTACTTAGCTGTTACTTCATTCTCATATTTAATATAAGGAGAAACGATATACTCTTCTTCGTTGTTGGCATGTTTCTCGCAAGCTTTGCGCATGAACTCCAACTTAGATGCAAGTTTGTCAGGTGACATAGAAGAGCCTTCAATCGTCCACCACTGCTGAATAATATCGAGCCAAGCGTTTTTGTCAGTAACGACAAGACGTTTTGTGACCTTTATTTTCTGCTTACTTGTGTTGTCAACAGAAGTCTGAGCGAAGAGCGATTGGGCTTGTGCGGTAGCGTGCTGGGCTGCATTCTCTGCATCACGTTTCTCTTGCTCTGCTGCAAGCTTGCGTTGTTGCTCTTCCTTAGCGGCTTCATCAGCCTTACGTATAGCCTCTTCTTTAGCCTTACGTTCAGCCTCAGCAGCGGCAGCTTCTGCTTCTTTTCGCTTGCGTTCTTCTTCGGCAGCTTTCAGTTCAGCTTCTTTACGCTTACGTTCCTCTTCGGCAGCTTTCAGTTCTGCCTCCTTGCGCTTGCGTTCCTCCTCATCTTTGATGCGTTGGATTTCCTCTTGCTTTTTACGCTCTTCCTCGGCAGCCTTACGAGCCTCCTCCTCTTTGCGCTTACGTTCCTCTTCTGCCTTGCGAGCCTCCTCCTCTTTTCGCTTACGTTCCTCTTCTGCCTTCTTGATTTCAAGAAGTTCAGCAATCTTAGAATCAAACTTCATGAGGAGTTCATCACGTGTTGTAGTGACAGTCTGCTTATAAGACGCAAGCAACGATGCGGAAATTTCCTTGTATGCGCCATTCATAATATCCTTTGCATCATTCTCTTCAATTTCAGAAGAATATGAAGGCTTGTTATTAACGAACAGATGTCCGAGGTCAAGAACATCAGAGCACTCTGTAATACGTTTCTTAACTTCATCCTTATTATCAAGGGTGAGAAGAGAGAACGTATTATTAAGTGAGTTGATAGCAGCAGAAGAATGCTCAGTAAGAAGATTGTTGAGCGTATCAATAGTATCAGTCTTCAACTTAATCTTAGCCTCCTTAATGCGCTCTAGTCGCAAGCGTTCTTGCTCTGCTTTCTTCTGCTGTTCTAGCTTGAAGGCAGCATACTCATTGCGCTTCTCCTGAATCTTATAGACAACAGAATCTGTATTCTTGGCAGAGATAAGGCTCTCCATCATCGTAAATCCTTTACGGACAATATCGAACACTTGGGTAACACCCTTACGTTTCTCCGTCATTGCTTTCTCTGTCAGTTTAGCCTTCTTGATAAATTCAGCAGCTTTCTCGTCAAGAGCATCATTCATACCAGATGCACTAATATCAGACAGAAGAGATTCACCTGCCTGAACACATGCCTCATAAGACTTTCTGTTAGCTTGCACCGCATTTTCCGTATCGGATTTGAGCGTTGCAATCTGTCTTGTAATATTGTTTGCTTGTTGTTGTACCAACTGCAATTCTGTATTTTCAGCCATACTTTATAAATTAAAATGGAGAATCATCGTCAACCTTTGCCTTAACACCATTTTTCTGTGTTTCAGCTTGCGAAGCACCAAATGCTTCTTGTTGTTGTGGCTGTTGAGGTTGGCTGTCAACATCAGCTTGCAACATACCACCAAGACCGACAGGTAACTTAGAATAAGTCTTAAACGCATGCTTGCAAGTCTTAGAGATAAGGAATCCTGTATCAATATCCTTGAAGTACGTTCTACCATCATTACCAGTATAACAACCGCCATATAGAGCGTTAGCCTTGTGGTCTTGACCGCCAAATTTAGCAGAATATTCACGCAATCTGTCGATACCTTCGCGGTCAAGAACGAAGTAATCGTATGAGTTATTTGGAAGGATAATCTTCACGTAACAAGCAACGATACGTGAATTTGTTGGTCGTGGATAGGTCTTCACATAATCAACAAATTTATGACCGTCACGCTCACCGAAGCGGAAATCATCGCAATCATATACCACTACAGGGTTGTCACAACGAAGAATCTGTCCAGCCCTTTGACGAAGAAGAATCTCACCATATCCTGTATATGTAATCTTAGCCGTATAAGTTGATTGTCGGGTGTTCTTGTCGTAGTTGCTATAGCCCATAAGGTAACAGAGTGTCGTAGTTCCCTTTTCGAGAGACAATCCGTTAATCGCCAAGTTCATGAAAGCATCGTGAATATTCAACGATGTAGCTTTTTCGAGATAACCCTTAAATGAGCCATTGAGAAGTTCATTATTAAACAGAGTCTTCTGTTCTTCAAAGAACACTTCTCCACCCTCTCCGAACTTCTGATTGTACACCTCAATAAACTTATCTCTTGCCAAATCGCAAATCTGATTATGAGGCGTTTTATTTAACTGTTCTATATCCATTTGTATAGATTTTAAAATTAGTGAACTCTATCAATATAACTAAAGTACGTCTCCACCATTACCGAGCCAGTAGATGTAGGTCTTTCGTAATAATGCGGAATCGTACCTAACTTTCTGCCATCACCATCTTGGTAATTCAGAAAAATAGCTCTAGCCGCCACTTCTCTTGACTTGTTTGCAGTAAGTTCCATCAAGCAAGCGTGTAACTTGCGTTGATGGATTACAGCATTAGCCATTTTTGACGGCATAGATGCTATAAGGTTGTCGATTCTACTCATTCTTTTCCTCTTTGTTTTCGGAAGATGGGGCGTGATGCTCGAATACATCGAAGACCTTTGTTTCGTTGAGACCTACGATGTCGTAATCAATCATTGTCTTGCCCATCGCCTCATCAACATATCGAAGAGCACGTGCCAACGACTTAGCTTGAACCAGATAAGTTACGTTAGAACGCTTCTCCTTATCACTCTTCTCATCAATAGTGATAAACTGGAGTTTTGCCTTGTACCACTTATCATCATCATCCAAGTCAGAGAAGAAAATCTCGCCATAGTTGGTTTTCTTTGCGCTTGTAACGGCAGAATCACCACTAATATAGCAACTCATTGCTTCAATGATAGATGTTTCTGCCTCGGTGCAAGAAAGTGCATCAACAACATAAAGTTCATTGACTACTTTTTCCGAACCATCCTCCATTGCCTTTTGGTACTTGATTTTTGTCTCATACCAAGTACTAGTTCTTGCTCTCATTACTCACCATCCTTTCCTTCTTCTACCAAAGACGCAAGCTTATCGAATAAGTCATTGGCAACCTCGACTTTGATTTCGATGCACTTTACGTTGCCGTCACCATCACCACTGCCACCTTCACCATTGTGAAGTGTTTCATCCTCGCTCTTCTCCAAACGTTTGCGAAGAGCCAAATTCTCGTTGTCGTGCAACAACTGGTCGAGAATCAGCACACAATTTGTCTTCTCAATTTCTGCGTCATCACGAACAACCTCATCAGTATCATTGATGATTTTCACCAATTCCTCGTACTCTTTATTGGTCTCACAGTTACGTGCGACACAACCGATAACCTTAAAGCGGTCAATCTCAAAAACCAACTTAATTTTGTCTTTTGCCATAATAGCTAAATATTTAATTAAACAATAATAATCTTTCTCTTTCTACTCTTTTCTTTTTGCATCGCTTTACGCTATCCTTGCAAAGTTCAGTATTATATCTGTAATAATCTCTTTGCTTTTGCAGTCTTTCTTCACGATTTCTCATATATCTTTCGTGGTCGAGCTGGCTGCGTCTAGATTCACTTCTCATTTTGCTAATCTTCTTTACCCAAACCTAGCATCATCGCTATTGCGCCAACCAACTGCGAACATAAGAGCGGTTGCAGCAAACGCAAATAAATTTATACTCATAGTCCTAGCTTTTTAATAACGTTGTCTTTTGCATGGTTATATCCTCCGATGAATGCCAAAGCTATTACATAAGCAAGCGCATCATCATAGCCGTCACTTCCACCATACGCAACATTCTTGTATGCGTACTTATAGGCTGCGTCTATCATTTCTTCCGAATATCCGCAGGCTATCAGGTTTTTATATTTCTCACTATTCTTATCAATCATAATTCAAACCTCGTTATAACTTTCTTTCCGCATACTGTCTTGCTTGCGAAGTTGATTATCTCAGCAGCAACTACAAGAACAAGCATAACAACAAGATAGCATATATAATACATACCTTTCATTATCCAAAAGCTTTTTTAATCTTTTCTATCTTTTCAGAATTTAATCTACGATAACAATCGAAGTAGCCAGTTACATATATGGAGAACAAATTCAAAGCTCTCATATTAAAGTAACCATCGTCACAAAATTCCAATATCTTACAAACTAACGCCCAAGACTCATTTGGGTCTAATCCCATAATTTTCATACGCTCAAAATCGCCTTTTGCCAATGGGTCTTTCTTTAATTCTTCAATCGTTAATCTCGCCATTATTCACCTCCAATACTTTGAAAAAATGAGCCTCGGCAGTTGGCAAAATTTAAGTGATGAATCCTACAAGGATTGTATTGACTATTTCCCGATGGTCGGTCGGAACTGCCTTGGCTCGTTAAACATTGACCTATTCTAAAGACATCTAAAGTACCGATGATAGCCACCAAATTTCAAGAGTGCTACTATTTCTAGCAGTGTCGTACCATTATCGTTCTTGCCCAAGGAACACTATCATCGGTTGGGCTTGGTTATGAAAAAAAATAATATCCAAAGAATAATCGGTGCAGTGCTCAGACTATTACATAGTGAACATCACGCAAGTTCCACCACACCGATTCACGTGAATTGCATATATAAGGGCAAATGAAAAGTTATATACCCATAGTCAAAACAGGCTCGGCTGCGCCATTTCCAACTGAATGCGCTTGCAAGCCTTGTCGTAATATTCTTTATTTAATTCGAACCCGATGAAGTTCCTCTTTTCTCTGATGCAGGCGATAGCAGTAGTGCCGCTGCCCATGCAGTTATCGAGAACGCACCCCACCCACATTGGTATAAGTCCTAACGAGATAACGAATTAAATCCACTGGCTTCTGTGTAGGGTGAATTTTCTCTTTATCTCGTTTGAAAAATATAATATCGTTTGGAAAACGTTCTCCATTGTTGATGGTTGTAATTGGATTGGAATGTTTGTAGTCGTAATTTGTGGATGATATTTCAGTCTTATTACTTATATAAGGCTTGCAACCATGTATCATCTGAGGATTGTATATCATCGCCAAATTCTTATCTTTTACAAAACAAGCACTAGATTTAGAAAATACCAAAATATTTTCATGAATCTTCATAGGAGCAAAATTACTATTTAAGAATCCATTAGCATTTTCTTTTTGCCATATAATTTCGTATTTAAGCATTTCCAGGTTACTACAAGCTAAGATTGCTGTAAACGGCATTTGCGAGAACAGTACTATAGCTCCGTTCCTATTAACAACTCGTTTATATTGCAGCCACAGCTCTTCAAGAGGAATTACGCTATCCCATTGATTTCTTGTCGTGCCATACGGCAAATCACATATAATGCAATCCACACTTTCGTCAGGAATCCTTTTCATTCCCACTAGGCAATCCTCATTGTATATCTTATTCAATTATATCATGATGGTAAATCAAAATAAACTTGCTTGTGTATATCGCTTTCTCTTTTCAAGCTGCGGAGATACCTCAAACATATCATTACTTATATATCTCTTTACATTATCTACACCTTGTGAATAGATTTGTTTCTTGATTTCAAAGCCATAAGCCTTTCTCTGCATTGATGCTGCTGCAACAATACTACTGCAACTACCTGCTGTTGGGTCGATAACGACATCATCGGGGTCTGTAAATAACCCTATCAGCTTTTTCAGAAGTGGAATAGGTTTTTGTGTCGGGTGACTACGTGGCATACCTAAATCTCTCGGAAATTCCATGCAGTTCATAACCATTTCTCCGTGATTATTAAACTTAGGCAGCTTGTCACGATAGAGTATCAGACCATATTCACAGTTGCCAACAACCTTCATATTGGCTTTCAAGACCTGTGCAGAATAATTCTTTCTGAACACCAAAGGGATGCAACCCTTGAAGCCGTACCGCTCGCCTAATTCCTTATAATAGAATTGCTGCTCCCAACCGCAAAAGATAATCATACAAGGTGCTTTACCTTTTTCTTTTGGCTCTGGTCGTAACATCTGTGAGCAAAAGTGCATGAACTCGGCAGGACGGAAATCTTTGTCAGTATCGAAAAATTCTTCTCCTGCAAGTTCGCTCTCGCCATTTTTGTTATCTCCGTCTTTATACCAAGATGGATTGCTTGCGTAAGCATTAACACCGAGATTATAAGGTGGGTCAGCCAAAATTAGCTGAGCTTTCGGTATATTATAATGCCCAAAATTCTGAAAATGTGTATTAAATACACCTACTCTATTATGAAGCATTCTGAACTCAGGTTCTATCTTTAATTCAATATCATCAACTGTATGTTTCATGTTAAACTGTTTTTAAAAGGATGCTTCGTCTCCTACGTTTCTAAAGACACACCACATGCCAAACTTACGAGAGGTTTTATTTCCCCTTGGTGTGTTTTCGATTCATACTCTTGCCCAAAGAGCAACTCCACATCCTATTCTACGACAACCTAAGTCAGCGTAGGGGCGGTTTAACAACTAACCTAATTTTGAAATTATGGATGAAATTCAATCTCACAATAACTATTTCCGTCAGGTGGGTAGTCGATTATCTTCCATTCGTTCTTCTTGATATGGATAGCTTCACGAAAAACCACAAACGGCTCACCATTATGACGTTTCTTGTTGTGTGCAACAATCTTATTGATACACCCCTTTGCAGTTATTCTGAACTCCCTGAGAGAATGAGTGTACTTTGATTTTACATCACAAACAATCAATTTTCCGTCTTCCCAAAATATGAAGTCTGGTTTATAGCTATGACCGCTAACCATCAGTCTTTTATCGTACCGAACCTTTGTTTTGAGTTGTTTCGGCACAATCATATAAATGGATTTGAATATGCTGAGTTTCACTTGTCTATGAATACAAGAAACTCGTTTATCAGCAAGAAGAATTTGGTGATACAGATATTCTTCTTTACTATCGTACTCAGTACCATCTTTCGATGTGTACTTGTGTTGAACAACTCTAACAGCAGACATGGCTAATATTCTTTAGATACGTTGCTCGGATTCCAAACTAGTTGTTGGTAAGCAGCATCACCGAACTTCTGCCATTCTCCTGTCGCAAATTCAACAAGCCAATCATTTGTATGAGCAATCAGACAACCTCTAGTCTTGTTGTCTTTGAATTGACAAGTAATTGACTTGCCATCTTCACCGACATCAACAGACTGCAAGCATTTCAGACCTTGCAGCGTTTTCAAGTGGTCTCTGTGAACCTTTATACTATATATAATCTTCATGTTCTTTTCGTAAAAACCTTGTCGGCAGACTAACTTAATAATCTGACAGCCAAGGAAAAATAGCCTAATTTTAAAATTTAATCATTTTCTTATGACAGAGTAAAAAAAATTCGCCCTTAGATGGTATCTAGCCATCTTCTCTACATACTGGTCGGAGCATTAAATCTGCGTATGTAGCGCATTACCTAATTGCTTTAAGGGCAAAACTCAACGACTTATCACAAGCAGAAGTACATAGATGAAAAATTGCAGTAGTTCTAGACTGACTCGAACAATCTCTAAGAGAACCAAAATCTCTTGTGCTACCGTTACACCATAGAACCAAAAACCTCGCCACCCTTGCGAATAGCGATGGAAAACATTATAAAAACATTTAGAACTTTGAAGTCTAAAAGAATCATCCGATTCTCACGAACCAGATGAGTTTAAACCTTTAACTAATAACAAAAAATGCCTAAAATAGAATTTCCACAATAAATTTGTGTATCAATATATGAACCTTAAATTAACAAATTTTGTTGCAAGTATTGGATTCGAACCAATGACCTCTAGGACATTAACCTAGCGAGCTGCCAACTGCTCCAACTTGCGATTTGTGCAGCCTATCTTCACAAACAAGCTGCATTTTCCTAATTTTCAATTCAATAAATGCTTAAAATAAAGTAAACAACATCTTTATATCTTCACAGATAAGAAAGATACTAGAAACATGAGAGTCTGAATATTTAATTCAGTCTTCAGAAAATTGTTGGAGATATTGTCGGATTCGAACCAACACTTCCATACGATAAGAACGGTATCTTCAAGTTGTATGACGTGCTTCCGTTTACACTAAATATCTCTTTGTTGTTATTTAATTATATTATTGAGAAGTAATCTCTACTTTAAGTAGTGTTTAAGTCTCATTCTTTGACTTAACTCTGTTCAGAGTTAGCTAGACTTCTATATTCGTAATAAACGTTGTACTATCTAATAATAATAATAATTGAAAATTTGTGCAGGGATGCGGAATCGAACCGCCACTATCTCACACGATAAGAAGAGGTATCATCTATTGTGCGAGGTGTGCAAGAATACCACTTACACCATACCCTGCTGTTTTATGTATCTAAAACCATGGAACTTTCTGTCGTTTGTGAATGCCACGATATTAATCGTTTCCGTATTCCCGATACAGCTAGCATTGACGTTCCGTATGACACTCCATACATATTATAAATATCTTACACGTAAGATGGCAATAATACATACTTCCACTAGAATACTACATAGCAAACGATACAGACCTATATTATGTCCTTTGCTTGTGCTGATGTTTCAGCATAGTTCATCGGTATAGTCTATGTAATATCTGTTACTGACTAGTTTTTCGTATGTCGTGCGTCCTTTTCGCCAGGTCACGGCATCCATTGATGCTCTCCAGCTACTTCTTTTCCACGCATACTATATTCTGTGCGTCAATATGTCAAAGAACTCTTCTCTAGCTTTCAGTTTCATCACTTGTAGTGATAATCTGATTCTAAAAGAATTGCGGTTTCAGCAGGATTCGAACCTACGACCTATCGGTTAACAGCCGACCGCTCTAACCATCTGAGCTATGAAACCTTATTGGACGAGCATGAGCAAACGTATTGAAAAAACAACTACTCGTCCAACCACCTCGCTTGGTGGAGTATGAAACAAAACTTCATTAATATACACGATGGCTTTCAAGCAGATTATCTATATCGCTTGCGAGGAAGAATGCAGAGTGACCTATCATGCAGTGTGGTAGCTTTCCGCTCTTTCTCAACTCAACGATGAATGACTTTCCCATACCTATGTATGATGCAGCTTCATCAGTTGATAGCCATTTCTTAGCAATCTTTTCGACCACTACTTTCTTCTTCGGTGTCATAGGCTAATCCTCCTGTTTTCGCTCAATCAAAGGAAAAACATCGTGTTCCTTTAATTCGTCATACAAGAAAAGCCTACCTTTTTGTGTCCACTTAGTGTGCATCACCGAACCAGCAGAACCATTTCTGTGCGTTATCGCAATCGTATCTGACAGAACGTATCCATAAGGAAGGAATTTAGCGTACAATATCAATTGACCACCAACTTTGTGCTGGATGCCGAAATTTCTTAGAAGAACATTGAACGCCTTTGCGGAATATCCGTAGTCCTGTGCAATTTGCGTTGTTGCCACCGTTTCCTTACTTGCAAGAATCATATCAACGTAAGTAACCTTTGGTTTCATTTCTGCTATCGCTCCGTTCAACTCAACAATCTCTTTTGAGTTTGCTTCAAGCTGTTTTTGTTGCTCCTCAATTTGTTGCTGTTGCTTTGCAGCTAACATAAGAGCTTCGGCAAACGATTGAGGAACCTGATACTGTTCTCGTTCTTTTATCTCCAGTTCTTCCCAACGATTGATTATTTTCTCTCGAAGAAGTGCATCGTAACCGCTTGCGAGTATTAAGCAACCTTTTTTGGTAAGACTGTAACATCTTTGTTGTCTGTTCGATTTATCAGTGTAAGAGGTCAGGCCAAAATTGGACGCATCTACACCTTGCGCTAACAAACTATCAATATCACGTAAAACGTGTTGATGCTGTTTCCCTGTAACCGTTGCTATTTCGAGCGATGTCATTGTTTCTTTCTTGATAATCTCTTCCATTTCAACCTCCTATGCATTGTTAATTTATTAACTATGTCTCAACTCGCTTTCTACACTTCACATTCTCGCCGATGATAATATCTCTTGAATGTGGGTCTGTTAGACCGATTGTAATCGTATTGCTTTCCGAATTAATAAATGTATAGTACACATTTCCATCGGTTCTTGGATAGGCACGTTTTACATAAGTTACCATACCCTTTGCAGCAACACAAGCGAGATAGTTCGGTAATTCAACTTCTAATTTTCCACCAACGCTGATATTTCTAACATCCTTGGCGGTTATTCTTTCCGCTTTCATATCTAAAACTTTTCTAACTCGTTCACATTTTATTAACTTAAAAAACTTGGTAAAATCTTGTAAAACACGTATCTTTGCGGTGTGATATAGTCAGATAGTGTTTACACTATTTCTACCTAGCTTTTGCTTTTAAGTTATTCTAACTGGTTGACGTTTGCAAAGGTACAACAAAATTCCGAAATGACCAAGACATTTCGTGTCAAAACGTGTCATTTTAAACGTTATTAACAGAAATACGGTGTTTTACCCTATAAAATTAAGATTATGAAAGATTTAGAACTAATAAATCGTGTCAAGCAGCTAATGGAACGTGACGCAGACAACCCAAACTCCTTTGCAAGAAAGGTTGATATAGACCCTGCTAATTTAAGAAGAAAATTAAGTGGAGAGAGGTCAATCACAAGAAAGGGGATTTTCTTTATGCTTGGTTTCTATCTGATAGGTATGAACTTGTCGGATATTCTCGACCTTACCAAGGAAGACTATAAGGACGGACGCATATCATTCTTCCGTAATAAGACGAATAGATTGTACGATATTAGAGTTGAACCAGAGGCTAAAGAGATTATAGACAGATACAAGGATAATAGCAACAGCAACGAATTATTCTCATTTATGAGGATTACTCATTCGGCAGGGTATGCTCAGTTCACAACTAAGTGTAATCATTGTCTTCGTTCTTTAGGAAGAAAGATATATGACGGAAGACGATACGACCGCACAAATGATGTGCAATTGAGTCAGACCTGACAAGCTATTGGAATCGCCATACGTGGGCAACGTTTGCAGCAAAGATAGGAATACCGATGGAGATTATCGGAAGGGCATTAGGGCACTCTATTTGGGATAATTCGATAACTGGCGTTTACGTAGAATACGATACGTCAAAGATTGATGAAGCAAACAGAAAGGTTATTGATTATCTGAATGCAGATTTAGGGTGTAATAAAGACAATAAATAAAACTCAAATGCAGTTTTGAGTTTTCTAAAAGGGCAAATAAAAAAGGGAGGCTATTAACCTCCCTTTCTTGCTATTTACTCGATAGAATCTCATCTATCTTTTTACGATATTCAACAGAACCATCCACGAAAGCGTGCATGAACAGACTACTATCGTTTATTGGCACGCTGATAGGCTCGTTGATGAAATCCTTTGTGACTTCCGAGTTATTCACCAATGCAGAAACAAGACGTTTCTTTTCGTAATTGAAACCTTGTGTAAATCCTGCGGCGAATGGTGTAAGCGAGTGAAAGAATGGTATTGGTGCTTCACTCAGATTTTGCAGTCTCTGTTTCAGAGTCAGTTCCTTTGTCTTTTCCATCATTATTCTTCTTTTCAATTTCTTTCTCCATTTTATGTAAGCGTTCAACCTCTTGCTCATAGATGTTGTCAATTGCATCAGAATACTTTAGGTATTGTGTAAGGCTCTTCTTGCGCTGCATAAACTCAGCCTTATTCTTATACTTCATACCTTGTATTGCGGTCAGTCTGTGACGCTGCATTTCAAGGTTCAGCTCATCATAAGCCCATACCGTTGTCTGTACCGCTTTTTTCTCATTACTCTGTATTTCCTTTGAGAGGTTAACAAGAGCTTTGTATCTTCTGTTCTCCTCGCTTATTACCAGTTTGAATATTCCCCAACTGAATACGAATCCAAACCAAACGAGTGCAACACTCCAACTGCCAGTACAAGCGTTCATTATGGCGAACGCTATACCTAATAACATTTCGGCATAGTAAATATCAAACCAGCCAAATCGTTTCTTAATCATTTTCTTCATGTTTTTTGTCCATTAATTTGTTAAGACGCATATAGAAATACTCATCAGATTCTCCTCTATTTTTGAATACTAAATGATTTTGCTCCATGAAACCAAGGATTATATCAATGCTTTTCTTTCCTAGATTTCTAAGATCCTTTAAAGAATTAACATCAAGCTTTCTTAGTAAATCGCCAACCGTATATACTTCACTATATCTAAATATGTTCATAATACGTACAGGAAAACCGAAATTGCCGATATTCTCAGATAAAATCTTTGGCGGAATAGCAATATCACTAGTAGGTTTATCACCCTTCTCACGTCTGTAGGAATCAAAATCCATCTGCATATCCTTAATTTTTTTGTTCAGTCTTGCAACCTCAGATACTAAATGTTTGTTGGTAGAGATATGCTCGATAATCGTAATTTCGTTACGTGATAACATATCGCATGTCTTTTCTACTATCTGACGAATCCTAGTTGGTGTCAGGTCATACTCATCGGCAAGGTCTTCAAAAGTCTTACCTTTGATAATCCCTTTTAGCATTTGGGATTCACGATAACTAATATGAGGCGCAATATCTAGATAAGAAATGGCATCTATCGCCACAAATAACATACCTATTGCATTAGCTGATAATTTCCCCTTTGCTATAGCAGCATTTCTCATTTCGGCAAGTTCTATATTAATAGCATTCTTGCGCTCTTTGAGTTCTTTGAGCTTATCATCTATCATCTTTTCGTTGACTGCAAGCATTTTGTACTTCTGAGCGTACTTCTCAATATCCTCGCTATTCACATACACGATACTATGGTCTTTATAACTACCAATCAGACCCTGCTCTATGTAGTTACTAATAGTCTGCCTTGATACTCCCAGTATCTCGGCAGCTTTACTTCTTGTGATTCTAGACATATTACTAACCCTTTTATTGTTTCAGATTTAAATCTGCCAATCTCAGCTCTAGCTGCTGAATAACGTTGTCGATTGTCTTCCCCTTATAGTCAAGAGCAATCTCCTTCAATACTGCAATCTGAGCTTCAATTCTAATTCTGTCTCCTACTGTCATCATAATCAATCTTGTTTATTAAGAGCGGTGCTTGTAAAGTTGTAGTGTACAACATAAACATAACCGCCATACATCTTTCCGTAAGTAACCTCTATGAAGTTAAAGATAATATCTTCACAATCCCTGTATGGAATCAAAGGTTCAATAGGGAACGCTTTGTATTCCGTATAATAACGACCTACTTCTTGTGAAAGCAACTGCTTAAAAATATCCACTTCTCCATACTTCGAGAATACACCTTTGAACTCGTTTTCATTGTCTATAGCAACAACTACTCCAAGTTCTTTCTTGATACGTACGCCCTCATATTCGTTGCAAGTGCCGTTAAATATTGTTGATGTACAAAGAATCCCTTTTATCTCTTCCATACGCTTACTTCATTAAAACTTCAAACAAACCTGCCTTGTAAAGCAAGAAAGTAAAACCTGCCCAAAACATCAGACGATTCCAGAAGTTAACCTTTACGTAAAGGTTGTGTGCTACCATTGAACCGCCTAAATCAATGACAATCAAAACTAAAATAACAACTAATTCAAACATATTCTATAAATTTAAAAATTACAAAACAATATTTTTCATTTTATCTTTAAAATCATACGCAGTATTGTTCACGGAACAAATATCATTAGCATTGATTCTCTTGTTATCTTTTGTTCCATAAACCACTTCGTATCTTTTTGCATCTAAGCTCATATAAACACTACAAGATAGAACTACATATTGCTCACCTGATGATTTTATTGAAATAATATCACCATTGACGATACCAGCATTCTTTGCTATGATGTATTTCTTAGCCTGCACAACGCTAATAAATGTATCGTTTGCTTTTCTTATTCTTGCATCATTTATAGATGGCAAGAAGTCAAGTCCCCTTTGTTTGAGCATACCTCTTAATTTCTCTGCAAAATTTTTATTAGAAATAGCCTTTACCTCTTTCTCTGTATGCAAAGATAATGCTTTATAACTAAATATTTCATTCTGCAAAAGAAACTCTTTAAAACGCTTACTATGATTATATTCTAAAAGGACATTTTTTATAAAATCAACGTCCTTAAATAAATAATCAATAATCATTCTTCGTTCATAAGAACTTAAAGATGAAAAAAACAACATTTCTCCCATATACTCTACTTGTATTTAAATTTTTTGGTTTTGGAAGCTCTACGAACAATCTCCCTCTGCCACTACTATTATTATGTGCGATTTTTTACCCACTTGATTTTATGCTCAACCTTGTGTTGGTTAGTTCCGCTTTTTGCCTTAGATACTTGTCTTTTCAGAATCTTGTATTTGTTGGCATAACGTAACTGACCCTTCCTGTATTTTGCAGAAATAATAATGAGTGTTCCATCTGCGGTACGAAAACTTTGATTGTTGGTGCATACGCACGCATCAATGTTTGTTTCTGTGCATTGGATTATCTTTTGCACTACTCCAGACTTAACGAGTGATTTTATAGCACTCTTAGCTTGATACATAGTTCCGTTAATATCTTGCATCATTCTGCTGTTAGAGTAACTTCCAGTGTACTTCTTATCGAATGGTTTCTTCAACATACGAGCTTCCGTCTTACGAGCGTTTCGTACACTTTTAATAGAGTGCCCATTAACGGCTCTACCATGCGTATTGATGACTTCTTCGATAGTGTTTATCTTGTTACAGATAACAGCTTTGCGCACAAGATTTTTAAGGACAGGTAAAGTAAGATGCTTTATTTCTCCTCGTCTTGTCTTGTAACTATAATATTGGCTACTATGAATTTTGTTCGCTATGATTTTCTTCACACCGAACTTATTAGTATCTATTCTGCAATAACCAAACTTTATTGCCAAATTCAGATATTGCGTAAATGTTGGCTTATTGAAACCAAGAGCCTTCGCTGCTTGATTCTTTGAGTTATAGTGAAGGTCTGATGCACGGAAAAGGAACTTAATCTTTAGGGCAAAACAGAATGCCACCAAGCGGTCTTTGTCGCTCAGTGCAATCTTAGCTTGCTCAATTCCTAATCTAATATTATGCATACCTCTGATATTTAAATTAGAAACTCCAATGGGTCAGAGGTAGAGGTTAGCCCATCGGAGTTTACTATTTGGCATAAATGTGTGCTCAATCGGTTGCCAGCCGAATGGCAATATCTTTCCTTTCAACATATTACTCAGCCCCTACACCTTTCATTTGCGATACAAAGGTAAGCATTATTTTTGGGATTACAAAATGTACCTGTAACGCTTATTAACAACACGAAAGGAAAATTAATGCGAGAAAATTATATATAATATCAATATATGATATTTAGATAGGGATATGGGGATTTTCGGGAGATAATAAAGATTTACAA
>PPYE01433673.1_pt1 | contig 17821 bp, 17 predicted proteins | sample 1559881 | NCBI WGS metagenome assembly PPYE01 (sample SAMN08240022, study PRJNA423297) | Human gut metagenome, whole genome shotgun sequencing project. | reverse complement strand
GAATCTGGCAGACAGCCAGGAGCAGTATCAGATGGCTTTTATAAAATGTCAATATACGAATGATTACCTACTTACTTTTTTGTACTTGTTTTTAGGAAGGAGGGGGTTTATGGCCAGCAGAATCAAAGGAATTACAGTAGAAATTGGTGGGGATACCACAGGACTTGATAAAGCTTTAAAAGGTATGCAGTCTACACTTCGAACCACCCAGTCCTCACTGCGAGATGTGAATAAACTCCTGAAATTGGATCCTTCCAACACGGAACTTTTGACCCAGAAGCAGAAACTTCTAAAAGATGCCCTTGGAACCACGAAGGAAAAATTAGAAGCCTTAAAACAGGCTCAGGTTCAGGCCAAGGAGCAATTGGAAAGTGGAACGCTTGGACAAGATAAATATGATGCCCTGCAAAGAGAAATTGTAGAAACTGAGCAGGAATTACGAAGACTGCAGCAGGAAGCAGCAACCACAAATACAGCTCTTGCTAAGATTGATGAGATCGGTGGCAAGATGGAAAACGTGGGTAATTCCATCGCCGGGGCAGGAAAGAAAATGATGCCACTAACTACGGTCATTGGTGGACTTGGAGTTGCTGCGGTAAAAACAGCTGCGGATTTTGATACAGCTATGAGCCAGGTGGCTGCAGTATCCGGTGCCACAGGAGAGGATCTCCAGGCACTTCGAGATAAGGCGCGTGAGATGGGAGAAAAAACAAAGTTCTCTGCATCGGAAGCAGCAGAAGCCATGAACTACATGGCGATGGCAGGCTGGAAAACGGAAGATATGCTTTCTGGTATTGATGGTGTCATGAGTCTGGCTGCGGCATCTGGAGAAGATCTGGCAACGACCTCGGATATTGTAACGGATGCACTGACCGCTTTTGGGCTGACAGCCAAAGACAGTGGACACTTTGCGGATATTTTGGCAGCAGCTTCGTCCAATGCCAATACCAATGTTTCCATGATGGGCGAGACCTTTAAGTACTGTGCACCGATTGCCGGAGCGTTGGGATTCTCTGCAGAGGATACCGCAGAGGCAATTGGTTTGATGGCAAATGCAGGTATCAAATCCACTCAGGCAGGTACGGCACTTCGTACCATTATGAATAACCTTTCCGGAGAAGTGAAAATCAGTGGTGAGGCTATCGGTGATGTAACGGTGGCTACCACCAATGCCGATGGCAGTATGCGAGACCTTTCTGATATTTTAGGAGATTGCCGGACTGCCTTTCAAGGACTGACCGAATCGGAAAAAGCACAGGCGGCAGAATCCCTTGTTGGTAAAAATGCCATGAGTGGATTTCTTGCTCTCATGAATGTGGCTCCTGCCGACATTGAAAAGTTATCGGGTGCCATTGCAAATTGTGATGGAACGGCAGAAAAGATGGCAGCAACCATGCAGGATAACCTTGCCGGACAGTTGACCATTTTAAAGAGTCAGCTGCAGGAACTTTCCATTTCCTTTGGAGAGATTCTGATGCCTGCGATTCGGAGTATTGTAGGAAAGATACAGGAGTTTGCCGATAAGCTAAACGGCATGGATGAAGGAACCAAGGAAGCGATTCTAAAGATTGGACTGTTGGTAGCTGCCATTGGACCGTTCCTCATTATATTGGGAACTACCATATCAAAGATCGGTGTTGCCATTCAGGGATTTGTGAAATTGACGAATGGTGTGAGCAAACTGAAACTGGCAGTAGCCGAAGGCACTGGTATTCTTGGAAAGTTTGGTGCTGCACTGGGAGGTATTTTCGCCCCGGTGTTGGCAGTGATAGCAGTTATTGGGACGCTGGTTGGTGCCTTTGTCACCCTATGGAAAACCAATGATGGATTCCGAGAAGCAATTCTTGGTACCTGGAATCAGATCAAAGAAACGGTGTCCACCTTCTATCAGGGAATTGTAGAGCGATTAAACGCTCTGGGATTTGAATTTTCCAATATTACAGAAGTGATCAAATCCATATGGATGGGGTTCTGTGCAGTGTTGGCTCCGGTATTTGAAGGGGCATTCAGTGTCATAGCAACAATCCTCTCTACTGTATTGAATGTTATTACAGGAATTCTGGATGTATTTATCGGTCTGTTTATCGGAAACTGGTCGCAGATGTGGAGCGGTATTCAAACCATTTTCTCTGGTGTATGGGAAGGAATCAAAGGAGTGCTTACCGCAGCAATTGGGATTATCCAAGGGATTGTGGATGTATTCCTTGGATGGTTTGGAACTAGCTGGAGTGAAGTATGGACAGGAATCAAGACTTTCTTTGAAGGCATCTGGAATGGGATTGTATCCTTCTTTACGGGTATCTGGGAGACCATCAAAAATGTGGTACAGACTGGCGTTATGATGATTGGCTCAATCCTGGAAGCAGCCTTTGATATTATCACTTTGCCATTTCAGTTTGTATGGGAAAACTGTAAGGAAATCGTGATCAATATTTGGAACGCTATCAAATCGGTAGTAAGTTCGGTGATTCAGTCCATTGCCTCAGTCATTAGTTCTGTGATGAATACCATCAAATCGGTGATTACGACGGTATGGAATGCTATTAAAAATACTGTTTCTGCAGTGGTAAACAGCATCAAATCCGTGGTAACCAGTGTATTCAATGCGATTAAATCTGTGACATCCAGCGTATGGAATGGAATTAAATCCACCATTTCTTCAGTGGTGGATGGCATTAAAAGCAAGGTATCCGCGGTATTCAACGCCGTAAAAAGTACGGTATCTTCTGTATTTAACAGCATTAAGAGTACAGCGACCAGTGTGTGGAATGGGATTAAGAATGCAATCATTACACCGATTGAAGCTGCCAAAAATACCATTAAGGGTATCGTGGATAAGATCAGCGGTTTCTTCTCCGGTATGAAGTTGGAGTTGCCGAAAATCAAACTTCCGCACTTTAGCATTTCTGGAAAGTTGTCCTTAGCACCACCGAGCGTACCGCATTTATCCATTGATTGGTATAAAAAGGGTGGTATCCTGACTGGCCCGACCGTTTTTGGAATGAATGGCAATAGCCTGATGGCAGGTGGAGAAGCTGGAAAAGAGGCGGTTCTTCCATTGAAAGGATTTTATCAGCAGCTAGAGAATATTCTCACCAGTCGTTTAAATACCAGTGCAATGGAGAAATATCTTTCTGTGATTGCAGAAAACAGTGGGAAGGGCATCTATCTGGATGATGGAACTTTAGTGGGACGTTTGCTTCCGGCGATTGACGGAGGTCTTGGAAAAACACAGAAATTACAAAGGAGGCTGAGCTTATGATCGCAGATGTATTTTTAGATGGAACGTCCATATTTGGTTTGGGATGGCTGCGGGAAAATGTGGACTTTCCCACACCTCAGTCACAGACCAATACCATTGTGGTTCCGGGGCGTAATTCCCCGATTCGGTTTACAGAGGCATTTGGACGAGTTTCTTATCAGTCGAGAAACTTTTCCATTACACTCTCCATGCTGGGAGACAGAAAGAGATTTGATACCATGACAGAAGTGTTAGCGAACCGTTATGCAGGGAAGCTCACAAGAGTGATTCGAAGTGAAGAACCGGAGTTGTATGCCATTGGTACTTTGGAACTGGAGCCGGCTTATGATTCACTTACAGGAAAAGGACAGATATTGATTTCCTGTTCTGACGGAGATACCTATCGGTATCATTTGAACGAGACAGTCATCAGTATCACTGGAGGGGGAAATGCCCTCTTGGAAAACGATTACATGCCAGTAGTTCCAACAATCGTCACCACGGAGGAAACTGCTCTCAGTTGGAATGTGGGATCTGATGTCTTTAAGAAATCGGTCAGTGCAGGTACCTGGGTGTTCCCAGAACTGGAATTACAGGCAGGAACGAATACCGTCAACATCACCGGATCTGGAAAGACCACCTTTCGCTATCGGGAGGGACGGCTATGAGTTTGTTTCGCGTGTTTGTAGACGGCCAGTTATTCTATCATCCGCGCTTTTCTCAGCTTGCCATCACAGAAGCAAAGGTGCAGGAGGATGCAGAAAACATTGATAGTTTCACCCTTTCAGCACCGTTCAGTCATCCCTACCTAAAAGAGGTCAAGCCGATGGCATCAACGATTCTTTGTAAACAAGAGGAACGGGTTGTTTTTGAAGGACGAGCCCTGGATGACGGCATCGATTTTTACAATACTCATACCTGGACCTGTGAATCCTGTCTGGCTTATCTGAAAGATACCATGCAGCCACCTTACTCCTATCAGGGAACATTGAAAGGATTGCTGGAATTATTTCTGTCTGAGCATAATGCAGCAGTGGAAGAAAAGAAGCGATTTCTTCTGGGAACTGTAACGGTCACGGATAGTAATGATTATGTCCGCTACAGATGTTCCAGTTATTCCGTGACGCTTGCTGCCATTCAGGACAAACTCATCAAAACCCATGGTGGCTACTTGCGAGTGCGATATGAAAATGGGAAGAAGTATTTAGATTATCTGAAAGATTTTTCGGAGAAGTCAATCCAGACCGTAGAGTTTGGAAAAAATCTGCTGGATGTAAAAATCACTTGTGATCATACGGAACGGGTGACTGCATTGATTCCACTAGGTGCGAAGCTGAAAGAGACCGATGAAGAAGGAAATGAGGTGGAGAGCGAAACTCGTGTCGATATCACTTCTGTCAATGGCGGGAAAAATTATGTCTGTGATGAGGATGCTGTGAAAGAAATCGGATGGATTTGGGCAAGTGAGGTGTGGGACGATGTAACTTTACCGGGAAATCTTCTTCGAAAGGCGAATGCTAGAATTGCAGAACTGGTCAAAGGTGTTACTAGTATGGAACTGACTATCGTGGACGAATCGGATTCCGGTGCAGATATTGGAGATATCCGTGCGAGAATGTATGTCCATTGTATTTCCAAACCTCATGGTGTGGATGGCTCGTACCTTTGTTTAAGCAGAACAAGAGACTATCTTGAGCCGTCGGGAAATACCATCACCATTGGAGCGGCAGGTGTCCGGCTGACCTCTGCATCGGCAAAGCAGGATCAAAATATTTCTTCTATTGAAGATGACCTTCTGGGGCAGACTTCTAAAATCGAAAGCATCTCTGGGAAAGTGGATGACATTCATGCGAAGAAGATGTATCGCACCGAATTGGTGGTGGAAGGGATGAATATCTTTCGGGATAAGGGACAGCAAAGCATCCTGCGCTGCAAAGTCTATTCCTGGGATAAAGAGATCACCGATACGATTCCGGCAGAAAACTTTGTCTGGCATCGACGTTCCGGAAATGAGGACCAGGATGCCGATTGGGATGTATCCCATAGCGGCTACAAATCAATCATTGTAACAACAGAGGATGTGACAGAAAACGCATCCTTTTATTGTGATATTACTATTTAATTTAGGAGGGATTTACTTATGGCAACCATTCTTACTTCCAGCCAGCAGACCTTTGTAGATATTACAGACCAGAGGAAACTGTCGGCTTACATTACTTCCAATCTTCCAAAAACACAGAGTGAAGATCCAAATGTGCTGCCACATACTTATGCGCCGAACTGGGCAACAACCAATCTGAAACTGACTCCGGTAGTATTTTTAGATCAGAGCAATCTGGCACTGGATGCTGCTGGGCTTACCATTTCCTGGAAACGAAAGGATGGAACAGGAGCAGAAACAGCACTGACTGCAAATGAAACAGTATCTGGAGGCATCTTAACGGTCAATGCCAATAAACTGTCTGCATCTACTTCTGGCATGCTGACGTATCTTTGTTATATCAGTTACTTAGATTCGGAGACAAAGAATACGGTTAATATTTCCGCTGATATTACCTATACCTTAGTAAGAAATGCGGAAAATGCCAGACTTGCCTATGTGATGGCAGATACCCATGTTTTCAAGTATGATTCCAAATCTACACTGGTGGGGGCTGCTCAGGCAATTTTAACTGCGCAGGTACAGGGTGTGAATATCGCCAAGTGGCAGTATAAAAACAGTTCCAGCAGCTGGGTAGATTATCCGACCACTTCGGATAATGCCAGTATCACAGGTGGAACACTGGTTGTAAAACCGACCCATAGTGTGTTCTTTCATAACGTGGCACAGATTCGTTTAACCACCAATGACCCGGATGTTTACGATACGGTTTCCATTACCAAGATGTATGACGGTACACAGGGAGAGCCTGGTTCTGCTGGAACAGGAGGACTTTCCATTATCATTGGAAATGAGGCACAGTCCATTGCCTGTACGTCCGGTGGTCTGGTGGCGGCTGCTGCGAAGATTGTGATTCCGTTTACCGGGTATGTGGGAATCAAGCAGACTGCTTGTACCTGTAAAGTAGGGACACTTCCTTCTGGTGTAACAGTGAAAAGTAATACAGCAGCCACAGCATCTACAGCAGGAATTGTTACTTTAGTAGTAGCTGCAAATGCAACGTTGGGTGGGGAAGCGGTTCTGAATGGAACCATTGATTTGACCTTTACGATTTCAGGAGCATCGGTCACCAAAAAATTCTCCTGGACAAAATCCAATAAAGGAAGTAACGGTGCCAGTGGTGCTAATGCAATTGTCTTTTCCGTGTATGCACCGAATGGTACGGTGGTGATGAACCAGTCCGGAGCGCTTTCTTTGGCGGCGGCAGGGTATGATGGGGCATCAGAGATTACAACCGGAGCAACGTATCAGTGGGCAAAATATACAGGGGGTAAATGGGTAAATATCAGCGGTGCGACTTCCTCGACGTTATCCGTGGCAGGTGCGGATATCATTAATATTCAGTCCTATCGCTGTACCATGACCTATAAGAGCAAGAATTATGTGGATGTTATTACGGTGGAAGATAGGTCCGACCCGTATGTATCCGAGATGCTCTCCATTGGCGGATTTACCGTGAAGAATAACCTGGGTGGAGTGATTCCATATATCATTGTCCGTACCAATCAGAGGGAAGTGGATCCTTTGATGGTGAATGGGCGGCAGCGACAGAAACACAGTCTCTGACCTATACTTGGTATGCCCAGGATAAGGAGGGGCAGGCAGTCACATTTGGAAAGACCGGAAAGGTGATTTATCTCTCAGCATCTGATATTGACAGCATCCTGACCCTTCAGTGTGACGTAGGCAACTGATGGGAGGTGGTTTCATGGCTCTGATTACTTGCTGTCAGGCTACGTTTCAGAACTTTTCCGATTATGAGGATGACCTTTCTTCCATTAAGGAAAATATCCGGGAGTGTTATTCTGAGATCACCAAAACCTCGGAAGAAATCTATCTGGCTGTCCGAGAGGAGTACGTTTCCCGGCCAGAGCTAGAAACCATCCAACGGGATTTTGAAACGAGTATTACCCAAAGTAGTACGGAGATCCGCATGGATTTTACTACGCTTACGGACGAGATTAAAAATAACGTAGCAACCAATCAGCTGCTGTTGGAAGAATACATCCGATTTAAAGGGGCACTGATTGAACTGGGCAAGGTGGGAAATGCTTTTACAGCGGAATTATCCAATGAGGAACTTGCCTTTAAGGAAAACGGGCAGAAGATTGCTTACATCTCAAAACAGAGCCTTGTGATTACCAATGCGGAAATTCGTAACAAGCTGTCCCTCGGTAATGAGAGCCGAGGGTGGTTTGATTTTATACCAAGAACCAACGGGAATCTTTCGATTAAATGGAGAGATCCTGTATAACGATTAGAGTGAAGAAGGGAGGAAACTGCCATGGCATCTAGCGGAAGTTTTTCTGGTTCGATTAAGGAAGGCCATTATAAACTGCGGGTGGATTGGAGCCAGTCTAAAAATCTCGACAATAACACATCAACGGTCACCTGTAAAATGTATTTGGTGAATGATTATAGCCTTAGTATTAAAGGACGTGAAAATACCTGTACCATTGACGGGACGCAGATTGCCTATTCATCTCCGGCAATCTCCTCTACCGGAACACACCTTTTGGGAACGGCATCCAAGACAGTGAACCACAATAGTGACGGTTCCAAATTCATTTCCATCTCAGCCGTGTTTAATATCCAGGCAACCTTAAGCGGTACGTTTTACAGTAAAATCACAGCCAGTGCCAATATAACTTTGGATAGTATAGCCCGCGCATCGACTGTATCGTCATCGGATATGACTATGGGAAGTGCAGGAACTATCAAGATCACAAGAGCATCTTCTTCCTTTACGCATACCTTAACGTATACCTTTGGAAGTGCCACGGGAACCATTGCAGCAAAGACTACAGCTACATCCGTAGCATGGACTCCGACTGTGTCCCTGGCAAATCAGATTCCCAATGCTACCAGTGGTGTCTGTACGATTACCTGCATCACCTATAATGGGAATACGAAAATTGGATCAAAAACTTGTACCTTATCATTATTGGTACCAAGCAGTGTAAAACCAACCATCAGCAGTTTAAGCGCTTCTCGGATTGATGGAACGGTGCCGGCCGCATTGGGGATTTATGTACAGACCAAGTCAAAAGTAAAACTGATCGTGAATGGTGCGGCAGGAAGTTATGGCTCTACAATCAAATCCTATGCCATTTCGGGAGGTGGGTACAGTGGTTCAGCTTCCACGTTGACAACGGGGTTTTTAAATAATGCCGGAACCGTGACCTTTCAGGCAACAGTAACGGACTCCAGGGGACGAGTATCCGGAGCAGCCACGGTGTCGATTACGGTGACCGCTTATTCTCCACCATATTTTCAATCAACTCTGACGCAGAGATGTCTCAGTACGGGAACCCTCAATGATGATGGAATGTATCTTCACGGACTGGTGGTTTATGGCTTTTCTTCCTGTGGCTGGAAGAACACCGTTACTAGGATGACCCAGTATAAGAAGGTTTCCGATGCAAACTGGGTCAACGCAGGGGTGGCTTTCAATTCCAATCAGACATTCATCTTTGGCGGAGGACAAATCTCCACGGAAACATCCTATGACGTCAAATACACACTGACCGATGCATTTGGTTCTATTTCCGTACAGGAGATCATATCTACAGCGGCAGTTGTGATGGACTTTAAAAGCGGTGGCAAAGGGGTGGCTGTTGGGAAGGTATCCGAAAAAGATAATACTTTTGAGGTTTCCGAGAACTGGGATGTGCGGGTGTATGGAAAACTCCTCAAAGATTATATCCAGCAGTTTTCCAAAACACTGTATCCGGTGGGTAGTATTTATCTCAGTGTAAACAACACAAACCCAAGTACCTTATTTGGCGGTATCTGGGAGCAATTGAAAGATCGCTTTTTGCTGGGGGCAGGTTCCACTTATGCCAACGGCTCTACGGGGGGTGCAGCAACGGTGACGTTACAAAGCAGTCAGATTCCGGCGCATAACCATAGTGCTACCTTTAGCAGTGGCAAAGCAGCATCTGCCGGAAATCATACGCATACACTTGGGGCGGACTACGATGGTGGTGGAGGAAGTACTTATGCAACCATTCATAAAGCAGCGACTGGTGCTCAGCGTATGGTAGGTGCAACTTCCAATACCGGAGCGCATACGCATAATGTTACAGGTACTGTCAGTGTACAAAACACAGGCGGTGGCGCTTCCCATAACAATATGCCGCCTTATCTGACGGTATATATGTGGAAGCGAACTGCATAAATTTTATTTAAAAATGGGTGACTTTCCGATGGAAAGTTGCTTTTTTTATATCATTTTTTAAGAAACGGAGGAATCGTTATGAAGGAATTTTGGAACACCATTCAATTTATTTTTACGGCAGTAGGAGGCTGGCTTGGCTATTTCCTGGGCGGTTGTGATGGTTTGCTGTATGCATTACTGACTTTTGTGGTGATTGATTACATCACAGGTGTCATGTGTGCCATTACCGACAAGAAGCTTTCCAGCGCGGTTGGGTTTAAGGGTATCTGTAGAAAAGTGCTGATCTTTCTTTTGGTGGGGATTGCCAATGTCCTAGATGTGCAGGTGATTGGAACAGGCAGTGTTCTTCGAACTGCCATTATCTTTTTCTACATTTCCAATGAAGGAGTCAGTCTGGTTGAAAATGCAGCGCATCTGGGACTTCCAGTGCCGGAGAGAATCAAAAGTGTTTTAGAGCAGCTCCATGACAGAGCTGAGAAGGAGGAGAAATAATGGGATATACAAACAGTTCATTCGTATCATACACAAAACTCAGCCCAAACCATTCGGGTTTAAGAAATCATCGAATTGATCGTATTACGCCACACTGTGTGGTAGGGCAGCTTTCCTGCGAGAGTATTTGTGGATGTTTTACCAGTCCATCTCGTCAGGCAAGCTGTAATTATGGCATTGGTAAGGATGGAAGGGTGTCTCTTTGCGTAGAAGAGAAGAACCGTTCCTGGTGTACGTCTTCTAGTGCCAATGACCAAAGAGCTGTCACGATTGAATGTGCCAGTGATCTGAAAGAACCATATGCCATGAACCAGGCAGTATATACGTCGTTGATTAAACTTTGTACTGATATTTGCAGACGAAATGGAAAGAAGAAGCTTTTGTGGTTTGGTGATAAGACAAAATCTTTGAATTATCAGCCAAGAGGAGATGAGATGGTTCTGACAGTACATCGTTGGTTTGCCAATAAATCCTGTCCAGGAAACTGGCTGTATGCAAGAATGGAAGATTTGGCTGCGAAGGTTACAACAGCCCTTGGTTCTCCAACTCCTGGCGATGATACGCAGTTGTATCGTGTACGTAAAAACTGGGCAGATGTAAAATCTCAAAAAGGAGCGTTCAAATCCCTGGATAATGCGAAAAGATGTGCAAAGACAAATTCGGGATATTCTGTCTTTGATGAAAAAGGAAAAGTAGTTGGCGAATCTGGAATCTCTGTTTCCAAAACAGTCGATGAACTTGCCCGTGAGGTCGTCAAAGGCTTATGGGGAAATGGTGAGGATAGAAAGAATCGACTCACAAAAGCAGGATATGATTATGCTGCAGTACAAAAAAGAGTAAATCAATTATTGAGATAACGTTATGGCTTGGAAGGAGTAATTCTTCTGAGCCATTATTTTTTTGTCTAAATGCCAAAATGTTCCGTTCAAAAATCTGTTCTGTGTCCAAAGGAAAGTGAAGGAAGATAGATTTTCGTTGATACCACCTAACGATGAACAGAGAATCGTTTGTCCTTCAGAAATTTGGAGGTGAGATTCATGACAGATGAACAGAGAAAAAAGATACAGAGCTTTCGTGCAGAAGGATATGGTTATGGAAAAATTTCCGAGCTGATTGGTTTACCAGTCAATACTGTAAAGTCGTATTGCAGAAGACATGGCTTTGGAGGTGCGGTTGCATTAGATGCAAATGCGCCCACAGGAGAAGGACATTATTGCAAATATTGTGGGGGAGAAATCAAGCAGAATCCGGGAAGGAAAGAAAAGAAGTTCTGCTCGGATCGCTGTAGAAATAAGTGGTGGAACTCCCACTTGGAGTTGGTGGATCGTAGAGCAAATTATGAGTGTACCTGTCACTATTGCGGAAAGACATTTATTAGTTATGGGAAGAAGGAAAGAAAGTATTGTTCGCATGACTGTTATAGCGCAGACAGATTTGGAGGTGGAACGAGGTGAGAATACCAGAAGTACCTATCAGTGAAAAGTACAATTTATCAGTTTATGAAGCTGCAGCCTATTTTAATATCGGCGAAAAGAAACTCCGCCAGATGATTGCAGAAAATCCTGACCGGTTTGCATTTGAATCTGGGCATAGAATCTTGATCATTAGACACAAATTCGAGGAATTCTTGGATGAAAATTTTGTGCAATAATCATCCTTTTCGTATGACGAAAGTAGTTGCAATTTTCAGCACTTAGAGTGATATATGTAATACCAGAAAATAAGCTTTACGGAGGTGTTACATATGAGGAATTTTGAAATTCCGATTACAGAAAAATATAACTTATCGATTAGTGAGGCGGCAGCTTACTTTAATGTTGGCGAGAAAAAGCTGCGCGAACTCATTCAAATGAACCCAGGGCGGTTTGCATTTGAATCAGGAAGAAAGACCTTAATTATTCGTCACAAAATGGAAGAATTCTTTGATTCATTATTTGAAGTTGAACAGCAAGAGGAGGTGAAGAAAAATGCAGAGACCAAACCTCGAAAGAAAAGAACTACTAAATCCACGGGAAGCAATTGAGTTTTTCGGACTTAGTGGCCGTAAGTTTTATGCGCTTTTAAAGCAGGAAAGCTTGTTTTTCATGGCTTACTATAGAGACCGAAAGCTCATTATTAAAAATGAATTTGCAAATTATTTATTGTTCCATCCGGAACTAAGAAAGGAGGCACGCTGTGGAAGGCCAAAGAAGAGATAGTAAGCACCGCGTATTAAGACGTGGAGAATCCATTAGAGCAAACGGAAAATACCAGTTCAAGTATACGATTGATGGGAAACCACACTTTGTATACAGCTGGAGATTAGTACCAACAGACCCGTTACCAATCGGCAAAAAGCCATGTTTGTCACTGAGGGAGTTGGAAAAACAAATTGGTTACGATTTAGAAAATCGCTTAGATCCTACCGGTAGGCGTATCACGGTTCGAGAGTTGGTAGACCGGTATATTGCGACGAAGACGGGAGTGAAAAGAACGACCAAGGCAGGCTACGGAACCGTTGTACGATTCTTAGCCCAGCACCCATTTGGTGCAAAGAAAATCAGTAGCATTAAAACTTCCGATGCAAAGTTATTTTTGATTCAATTACAACAGGAAGAAGGAAAGAGTTATTCTTGGATTCATACCCTTCGCGGAGTTCTTCGCCCGGCATTTCAAATGGCGGTTGACGATGATTCCTTAATAAAAAATCCATTTGAGTTCCAATTAGCCAATGTGATTATTAACGACAGTAAGGTAAGAACATCGGTTTCAAAAGAGCAGATGGACCAATTCTTGAAATTCATCCGAGACGACAATGTATACTGGAAATATTACGATGCAGTCTATATTCTTTTTTATACTGGAATGCGAATTTCAGAATTTTGCGGATTGACCTTGGCGGACATTGATTTGGAGAACAACATTGTCAATATCGATCACCAGTTGATGCGGGATTCTGCTTCTAACATTTATATTCAAACTACAAAGACTACAGCAGGAACCAGAAAACTTCCAATTACAGCAGATGTCGCAGCCTGCTTTCAAAGCATCATCGCTGACCGGCCGAAGGTCGAGTTTGAAACGATGGTGGACGGTTATGTTGGATTCCTTTGCATTGATGAGGCGGGAAAACCACTAGTGGCCATGCACTGGGAACATCGTTTCAAACACATGGTGGGACGATACAATAGCATTTTCAAAATACAAATGCCAAAGATTACCCCGCACGTTTGCCGCCATACTTATTGCAGCAATCAGGCTAAAGCGGGTATGAGCCCTAAAACATTACAGTATTTGATGGGCCATTCGGAAATTGGAGTCACCTTGAACACCTACACCCATTTGGGATTAAGCGATGCAGTGGAAGAAATGAAGCGGATGGAGCAGATGGAAGCGGCAAGAAAAGAAATGTATGGAAAGAAAAAAGAAAAGCAGCTGAGACGAAATATGTTTAAAGTGGTGTAAGATCAGCAGGATACAGCGCTTACCTAAGAAGGTAGGCGCTTTTTATCGTTGGAGGAATAGAAATGTATAGTTCTTTATGTTATAATGAGGCTTAATTGAGAGTATTTCGGTGTAGATTAAAAATACGCGAAATTTACAAGCACTGATAAGAGAATAATCTCAGAACCAGTGTGGAGGATAAAATGAGTAAGCAAGAGAAAAAGGTAATATCACAAGAAGATATAATGAAAGTGCTAAATGCATGTTATGAAAAATGTTTGGATGGAATCCCTAAAGTGAGTTCAGGAGTTGAAGAGATAGCAAATGACTATCTTTCCAAGTATCCTACAAAAGAAGAAGCGTGTAAAGTTATGCTACGTAATCAGATTACAAAATGCACAACATCTGGTTTTGTAACAGGTTTTGGAGGAATTATTACAATGCCAGTTACGTTGCCGGCGAATGTTGGGAGTGTAATGTATATACAAATGCGTATGATCGCTTGTGTTGCATATATGAATGGATATGATTTGAACAGTGATCAAACACAGACATTTGTATATGCATGTTTAGCTGGAGTGGCAGTGAATGAGTTGATAAAGCAAGCTGGGATTAAATTTGCAAATGGTTTAATTAAAAAAATTCCTGGAAAAGTATTAACAAAAATAAATCAGAAAGTAGGATTTAGATTTATAACAAAGTTTGGAACGAAAGGAATCATCAATCTTGGCAAGATGCTGCCTGGAGTTGGAGCTGTAGTTGGTGGTAGTTTTGATTTAGTAGAAACGAAAATAATTGTTGACAGGGCTTATAAATGGTTCCTCGAAGGTGATTTCTCAGACGAAAAGCAAACGGAAAAAGAAATTGTTGTGGATGTTGAAATGTCAGACTTTGAATAATGCCTGTCGGAATAGATGGATTATGAAGCTATCGGATATGATAGTATAAGAACATACAGAAATAGTTTGGAGATTTTTTAATCAGGTTTTTTATCAGAAGTAACGTTAAATAGTGCACCGGGTGCATAAAATTTAACGATGAACCCACCTTACTGGGTGCAATTATGGCGCTTAAATCCGCATGGCAGGCGAACTGTTTAACGATGAACACCCCTGCCTGTGTGCACTCCTTAACGATGAACATCCCTAGGAGTGCACCGGGTGCAAATGCACACCCCTAAGCAAATATGGCCGACTACGATTTGACTACGATTGAAGGACACAACCTGCGTTTTTCTGGTCAATTTTGCATTTTCTGTGTATTTTGATGAAATTTTTACAGTTAGAATAATAAGCGATAAATGCCGAAAAATGGCGCATTTACGCGATTTTCAGGAGGTATCAAGATATGATTAAAATATTATTCATCTGCCACGGCAATATCTGCCGCAGCACCATGTCCCAGTTTGTCTTCCAGGACATGATCAACCAAAAAGGTCTCACTGACCAGTTTTACATTAATTCAGCGGCTACCAGCCGGGAGGAAATCGGAAATGGTCCCCATTATGGGACGGTAAATAAGATGAAACAGGTTGGAATTCCGGTTCTTCCACACAGGGCGGTTCAGATGACAAAAAAGGATTACCGGGAGTATGATTATCTGATTGGCATGGACGAGGCCAATATCCGAAATATGATGCGGATTGCAGGCGGCGATCCGGAGGGGAAGATTCATATGCTGCTTGATTACAGTGATTCACCAAGAGCCATTGCGGATCCATGGTATACAGGAAATTTTGATATCACATATGATGATGTTGTGGAAGGATGTACTGCTTTTTTTAATTATCTGGAGGAAAGTGGCAGTATTTTTTGATTGAAATAGTGCGAAATCAATCATGTGCGGAGAGTGAGGACTGTTGTATTATGGTACAGGCCGCTGAGGTCTGTCAGAGAATATAATAAAATAGTTATTTGGTACTTCCGGAGGGAGAATTTGTCGATGAAAAATTCTTTACATCCGCCAGCATTGCTTATATACTGATAGCAGAGCAGCTCTTTTGGGAATCAAATCCCAGTCTATTTTCTTAGCTGTAAAGGAGTAACATCAAACAGTACATATATAGAGGCTGCAGAGTGGACATATAAGAGCAAGCAGCTTCTATAGATAGGCTGTAACAGGGATTAGAAATAAAAATTTTATGTAATTTTCCCAATGTGCTTATTTACAGTTCTTAAAACGTAATCAGGCCTAAGTGGTCTTATTATCGTATCTAATCAATTTCATGGGTGTTTCGCCCGGGCTAACAGGAAAGAATGAGGAGTATAAATGCAGGAAGGTTATGAATGTTTCATAGAGGACTTTCGCCAGAGGCTTCTGGAGGCAACAGGATTTGGAGCAGACAGAATTTATTATAAGAAAAAGGAAGAGTATCCGGTTACACCGGGGGACCGATTGTTTATAAAGCGGAGGGAAGCCGGAGAGATTGCGGAGATCTGTGCTTTGTATATTTCAGATCTTTATGAAGAATATTGTCAGGGAGCAGAGATAGATGAGCTTCTCGGTGATGTTATGAAACGGCTGGAAAGTTTTTCGAGAACAGACATTGCTAAAAATGTTAAACTTCTGAATGATTATGAAAAGATAAAAAAAGAACTTTTTATCAGGCTTGTAAATGTACAGAGGAATAAAAGTGATCTGGAAGACGCTGTGTGCAGAGTCCTGGGAGATATTGCAATGGTTCTCTATGTGAAAATGGGAGAAATGGAACATTATATGACCAGTATGAAAATTAAGCGGCATATGATAAAACACTGGAACAGGGACGAGGATAAGATATTTGAAGAAGCTCTTTTGAATACGTATTTTATTTCTCCGCCAAGAATTTACTGCTGGGAAAAAATGATTTTTGACCCAAGATATGACGGGGAAAATTTTATGAATATACTTGCTGATTATCCCATCAGAAAGGATGCAATAGGAAATTGCCTGAGTACGGTAAGAAGGACAAATGGTGCAGTTGCAGTTTTTCTTCCGGGAGTAGCGGAGCGGCTGGCAAATCTTTTTCAGGGAAGCTTTTATCTGGTGTTTACCAGTATACATGAGGTGATGATTCATAATGCAGCAACTGCAAAACCGGAGGATCTTCGCAGAGTTCTGGAGGATACCGTAAGGGATACCACGCCGGAAGAGGATTTCCTGACACTTAATATTTATTTTTATGACAGGGATACAGGTCAGTTCAGCCTCTGTCAGACACAGGAGGCAGAAGAAGTCTGATATTTTAGAACGGCAGGGAAAATGCACTGGTTCTGATGAAAAGATAACGCAGGGGAAAAGTATGCATATACTGTCATAAAAGGAATATCAGGGGGAAACACCTTTGGCATATAAAATTGTACTTGACGCAGGACACGGCGGAGGTGATCCGGGAGCTGTTTATCAGGGAAGACAGGAGAAAGATGATACGCTCACACTCACCATGGCTGTAGGAGAAATTCTGGAAAGAAACGGGATTGATGTGGTGTATACCAGAACTGAAGATATATATCAGACTCCGTTTGAAAAAGCAAAACTTGCAAATGAATCCGGGGCAGATTATTTTATTTCTTTTCACAGAAACAGCAGTCCAAGAGATAATCAGTATCAGGGCGCTGAGGTTCTGGTATATGACCGCAGTGGAATAAAATATGAGATGGCTGAAAATATACTTGGAGCGTTGGGGGAGGTTGGATTCCGTGAGATAGGTGTTAAGGAACGTCCCGGTCTGGTGGTGTTAAGGCGCACAAAAATGCCTGCACTTCTGGTCGAAGCAGGATTTTTGAATACGGATTCAGATAACGAGCTTTTTGACCAGCAGTTTGATGATACGGCAGATGCCATAGCCGGAGCGATACTTGGTACACTGACGGGAGAAACGATAGAAGATCCTCTTTATTATCGTGTTCAGACAGGAATTTTCAGAAACCGGGAAAATGCAGACAGAATGCTGTATCAGCTGATGGAACAGGGATATCCGTCTTTTATCCTAGAGGAAAACGGTCTTTATAAAGTGCAGACGGGTGCTTTTCAGCAGATAGGAAATGCAGTGGATATGGAACAGAGATTGCGCGATGCAGGATATAGTACTATAATTGTAACAAAATAAATGTTAAGGTTCATTTTGTTTATAGCAAGGGGGTGTAATTTATTCCGGCATGCTTGTGAATAAGATGAGCTTTGACAAGGAATTTTCAGTTTTTTGCTATAAATGAGCAAATATCGAATTTTGCACAATAGAATCCGTAACACACAGACATAAAGGGAATATTAAGCTTTATATGTGCATCTTATAAAGACAAATTCGTGATGATTTTGTGTACTTTTTCAAATTTGCTCATTCATA